>JACKZZ010013595.1_pt1 | contig 22183 bp, 19 predicted proteins | sample 8027871 | NCBI WGS metagenome assembly JACKZZ01 (sample SAMN15724774, study PRJNA655200) | protist metagenome | isolation source: fluorescence activated cell sorting (FACS) single amplified genomes of... | place: USA: West Boothbay Harbor, Gulf of Maine | collected 2000-07-19 | reverse complement strand
AGTCGTATTCTTACGACTCGGATGGAAAGGTGATAGTGAAGATCTCCAAGTCTCCGCAGGAGCAGGCGATGGAGCAGTACCAACCCACGGCGTCGGACGCAGTTGACCCGGCGGCAGACACGGTAGGACTTTTCTCAGGCAAGCAAGCGGGATCAGGTGTGGCAGTGTTGAAGAGTTTCAGCCGTGAAGGCGCGGGCGAGGGGGCAGAGGATGAGGCAAAGGAGTTTACAGTGGGGAGCGAAATGTCTGCGGGCAACGCGGTGGTGGCGAAAGCCGCGGCGACTGAACCTGCCAAAACAGCCAACCCAGGCGGGTTATCGTTCACGAAGGACGACACACAACGTCAGGTGCAACTGTTCTCCTTCAAGCATAATGCTTGGGAAACCTACAACGTGGTGGACTTCGAGGTGAACAAGCAGCTGCACAAGGTTATGCATGTGACTAATGCGGACAGCTCGGAGAACAATAAGTGGCTAGATTTGCGCAAGAAACCCGTCAAGGCGGTCAGCGTGGTGGGGGCGGAGGGCACAGGCCCTGGTGGTGGCAGTAAAAGCAGCTAAAGGCGAGGTGAATTTGAAGCGAAGGCTTAGCCCCTGAGCAACAGTACAGTACAGTAGAAGGAGGCTGGCCGGCTGGCGATGCGTGAGCATGTCCTGCTGCTGTCCTGCTGTGTGTAATTATGTATAAATATAATTCAATTATTTCCGCCTGCTGCTGCTGGCTGCTTAGTTGCCAGAGTTGGAGGATTCTGCTGACATTGTTGGTGATATTGGCGAATAGATCAAAAAAGAATGCTTATAAATACGAACATTGTAAAAAGTAACTCACAAAGTACCACCTTCCGAATTTTCCGGATTGTTTTCCAACGCAACAACACGCGGTGCGGTGTAGTTCCAGCGGCGATAGTACCGCATGTCTTCCGAGGTGCTAACGCCACCGTCAAATATCCAGTTGCGAGAGGCACCATTGCGCATCAGCGCTGCTTCAAAATCCAAAGGAGATTGTTTTGGTTTCGCTTTCCGACTTTCACCTCCATCATTCTTGCCACTACTGCCAGCATTCTTCCTCCGCGCCGACGGTGGCGGCGATCGCGGCGAACGTGACAACATATCCATCAGTGTACTGTTGGAACTCGTGCGCCAGTTCCCACGCTCACTTCCAGACTCACTACCTGGTCCAGACCCAGATCCAGGGCCACTCCCGTGCGCCGAGTTGCGATCCGAGCGACGAGTACCACTGCCAGACATTCCGGTGTGCCCAGACATCCCTGTCATGCCAGTCATGGCGGTATACATGCTCTTACCACTGATCTTGGTGGACGGCTGGATGATAGGCGGGAGAATCTCCTTCTTGTCCAGCTTCTCCCAGTCGATCGATGCAAAATAAGCATGCCGCATAACCTCCATGCCAGCCCCAGCCCCTCCTCCCAGACGGTTATCCGGGTTTAACTCCAGCAGAGCCGAGAGAACCGCAACAGCTCCCGAGTGCCACGCATAGTCCGGATTAAACACCAGCTTGTCGAACTTCAAGGGCTGGTAGAAAATCTTTTGGAAAGTGGAAATTTCCTCTTCGAGCGAGCTTTCCTTGGCAGAGGCAGCGCTCGCTCTCGCGCAGAGCTCAAAATCGCTCTCCTGTGAGTTGAACGGGAACCGGCCAGTATACAGCAGAAACATGATCGTGCCCAGACACCAGTAGTCCACGGCATTGGTGTAGCCCGCCGTGGGCTTGAAGGGGTTCTGGCAGATGAACATCATCTCGGGACTCATATACTGCATCGTGCCAGTGACGCTTTTGGTGCGCGGGCGGCGGCGGTTGGGCATCAGGTTCACATTCTGCACATTCATCACCGGTACACCATTTCCTGCTTCTGTAGCATTTGACTTGAAGCTCCTCCCACTTTCTTGCTCCTGCTCCCTTGCTGTAGGCTCGTCCGGTACAGTTGGTAGCGTTGAAACCGACCCCGTCCCTTCTCCATCCACAGGCCCAATCTTCAGGCCCTCGGGAGATGAAAACTCTATTGAAGAAGAGAAGAACGGCCCGCAGCGCTTCTCCACGTCCGCGCTTTTAGATACCGGCGGCGAATTGGTACACATCGGGATGATTTGAGAGACTGATGGGGGCGCCACCGTCTTAGCTGGCGAGCGCGAGCTTCCATTCGGCGACAGGGACTCCAGGTTAAACGAATTTGGCCCCTTCAGCGAACAGCCCATCGGCGTCAGCGAAGCGCCTGGCTCGTATGCGGAGGCGGAGCCAGAGCCCAATGTCACTATACTTTGGAGATTGGAGCTAAACGTGCTTGAAACTCCCCCACCGCTTAGCGTGGTTTGAGTCGACATAGTCCCCGCTGAGGTCATAGCAACAACTGCGCCAAAGTCCGCCAATTTAATATGCCCATCCTCGTGCAGCAGTATATTTTCGAGCTTCAGGTCTCGGTAGATCAGGCCGTGCCCGTGTATAAAGGTCAGCGCGGAGAGAATTTCAGCACAGTAGAATAGCACCTGGTCGTGCGACAGCCGCCGGTTGGGAATGCTCTGCAGGAGAGAAAACATGTCACCGTTACGGCAAACCGTGAGCACCAGACACACCATGGAGTTATTCTGGAAGGCGTAGGCCAGCTCCACGATAAAGGGGTGCTTCAGAGCGGTGTGCGCCAGCCTCTCGTCGGTCACACCGGACGGGCGCTGGTCATGGTGTATTAGCAATTCTTTCTTGCGCTGGAGCTTAACAGCGTACCACTGGTCCGTGCTGCGCTTGCGGCAGTTGAACACCAGCCCAAAGGCTCCCTGTCCGAGCAGCTCGTGGTAATCAAAGTCGTGCAGGCTGATTTGATTGTACTGCTTCTCAAAGGCCAGACACATCTTGCGGTAATCCGGCTGAGCCTTGAATGGCAGGAACAGCTCTGTATACATGGCGGTGAAGCAGTGGTGGTGAAGAGTCATCATCTTCGCGCGCATCTCAGCGAGAAGCTCCACCAGCTTGTTTGCCCCAGAACCAGATCCAGAGGAGGGGGTGTGGATGTGTGCCTTGACAGACGCAGAGAGCTGCATATGCTCATCATCTCGTTCCTGCTCCGACAGCGGCAGCAGCTCCACCAGGTTCTTGAAGTTCTTAACACGGTACTTATGGAACACGCCCTCCATATGATTTAACGCCGTCTTCTCTCCCACCTCGCGCATGGCCTGAAGGGCATCGAACCACAGTAACAGGAAGGCTTCCTTATTTACCGACACGGCGAAGCGATAAAACCAGCTCACGCACATGCCCTCGTCCAGCATCTTCCTCAACTCCACGTGGCCGTGGGCAGTCAGAGGGTTATCAGGCGGGGTGGGGAGGGTTCCATCTTCGAGATACTTCTCACGAGCTTCCTCCACAGAAGGAGTTACACGCCACAATTTGGTGGGCTCTGCCGTGGCCCAACTTGGAAGACCATCCCCGGCATACACAGTGTCCCTACCGACGAATATCTTCGTCGAAGCTCCACAACCCATATTAGCGGTTATTAAAATTAAAAACAACACGAGTTTCAAATGCTCGCTTTTCTAGCTCCCCTTCGGACGGACACACAAATCGATGACATCAATTCAGCAAACACAAAAAAGCAAACAACAGGAGAGCACAACGTATAAATTAATGAGCTGTTCCCCTGATTGGACCATAGCGTTAGCGTTACATGCTGGTTTTTACTTAATGTAGTTCGGTAAGTCGCTAACGTTACTTGGTTTCAAAGTGCGGCACATGCTGTGCCGCCGAGGCAGGAACATGAAACAGGGGAACAAAAAAGGTTTCACGCCGGGCTGCTGCTCGCCCGCAGACTGACACATCTTGCAATTATTAATCAAAGCTGAGGTGGGAAATCAAGCAGCCACCAGCAGCAGCGTCGAAAAGTTACCGGTCGAGCGATGGTTGGCGCAAAGACGTGGTGACAAAATATGGTAAGGCGACCCTAAACCTCCATAGTAAACCACCATATGGTATATAGTCCTCAAATCGGAGACTGCTTCTTTGGAATTTACTGATGCAGTTTTTTCTATTTGAAGGTTCTCCTCGTGCACTTGTGCGTTTCGTTGCTGTTCTGTTCCGGTAAATGTTTCGCATTGGCAGTGCAATTCCTCGCGCATCGCTTGGTCTGGCGAACTGCTTCAGACAAGCGAGGCGGTTCAACTCGGAGGTGGTGGTTTCTTTTAAGAACACGTGCTTCGGCTACGCGTATGACAAACCGATAATCGACGACTGTAATTTCAGCGTCCGGAAAGGCTCTAAGGTGACCATCATGGGGCAGAACGGAGCAGGCAAGTCCACTATTGTCAAGCTGATCGCTGGCGCGCTGCAGCCTTCGTCTGGCTGCGTTAACAGCGGCATGGGCATGACTGTGGCGATGGCGCGCCAGGTGATGCCCCAAGAGCACCTCTCTTTGACCATCAGAGAGTATTTCCTGCTGCACTTAAACGACAATGACTCCGGACTAGAGGGCCGCATTGCCGCGGTTCTGCAGGAGGTGAAGCTAGATGCACCGCTGGATCGTGAGGTGTGCACATTCTCCGGTGGACAGCAGGCGCGACTGCTCCTGGCTGCTGCTCTGATCAACTCCCCAGACATTCTAATACTGGACGAGCCCACGAACAACCTGGACTTCGACGGTATCTGTGACCTTACGAACTTCATTCAAGACTACAATGACACCTGCCTCGTGATCAGTCACGACGAAAAGTTCCTGAACTCGTTTAGCGACGCGGTGCTCTATTTGGACTGCTACTCTAAGAAAGTAGAGCAGTACGACGGAGACTACAGCTCGGTGAAGAGAGAGATTGCCCGCCGCATGCAGCGGGAGATCTCTGATAATGCACGCAAGCAGAAGAAAGTGGCGGAGAAGAAGGCACAGGCGAACCAATTTGCGAATAAGGGTGGTAAGATGAGTGGTGTGGCGAAGAAGATGCGGGCGGAGGCGGAGAAGGTGGCAGGCGGGATCGTGGACGTGAAGAGGGAGGATAAGCACCTGCGCCCATTCATGATTCCGATGCAGAGCTCGGAGGAAATTTCTGGGGCAGGCACGTGTCTGATGGAGATCACGGGTATCAAGAACCCCCCGGCAGCGGCAGCGTCTACCAAGGCAACAGTGCGTCCTATTCCTCTGGGTGGAGTCACTGTGTTCAAGGGCTTTCACATGCGTGTCACGGGCCCCAACGGCTGCGGCAAATCAACTATGCTGAAGGCCCTGTTGGACGCAGAGCATGCCCATGAGGTGTGCTCTGTGCGTGACGCGAACCTGCGGGTTGGCTACTATTCGCAAGACTTTTCTGACCTGGACTTCTCGCTCTCTGTGGTGGAGACGCTGCGGGCTGCCTGCGTGGCGCGGGGGCACACTGAGCAGTACATGCGACACGTGGCTGCGAGTTTCTTCCTGAGCGGCTCGGACCTTATGCGGCAGAAAGTGGGCACGCTGTCAGAGGGCCAGAAAGGGCTACTGGCGTTCGCATCACTGGTACTGCTGGAGCCTGGCCTCATTGTTTTGGATGAGCCTACGAACCACATCAACTTCCGCCACCTTCCTGCCATCGCGAAGGCTCTGCAAGCGTACGAGGGCGGAATTATTATGGTAAGCCACGACGAAGACTTCTGCCGCAAGGTCAAGGTCGATAAGGAGCTGGACATCGGGGAGGGCGCGCTCTGAATCTGGGGAATGAAATGACCCGGAGAAGGAGGAGGAAGAGGGCGGGATGTGTTGGTGATGCATTTCAAGTATGTGTCTTGCTCCAGCTGTTGGCGGTTTGCAATGGTGGAACTTTGGGACTGGGGATGCGATGTATTTCTCTATAATGATGCATATTTTCCTGTGTGCAAACTGGAACCGAACATGTTACTACTGCTGCTGTCTGTTTAAAACCAGGGTCGCATATTTGGTGAACTACGGAAGGGGCTGTTTGCGACCTTCGGTGGCTTCAAAATCATCAAAATCCTGATCTTTTTGCGAATATTTTCGCTCACACAAAAACATACCGCACTATTAGGGCCGCCTCACACAGCAGAGTCAACATTTCAAAAGTTGCAAAAGTTTTATTTGTAAACTTTTGACTGTCCGCGGACACCCTCACACTGTCCGTTTCTGTCCGTTTTTGGAAAAGTTTGACGGCAACATTTTGTATTTGTAAAAAGTTGGCGATCGCTATCGCAACTTTTGGCAAATGTTGCGATAGCGATTTACACGGAATCCGTGAGTGGAGTCATACGAAATTCGGTTGAAGTTGCATTTGAAGATGGAATTGAAGCAACACTTTAAAATTAAAAAGTGTTGCTTCAATTCAGATCGGTGCCGTCGCAGTTGCCCACATAATTATTTGGAACTGGAAGAGTTTTGACTAGCTGCAAAAGTTCACAAATTGCTCAAGAACTTGGCTTTTAAAAACGTGAAAGACATCATATCCACTACCACTCCGTGGTGAAGTATTGCCTGCCCCCGACGAAAAGGTTTGCACCGCTGAAGCGAAAAATGTTGCTTCAACTCTGAAGTTTGTTGGTTTGAGAGGAAGCATGGGGAACATCCAGAGCAACCGAGCCTATATGGGTGTTCTTGATTCATTGCTTCTGTGGATTGAACAAGAACAGGCTGAGCAAGCGACAGAGGAAGCCGAGCTGCGAAGGAGGCACGATTCTTGGCGAGAGCGTCAGCGCAATAGACAACGCGACCGTGGCTATGCTCTGCGTGAGACGGAATTCTTGTCTTCCAAAACCTTCTCCAGGATGTTTCGAATGAGCAGAGACTCCTTCGAGAAATTGCTTGACAAGGTGTCACCGTTGCTTCACGACACCGACGAGGTAATGGCTGAGCGCTCCTCTGGTGCTGTAATCACTAAGCGCACCAAGCTTCATGCAAACCTCCGGTGTCTGGCTGGAGGCAGCTACCTTGATATCTGCTTTGCGTGGGGCCTCGCGGAGGGCACTTTCTATGACGATGATGTTGGAGTGATGTTACGGCTTGTTTGTATCCTTTAGAAATATTGTCTCACGTCGTGCTACCCACCATTGTACCCCACTATGAGTGCAATGAAATAGATTATTTTGTCATTTTTAGCGTCATGAAAGTGAAACCTTGTGTAAACCTGCTGGTTCGATCCAAAAGTCTTTTTTCCCAAAACCTAAGAGTTTTAACTCTCTGGCCCTCGTTCAGCTTGGCCCAACCAGTTCTGCCATATGTATTATACAACCGAGTCCCGTTGATACAGTCTGGTTCCAGCAGGGCGCAAAGCATTGGGAGCAACGCATGAGGGTTCACCCCCCCCGAAAGGAGCAACACCTTCAGGCATCACAATGGCATCTGCGGGGCCCTGTGGTGCCTGTTCAGCAGGTTGGTCCTCCGCCACAAGTACAGCTGCCGGAACTGCAGCGGCTTCGGCGTCGGCAAGTTCGTTCAATCTCACCATTTTTCAACTTTAACAATACAAATCTATTATCTAACAAACTAAATTAATTTGTAATCCATTTGCAATAGCGCATATATGATGATAAAACATCACATAGCTCCCAATACTAAACGTATTCTGAAAACTTCATGTGTTCTTTTTCCATTGTTGGTTTGAATTTTGAAAATATACTGGGCAAAATATGTGCAACAGCTGTGAAACGACCTCGAAATGTCCGGACATGTGACAGTGAGGTTCGCAACGGACAAAATCCAGAGAAAGTTTTGACGTCAAAAGTTTTGACGTGACTCAAAACTTGGAAAAATGTCCGGACAGTGTGAGGCGGCCCTTACTTTACGGTTCGGAAGAATACTTGTGAAATAAAAACCATGAACATACTGTACATCCTACATGTGGGAAAATGTGTTTTCAATTTGGATCAATAATTATCTTGTGCTCGCACTTGTTTATCATTTTTGAGCAAGCACAAAAGTTTTAGAAGTGTTAGTTACAAATAGTTTAAGTCAGCTTGCGGTGAATAATAACGCCAAACGAGTAACTACTGTTGGCAATGTCTCTCTGTGTGGATATTGCTGGGGTGGGCATTTGCCAGATGTCACCACCTTTTTCTGTTTTTGTTCTATCTGTTCAACAAGAAGGGTATCAGGCATGGACGGTTTATCGACGATACTGCCACTTTTGTACACTGATGGAACACTTGCAGTCTATGTACGACGTGCCTCCGCTACCAGACTTCACCGACAACAGCGGTCAGCCGATGAACATCGAGGTTTGTCTCGATGTGACCTTTCTGGAAAACGCTCGCGCTGTCCTTGACTCCTGGCTGCAAGACGTGCTGTTGAATCCTGTAATTCTGCGCACCCAGAGCATGTACCATTTTCTGTGCGCTGAAGCAAACATGTCTCCGCCCTACCTCGAGATCCACTGGCGCATTACAGATGAACAGAGGCAGGACATGACCATGGGCATGAATATGGGCGCGGAGGAGCAGGGTACGGACGAAATGGACATGGAGGACATGTTTGGCGGGGCGGGAGCGGGGGGTGATAATCGGCTGTCTTCCTCTGGGGGCATGGACGGGCTCGATGACTCTGGTGAGGTTGCCTCGGTATTCCGTGCCTCTAATGGGGGCGGTGGTCGGCCTGTGAAGCGGAAAAGTATCCCAGGCAAATCTGCTGGCGCAGGCGCAGGCGCAGGTGGTGGCATGTCTCGTGGCGACGAATATGACCATGACGACATTAATATCCAGAGCATTTCGTTGGTTGAAAGCGCGGAGTTTCTGTATGACCGTGAAGGCGACGGTGATGAGATGATGGGGCAGAAATTGGCTGAGACGCCGGGCCCACAGGACTCGGCGCAGATGGTGGGAGCTGGAGCCGGTGCAGAAGGCAACGGCGGGGAGAACAGCCCGACTCGCCCCAATAACAAACGCGGCAAACCAGGCGACAACAGCGCGGCTGTGCTACAAGTGGAAGTGAATGTTGCTGGAGCGGTGACTGTGGCTTCAGTGTCGTCCTCGAGTGTACCCATCTTCGGCGCTACCGGTGCTGGGGCGGCCTCGAGCGCGAATAGTGGCACCGAGCTCAGTGGTTCCATCGCGTCCTCCGTGACGGGACCTGCGCGCAAGATGAAGAAGAAAACCATTTCCCTGGACGCATTTTCGATCATCCGCGTCGTGGGCAAGGGCTCTTTCGGCAAGGTGTTTTTGGTGCGTGATAAGGCCAAACAGACGCTGCACGCGCTCAAGGTGCTTAAAAAGGACTACATTATCAAGAAGAACCAGGTGGAGCACACGAAGACGGAGAATTCCGTGCTCAAGTACGTGCGTCACCCGTATATCGTGGGCTGCAGCATGGCGTTCCAAACGGCCGATAAGTTGTTCTTTGTTCTGGACTATTGCGCCGGCGGTGAACTGTTCTTCCACTTGGGCAAGGTGGGGCGGTTTGAAGAGCCACGGGCGAAGTTCTATGCAGCACAGATTACACTGGCGCTATCTTATGTGCACAGCTGCAATATCATTTACCGCGACCTGAAGCCCGAGAACGTACTTCTGGATGAGGCCGGCAACATCCGACTAACGGACTTCGGGCTCTCCAAGGAGGGTGTGCGCGACCACTCCACTGGTGCCACCTCTTTCTGCGGCACCCCAGAGTATATTGCACCTGAGGTGCTGCTGCGACAGGGGCATGGGCGCGCCGTAGACTGGTGGAGCCTGGGCGCGCTGCTATACGAGATGTTGACTGGCCTGCCTCCCTTCTACTCGCGTAACCGTGAGGTCATGTTCGAGAAGATCATGAAGGCCCAACTGACCTTTCCTGCCTTCATCACGCCGGTGAGTCACTGCTGGACTAGAGAGAGCTCACGGCGGGAGATGCTCACTGTTTTGCCTCTCCTGCGTCGCTTCTACTTACTTCACTCTCGTTTGCTTCGCATTGCTTGCTCTTCGCTTCTCACTTCACTTGCACCCTCAGAATGCCAAGGATCTGCTGACAGGACTGCTGATCCGCGACCCGAAACTGCGGCTGGGCTCCGGCGAGCGGGATGCCATGGACATCATGACACACGCATTCTTCGCTGATATGGACTGGGAGCTGCTGAAACAGGGCAAGGGGACTGTACCGTGGGTGCCGGAGATCCACAATTCGCTGGATTCAAAGCATTTTGACCGGGAGTTCACGGGGATGAACCCGGCCGTGTCGCCGGAGGTGCGTGACGCGTATTTCGGGGGCTCAATGGATGAGACATTCCAAGGGTTCAGCTTCGTGGACGAGAGTGCGCATGCGGCGATGATGATGCCTGGTGCTGGCGCAGCGAGTGCGGGCTCGAGTCACGGTGGGCGCAGACCCTCTTGGAGCGGGCGGAAGCTCTAATGTGGCTTGACCTTTGCTTGTGTGGTGCTGCCGGCGATTGTCGCAGCTCCCTATCTCATTTCCCCCACTTTAGGGAGCGAGAGCCCATCTCGCCTTGCGTAGCCAACAGTAAGCTCTCTCTCTCTCATTCTCTGCGTCGCTTTCTCCTATTATTAATAATTCCTGGAAGCACAGGCACTGTGAGTGTAATAGACTAATAGTCCTTTTTTGATAATTCCATACCTTTTCAAGCTATTATACGCTCGTTACCACCACCACTACTATCAAAATAATACTATCACGTTATACGGCGAAACACAGCAGCAAATAACACGACATGACACGGCACGGCACGGCACACCCACGTGCATCCTCACATGCATGGGCATGCGGATTTCTGTAGCTATTCAAGGGTCTTCAAGCACAGCCGCCAGCAGGTAGCAGGTAGCAGGTAGCAGGTAGCAGGTAGCTTCGAACCCGCAGACACAGCAAGACACGAACAGGCCAGGCCAGCAAGCAAGTAATAATCATAGGTAGCCAAGGCAAGGCAATAGTAACCATGATTAACAGTGAGGATGCTGCCCTATCTGCCTATTGACTCGGCACCAGTATGCTTGCGCACACCTAGTGTAGACGATTTTGGCCGCCCGCCCGCCCGCCTCAGTTAGTAACAAATACAGTAGGTGTTGACGCTCCGGCTCTGGCTCACGCAGACGGCATAGGAACGGGGTACGCTATGCCACAGTCACTGATAAACAGCGGCTCGATGGGCTCGCCCGTCTCGGAGCCGTACAGATTGATCTTGGACAGCACCTCCAGGCTCCGTTCGTCGCACACGCAACCGAACACCACGTACTTGTCGTCCTGTTAGGCACAGTAATGGTCACCGTGACGAGCGCAGTGTAAGGCACAGCAGCCAGTCAGCAGTCAGCAGTCAGCAGTCAGCAGTCAGCAGTCAGCAGTCAGCAGTCAGCAGTCAGCAGTTAACTTACCATATCTTCATTGCGACAAAAGCAGACCTGGAAGATAGACCCATTGCCGTCCGCGCCCAGCCCACACATAGAGATCACACCCGGCCCGGCGTGTCGAAGGATGAAGTTTTCATCAGCAAACAGCCCCCCATCGTTAAAGATGGAACGCGAGCAGTGCCCTTGAGCATTCATCAGGTCACCTGTCTGGAACAGCAAGTTCTTGACCACGCGGTACAGCTTGCACCCCTTATAGCCATACTTGACCCCATCATTACACACGCCCTTGGCATTGACAATAAGCGAAAGGAAATTGGCGCAGGCCAGAGGAACCAGATCGCCCCGCAACTCAAAGTGAAGCCGACCAATCAGCTTCGGTTCAGAGTAAGTTACTGGGAGGGTCTTTAGCGCCCGCCCTCCTTCGGTGGAGATATCCATATATATGATCGAGTTGTCTTCTCTTTCCGTCATGTACGAGGAATCCCCCCCGGGCGGGAAGTAGGTCGGCTTGATGTCGGCCTGAAAGTCGAACCCCTTCTCTTCCTTCGGAGCTTTGCGCATGATTTTCTAATGAAAAGTTAATAGAAAAATTAAAAAAGCTAAAAAAATCGGAACCTACCAGCAGGTAAAGTCATATAACGTTACCAGGTAAATTAATAATAAATTAATAATGCAAATGCTGGAATAGTCATTCGAATCGAATTCAAAATTATAATCCCGCTCAGACAGTGGCCAGTACATTGTCGGACAAACACACACTGCGACAAACGACGACCTGACTCAGCGTTTTTGGTGATCAGTACTAAGCTGAGCAGCAGGAGCGCTGAGCAGCCGCAATCACCAGCTTGCATAACAATTGCAGGCGTAAGAACTGAATTCAAAATAAATATTGAACATCAGCATTCTTTATTATATTTGTTTATTTTGATCACTTAATCAGAGAATCAAATCATGATGAATCGGTTGCGCGCTTTGCGTGTGCCTGCGGCAGGTCCTGCCAAGAGAAAGTTTTCGAACTGGTTCCAAAAGAACATTTTTATCGAGGTAAATCCCATTGTTTTTTTACGGTGTACCTTTTCTTGTTGTTGTTGTCATACATTCTTTGTTCTCTTGTCCTTGTACTTCACCCGTGCAGGAAAACGCCGGCATGCGCGAGAAGAGCGTGGAGACATTCCAGCTCACTATCGGTAACTGCTTTGAGTTCTTTGTGTACATCTGCGTCCCGAGCTACTTTATGTACTCCCTGGGTGTGGGGGAGCTCAAACTGCGGGACAGAGACCGCGGTTGCTACAGGGAGTATGGAATGCTGCCTCCTTCTCCGCAGACCTTCCGCGCGCTGAATGACGCTCCTGATGCGGCACCGGCGGCGGAGTAAGTACCAGTGGATAGCTAAGAAGGGGACTATTGGTTGCATATTGTATTTACTATTTAGCTCATGTCGGTGTAAAGGAAAATGACAGAGTTTCTTTTGCACGAGTGAGTTCCGCATCAGTATTATCTGCTGTGGATGCAATGATGCAGTAGCGTACCGTGCCGTAATTTACCGGTAGTTTGCCCAGGACAAGTACACATGGTTACGCATAAAAATATAGCCCCATGGCGCCGTTTAAAGTCATCAAGCGGCACGACGCGAATTGTCCAGGCAAAGCGTATTGGACATTCAATCTGGCGCCTCCACAAACACACAAACTACTGAACCAGTCCACTGGTACACTCACAGCACGCCCACACCACAGCCAAGCGACACCAGCGCCAGACAAGGGTGTTGGCTCCTAGAAGGTTTTCACCTTGCATACGCTCCTCTTTTGCCTCTGTCGAGAGCCCAATGGCTCATAGTCGATCCTGAACAGCGTGCCCTCCACCTCGCTAGTGCGCCCCTGTACGGCTTCAATATTTTGCGCCATCTGGACCTGCGCCGGCGACAGAGGCAGCGCGCGGGAGTTACGGTCCGGGGAGCCGGATGGGACGCTGAAGTTTCCTGTGCTACCGAGAGTGCTCCCAAGAGTACCAGTGCCCATGGCGGTGCCGGGAGGTGGTGATCCTTCGACGGGCTTAAACTGGAAGGGAGCGGTCGTAAGCTTGGTGATGACCCGCCGCTTGGACAGATACATTCGGTCATTCAGCGGGGTGCGCGAGCACAGAGACTGCAGCAGCAGCAGCAGCAGCAGCAGCGAAAAAGGATGGATCACCAATCAACACACAGCTCTTAAAATAACAACACACAAACACACCACACCACACTTACCCTGTTCGCAAACCCGCTAACACCGCGCATTCGCGTGTCCTCCAGTATGTTCTCGGGGTCATCAGGGTAGTAGCCCGAGCTGGTGGGCCGCGCCAGCAGCACGGACGGTGCGTGGTAAGAGATCGCCTGCAGTGGCGTGCTCGTGCGGGACGAGATGTTGGGCGTCATGAGCATCCCGCCACTGGTATAGGCGGGGCTCACCGGCCGGGAATACATTCCCGCCTCCCGGCTACTGCTACTGCCGCCACCTCCTCGGCTGCTACTGCTACCCCCGTCGCGTGTGGCAGGCCGTGTAGCCATGCGGTTTGTGCTGGAGACGCCTCGGGATGCAATCGGGCTCATCCCATAGGCGCGGAAGGGCAACTGGTCGCCTGCCCGATGTACCTCGTGTCCTCGGCTGTACAGTGGGCGCTGAGCCTTGCGCAGGTCATCGTAGAACTTATCCGAGACAGTCCTCTTAACCACTTTTGACTGGGCCGCGATTTTCTTCTTCAGGTGTCTCAGGCGCTCCGACTGTGCCAGGTGTGCCGTGCTGCTTCCCGCCAGCGAACTCTCCTCCAGGTCCTTGCGCTGTGTGTCCACAAGTACGTAAAACTCAGGGAGGTCCTGCAGCTTCAGCGTGTGCTTAGAAGACATGATCTATAATTTGGGATATCGAAACAGAATATCTGGTATTATACTAGCGGGGTCGCTCTGGCAGGTGGGGGATTCAGACCTTCACGGTACAAGCGGTCTGCGAATAATCTGCACGGTCCGTCAGTCAGAGGGGTCGCTGTTGATGATGCAACTAACTAACTACCAAACAAAGTGAAAGTTAGTGATAAATTTATGCTAATATTGTACCAAGTGTTAGCTAAAACAGCTATTATATTAGTCAAATATTTGAAACATTACGATAGGTGTCAAGCTCAAAGATCGTCCTCAATTCAACTCGAAACTGCTCCACTGAGACTGACAGACTGTGACAGACTGTCTGCTGTTGAATCTCTGCTGCAGCTGACAGCAGTCGGCCTCCAGCACTGTCAGCAGTCATTCAATGGGAATAAATCTCACTGCTGCCTGAGCGCAGATGGATCAGCATCTAGGTAGCATGAACTTACCGCACCGTTACACCCATTGTGATCTCAAAATATGCTTAATATTAAATGACCAGCCACATATATGTATACCCTCCCTTCCACTTCCACTTCCACTTCCACTTCCACTTCCACTTCCACTGCAACTGCAACTCCAACTGCAACTCCCTCACTTCCGCCTGTCAGCCTCATCCTTTCGCTCCAGTTCATTCACGACACGCATGATCGGGTGGCGGTCCAGCATCTGCATATCATGCAGCACCTTGGCCACGCCGTACCGCAGCTGGTTGAACTGCTCGATACTCACCTCGAAGCTACGGATGGCGCCGGTGGATGTGACCATCTGCATCAGGATATTGGGGCGCATGACCCTCGACAGCAGACCAGAGGAAATGCATACATCCACCCGCCACCGCAGCGTCTTGAGCGTTGGTAGGCGAACCCTTCGGCACAGCGCAGTGCTCTCCAGCCGCTGCCGCTGCTGCTGTACCGCGGTCACGAGCGCATCCGAAAAGGAATCTGGAAAGAACATCGTCTTCAGCGAGGCGCGTAGCACGCTGCCGTGTGTCTTCACACGCACAGCAGTTTTCAGCACGTCGAACACACCACTCAGCAGGATGGCTACAGAAAGCAAGTTACGCAAGTTTGGCGGGACGAGAATAAACAACACACATTCGTAAGTAAGCGCACCAACAGTACAGAACAGCACAGAAAGCACAAAGGATAGCAAAGAAAAGCACGTCACGTCGAGTCTATGTCACCTACCATAATCAGTGTCAGCAATGTGATTCAGGGTCTTCGGTCTCAGGTACCCTCCCTTGACGTCCACATTCGTCTGTTGCTCAATGGACACATAGAGTGTCACAACGATATCGATGATGGCAGCCGAATCCGCGGCCGAGATGGCATGCAGCAGTGGCACACATAGCTTCACGGTCTCTGGAATCTGCGGTGTGAAGAAGGTGGAGTGGTCCACGCCCGCAGGAATGTGGGTGGGGTCAACAGGAGCATCTTTCTTGAGCTTTACTGATTCCCTTTTGAAGCCTTGGAAGCTTGCCATGATGGAATCAATCTACGGTAGTACTAACTAAGACTGTTAGGGATCACAACTCAGCTAAGGGCAGCAGACAGAAGCAGCAGAAATACTGTAAAAACGGACAAACAAGTATAAAGCTATATTTGCTATAACATATATTTTGTAAATTTGCGGTCCTGCAAGGCGCAAGCCAGCACTCCAGCACCTCTGCACCAGCACTGAGGTGCAGGCTCTGCTAATAGTTGACACAGTCTGTCCACCAAAATCCGCTTTCATAGATTTCACTGCTTTGTGTTGATTTTGCAACACTATTTTGAACATTGCTACTGCTTTGCAGTGACATTAGTCACATACCGTATTTTTTTAAGTGCTCTGGCAGCTCCAGGCTGCCTGGGCTGCCCAAAGCCCCAACCTGCTGCTGGCCAACCACACATTCAGCACTCTGCCATGACTAATTAGTCAATTACCGTAGTATTTAGTACACTGCCTGGCTAAGCTCTAAATAAATCATTGCCCTTAATTTTTTCTTTCGTTCTTCCAGGGCCCGATTGGTGGTGTTTCTGTGTTGCCTGCTGACAGATTGACCGATCATGGCCCATGTAGCTCAGCCTCTGCCGGCGGCATACACGCTGCCGTGGTTTGAATTCGTCTGTGTCGAACTCCTTGCAAAGAACCCCAACGAAGCCACCAAGATCTTGCTTGAATTTAGAGCCTCTAGTTATGCCTTCGTGGCCCGGGACTTCCTGGTGAACACAACAATTCCCTTGGTAAAATTCCAGGCGGCGCTGGTGCTACAGTACGCATGCATACTGCGCTGGGACTCTATGTCCACCGCAGATCAGAACGAGTTCCGCTCGCTCATTTGGAACATGATCGTACCCGACTCCAGCTCTGCACCCAGCTCCACCTCTGCAGCAGCAGCATTACCTGCCTATGCAGCCAACAAACTGATGCAGATTTTTGTCCTTACATGGAAGCGCGGCTGGCGAGGCGAGACTATAGAGGCCAAGCAGGGTTTTCTATTCTCCCTTCTCTCCATTGTGCATGCATCTCAGCCAGGCGGCAGCGCCCAAATAGCTGCTGTAACGACCCAGTTATTCGAAGCCCCACCACAGGCCTCCGCTGGGGTTACTGTCGGTGAAGGGAGCGCACTGCAAGTACAGCTACGGCGCGGTTTAGGCCTCTATTGCTTCGTCCTGCGGCTGCTTCGCGTGTTGGTGGAGGAGTTCAACCGACCTTCCTCGGCGGATGGGATTTTTAACTTAGCCATGCATCGGGCCGTGCACCTGGCGTTTGAACGGGGGGGTGGTAGTGGTAGTGGCAATGGTGAGACTGAGGCTGCCGGCGCTGTCTCTGTGCTGGTGCGCTCCCTCACCCCGCAGACTCAGGGGCATACCCAGGGCGGTGTGGGTGTGGGTGTGGGTGCGCTACCGCCGCTGGTCCCGCAAGCAGTGGTAGGAGGGCTGCATGACTGCTTCGCGGCGGGAGCCGGCAGCCTAGCGTCCTGTCTTGGCCAGTTTCAGACCTGCTTCGGATTCCTGGGGAGATATCTGTTCCACTGTGGCAGCGGGCCAACAGCAACAGGGGCAGGAGTGGACCCCTCATCGGCTGCCGCCGCGCTTGCGAGTACCGCACCCGTGCTGGCCAACCCACTGGCGGCGCTGGAGCTCCTGCAGGTGTGCACAAATGTGAAGGAAGCCACGAAACTCTTTGCTGAATGTCTCACTTGGGAGGCGGCTCAGGCCCAGACTCAGGCGTCTACGGGGGCCAGACGCGGAGGCGGAGGAGGTGGCGGAGAAGCTAATGAGGAGCGGCGCACTGTTTTGGTTCCTGCTGCGTGGAGGGAGCACGTGTTTTCTGCTCCGCTTGTATGTGCACTCTGTGGCGGCTACGAGTCGATGCGCCAGCTTTTCCTGTACTGCCATTTACACGGGGATGCGGCTTCTACCCATGACCCAGCGCTGCGGGAGCGGATGTCTGCGCTGTCCTCTGAACTTGGCTGCTGCATGCTGGAGACTCGCAACCTGATGCTGCTATACACCAGCATGGGCATGCCTGCCGAGCTGGGACTCTCTCAGCAGCAGCAGGTGGACACCTGCGGGCTGCTGGTGCAGCATCTCGTGGTGCCTCTCTTCGGGAGGCTTGCGGACCCGACAGAGTTCTTTCAGCCAGCGAGTGGAGATGGCGGGATGGGGACCGGACCAGCCACCGAGACTTTGCTAGCCGCCGCCACGCGCTCTCTGCTGTCGCAGCGCCTCGCGCACACCCTCGCCCAGCAGCAAGTAGCTGTGTCTGCGGCCTTGTTGCGGTCTGTGTACATGCAGCTGCGCACCGATGAATTCGAGTACAGCTGTGCCTCCGTCGCTAGGTTGTTGTACAGCTACAAGATTCGTGTGTTGGCGCAAGTGCCAGCCTTCAGTGCGAGCGTGCTGCTGCTGTTGGGTAAGAGTGCATTTCTCCTGTCGGAGGAAATCGCATGTATGAGTAGCCGCCGCCTGGAGCTGCAGTATATTCAACAGAGAAAAGCTCACAGCAGTGGAGATGTACTGTCTGCGACACTGGTACCGGAGCTTATCAGCAGTGGGAGTGGCGACAATAGCGGGTCTCGCCAGTATGACGAGGAGCTGGAGTACACCCCGGCCTCGGTAGTGGAGAGCTGGCGCGGCGACGTGATCATTCGCATGCTGGACCTCTGGGGGAGCATATTGGAGAACCCACTGCTGCTCTGCTACCCACATATACTGTGTCCGGGGGAGACTTTCGGTCCAACGGACAGTAGTGGTGCACCGACCCATCCAGACATGTCGTTGAAGCTGCAACTGAAGGAGATGAGCGGTGTTGTGTTCCGCAACCTGTTGAAGTGTGTCTTGCTGTCTAGCCTCGCTCAGACTGGGGATGAAGAGGAGGAGGAAGAGGAGGAGGAAGAAAACATAGTAGACGCAACGCTTGCGTCACTGATCCACAGCATTTGCATCCTGGGGAGATACCGATACGCTAGCAGCTTGGCGCTGGTGCTCAGTCAACTCAACTGCAGTATGACTAATATGACGGCAGCGCCTGATCCGGGCAGGGCCTCTGCACAGCTGGTGCGTGTGTCTGAGCAAATTCTTACCATTACAGCTCGCTTCGCCACCCACCTTTGTACCACGACTCCCGAGGCGTTGGCGGCGGACGCAGACGACAGCAGTGGTTTGGCGGTTGGCACTGTGGTGGGGCAGTATGATGCTCTCCTGACAGCAGTGGCTTCCAAGCACAGCGAGCTGCCGGACGTCTCTTACCTGATTCTGGACTGCTACTTGCGCGAAAAGGAACATGTCCAGACACATGCGCAAGGCCAGTCGGCGGAGATTATACCATTGCAGCAGCGGCTGGTGGGACAGGTCATGGCGCTACTGATGCAGCACCAGGGTGCTCTGCTGCAGCAATCACCAGAGGAGTTGTGTGTCAATGCATTTATGGGTGCTGCCGTACACTCCCCACAGCTGTTGCAACACGCCTTTTCCTTCTACGACTCTTACGCGCTGACCTATTTCGGCGGTGGAGCTGTCGGCGCTGGAGGTGCGGGTGCCGGGGCGGTGCTGGCGGAATTCTATGGCATGCACTGGGGCAGTGCAGACATCTGGACGGCGCTGGAGGCGGCTGTCCAGTGCGTGTACCTCGTCGTGGTGACATGCCCATACGAGGTGGAATGTCTGCGGGCAGGCCTGGAAATGCTGGTGAACCTGAGCAAGAGCGCGCGTACTCACGCCTTCCTGCAGCAGTCGCCAGCCGTGCTGCAGCTAACAGGTTTGCTAAACACCACTGAGACCAACAAGGGGCCGCTGGCTCGCCTCCCAGCGGAGTCACTGCGCCTGTTGGTGCATAGCGTCGGTACAACTCTGCTGAAAACTGGTAACCGGGCACTGTTTGAGCAGGTGTGCGGGGCTGTGTACAACCTGGTGGAGCGTTGCCACGGATCCGTAGTCAATGCCACGAGTGCCAATGTCGCACCGCGCGCTGCGCTGCTCACTGAGGTTCAATTCGCAACGCTGCTGGCTCTGGGTCTCGTTAGGTGCCAGTGTCAAGTGGAGCAAGGCCAGCGGAACATGCTGCATGTGCTGCTGGATCACTGCGCCACGCGTCTATTGGCCGTGTTGACGGAATTCTTTCGACACAAGTTCACAATGGACGATGCCCTCATGTTTTACTGCCTGCTGCTGTCGGAGTACGCAGAGTATCAGCTAGGCACTGTGAGCAGTACCGCGGCAGTGAATTTGTACTGTACAGTGTATCAGTTCTACGGTATCCTGGACCGCCGCCTGCGTAGCACGACCCTGTTTACCGCCACCACCACAAGCACTAGCAGCGGTAGTGGGAGTGGCAGCTCCGTGGGCTCTGCACCCACAGCATCCGCGCTGGCCAACTCGGAAGCTCTGTTCGAGTACGAGTTGTTCCGCGCTGCCCTCTGTCTGATGAATGAACTCGCGACTCGGGATTTCATTATGGACGATGATGTGCCCGGCGCAGACGCAGGTGTGACAGTGCTGTCCAGTGCTGCGATGGAGCAGGTGTTGGTATGCACGCTGTTTGCTGGTCTGCACATGTGTTTTACTCGCGCCAGCCCCGCGCTGCTGCAGGGCTTCCCACAACTGGCCGAGCGGTACTATTCCTTTGTGCAGTACCTCAGCAATGCCTACGACAAGCAATTCCTGGGGTACCTTGGGATGATACCCAGTGGGGCTGCAGCAGGGGAGGCCGGGGTCACGGTGCACAGCATCACGCTGTCGATGCCGAGCAACCCGAACGCATCCACCCCGCTGGCATTTTTCGATCGTGTGGCGCAGCAGCTGCTGTGGTGTCTCAGCTCGCACAGCACGGACACGGTCACCTCTAAGGTCATTCTGAGCATTATCGCCAACGTGACGAACAACTACTGGAACCACCTGAGTCGGTTGGTGACTCGGTTCGCTCGTCTCGAAAGCACCAGCAATCAAGCCGTGCTGGCGCAATGCGGGCACTTGGTGGCACACAATGGAGCCATCAACAGCAGCTTGTTCCGGCTATTGGAGCATTTATTCGCGATTGTCTCGCTGCCGGCAAGCGCGCACGCATCCGGTGGTTCTGGAGGTGGAGGTGGAGGTGGCGGGGCGGATGGAGCGATTCCGATAACGACCAGCGCCTATCCAGAGCAACTGGATAGCTACGGTGCCACGATATTCTCTCTGCTGGTGTATAGCCACACCGTGTCCACCCTGCCGAACTATTCTCCCCAGCTGCAGGCCACGCACTCCATCCAGGCGTTCATCACATCTTCCAGTGCTGTGCTTGCGCAGCATGCTCCATCGGCGGAGGCGCACCAACAGTTGCTGGCGCATTTCCAAGAGTTGTTGACTACCAAGAATGTGGAATACTCGAACGTGAACAGCAGGGCTCATAGGGGAGTGTTTGTGGGCAACTTGAAGGCCTATGCGACGGCAGTGAAGCCGCTGCTGCTTTTCAAATAGACAACTGCTAATGCTAGTGCTGGTGCTGGTGTAGTGGAATAGAGCGTAGACCTGCTGCTACTCACTGTGCTTCTTATATTGCCAATGCGCGCGTTGGACACATGTGTTTGTTTTTGGGAGCTGCAGTGCCGGTAAATCGTATCGAAGCCATCCCATTCTGGCCACTCACCCTGTATCTCTGTGTGTCAAAAACTGAAATGATTCCCCAAAACACAGTGCCCCGCACACAGAGCAGCAGCAGAGCAGGCCAATCAGGCCAACGCACAACTCTAGAGATCTTCTTCGTCCGACTCGAAGGCATCCTCGCCGCGCGCACTATAAGACGGTTGATCCAGCACCAGTATGTCATACTCAGGGCCGGTCTCAATCTGCTCCTGCGGGTGCTGGCGTTCCTCCACTGGAGCACGCGGCGGCACCGGAGGCGGCCCGCCAGTCTTCTTAACAGCCAGAGGGGGAACAACCTGTGCTCGCTGCCCTTGCTCCTGTCCCTGCTCTTCCTCGGCACGCTCAACGCTTTCCCCCTCTTCCTCTTCCTCTTCCTCCTGCTCCTCCTCCTCTTTCTCTTCCTCCGGAGGGTTGTGGTGGTGCAGCAGCAGGTTCGATATTCGCGGTTTCCAATCATCGAAACGCCCTTCGCGGTAGAACGCAGGCACATCTGTCTCGCTCGCCCGTACTGAAATTATCACCCCTTTGAGGGTGCTGCGCAGCCTCCCGGACACCGTTGCCATTACTTCCTCGCCAATGTCATTATCAACCAGAACAAGAATCTGCATCATGTAATTGCTTCGCAGCGCCTCTGCTATCGCAGAGCCACCGCTGTACCCCATGTCGTTGTGTCGCAGATTGAGTGATGTTATCGTCCTGTTCTGTTCAATTGTGCTGGCAATGCTCATCGCGCCCATCGAGGACAGTGAATTGAAGCTCAGGTTGACCTCGCGGATGTGGCGATCGTGTGCGAGGTGCAAGGCGAGGATGTGGGCAGTGTTTGATCGGATGGAGCAGCCTATGATTCCAACAGCAGCAGAACACACACAAAATATATCGTATGGTGAGATGGCCAATGCAGTGCAGCTGCAGCCCTGGGCAGCCCATCAAGACATCAGCGGGCGCA
>JACKZZ010008409.1_pt1 | contig 22212 bp, 9 predicted proteins | sample 8027871 | NCBI WGS metagenome assembly JACKZZ01 (sample SAMN15724774, study PRJNA655200) | protist metagenome | isolation source: fluorescence activated cell sorting (FACS) single amplified genomes of... | place: USA: West Boothbay Harbor, Gulf of Maine | collected 2000-07-19 | reverse complement strand
TTTTTTAGATTTTTTTTTTGATGTATCTTTATTTTTAGATGATTTTTTAGATTTTTTAGATTTTTTATTATTATTTATATCATCTTCTTCAAGAGCTTCTTCTTCTTTAAAAGCTTCTCCTTGTTCTTCTTCTATTTTAGGTAGTTCACATTGTATATAGATAGGAGTTAAAGATATACTATCATTAGCTTCTTTATATAAATAATTTCCACTTAATATCATATCATGATCTGTATATGAATCTGGTATAAGATTAAGATATTCAGGTTTACTACATGTTAATAAAGAATTTTTATGATTATTTAATACTGTAAAATCACAGCTATTATTTAAACTTAATTGTAAATAAAGTTCTTTATTAATAGTATTATCTTGTTCAATATGTTGATAATCAAGTAAAACATGACAATATAAAACTTCAATATATAACTGTTTTTTTAATGATAATTCATAATGTATTTCTATTAGTTTAGATAATAAATCTTTAATTTCAAAACTGTTATAATTGTCTTTAATTGTTATAAAATTAAGATCTTTAAGTTGATAATTATGATATAATGGAAATATCTTTTTAATTTTAGAAAAAAAATTTTCATCAAATTTAAAATTAGAAACAATTATTTTATATAAATGTATGATATCTAATGCATTAGCTCTTCGTATTATATGTTGTTGTTCTTCCTGTTTATTATTTTTATTTATTTCATTTTTAAACACTTGTGTTTGTAAAATTTTGTCTTTATTATTAGAATTATTAAATAATTCTAAAACTAATTGATCTTTATATCTTACTTGTTTACAAGTAATTAAAAATTCACCACCATTATATGCAATATTTTTAGGATATATAGAATTTTCTATATATTGTAATTGATAATATAAATAATTAAATGTTAAATAATCATGATATAATTGTCCATTATCTAATGATATTTTAATAATTACATTAAAATATTCCAAATTTGGTATAATAAATTCAGGTGATTTACATAATATACAATTACTATGATTATTAATATCATAATATCCATCAACTACTTTTTCAATATCTTTATATATAAATTTAATTTTTATATTATTATATGGTATATCTTGATTAATATTTGCATAAAATTTTATTGTCGTTTGACCTAAACAGCTACCATGTGCTGGTTCAATTGTTTTTACTTTTTTATTATATTTTAAAAGTTGATTTTGCTGATTTTGTTGTTGTGGTTTTATATAGATATAAATAGGAATGATATTTGAATAAGTAATATTATTAAAAGATACTGATATATAACATATATTATGATTATAATCATAATTATTACTAAATGATGGTGATTTAACAATAATACTTTGAATATTTTGTTTATATTGACCTTTAACAATATAATTTATATTATTATTATAAAGAAATTTAACATATACATCATGATTATCATGTAAATAATTAAATCCATTACCTTTAATCTTAATTAAAGTTGAACCCTCTTGATATAAGATTGATGGTTGTATATTATCAATATAAAATTTTATAAAACATGTAATAAATTTTTGACCACCTATAATATGAGATACATTATTATATAATGAAAATTTTTTTAATTTGAGTATATTTTGTGTTTTATTAAATATATTTTTATCACCACATGCATATATTGTATAATTACTAGTTAATATACATGTATAAAAATTATTACAATTTACATTAATTGGTACAGTATTTTTATCATTAAAAATTTGATAATTATCTATAAGTACTGGTTCTTCATATAATTTTAAATTTTCATATGGTATAATAGACATTTCACCCATATAATTAGTACCTAACATATATAATGTATTAATAGATGTTATTAATGCTAGATGACCAAAACCACAAGATATATCAATTATTTTATAATCAATATTTAATAATTTTGGTTTATTATATCTTTGTTTATATAAACCGGATCCCCAAATATATACTTGACCGTTATTAGTTCTAGCAGCTAAAAAATCATAACCACTAGATATATCAACAATAAATTCTTTTTCTAAATAATATAAATATTGTGGTATATATTTTTGTGATAAATTACATGTCTGTCCATTTTTAGTATCGCCCCATACATATACATCACCTTTAATTGTTAATGCAGCTGCATGTTTATGACCAGCTACAACTTTTATAACTTTATTATTATTATTACAATTATTGTTAAAATGTGTAATTAATGTTGGTTTATTTAATATAGACTTTCTACCATTAACACCACATTGTCCATAAGAATTATCACCAAAACTATATATTTTACCTTCATCTGTTAATGCAAAATACAACAGCAGCAATCATTATTTAATGAAATTGAGCATAGAAAAGAAATTATAGAAGAAATAGGACCAATACCGACTTTTAGTTCTAAAAGTATTATTATACCATGTACTATTATTAAAAAACAACAAGAAAATAAAGATAAAAAAGAAATATCTAAAACTGAACAACAAGAACAAGTACAAGAAGAACAAGTAAAAGAAGAAGATATATATAAAGAATTTTATAATCCTAACATAGAGCTTAATTTTAAAACACCTGCAGCTCATAAATTTACTAATTTATTAAATGATATGAAAAATATATCTAATTTAAGTCGTATTAATATACAATTATCACTTAATAATGGACATAGTTATGTTGAGACTAATAATAATCTGATATATTCATATGAAAGTGATGAACCTTTATTATATACATATATGGATGATGATGATGATAAAAATGATTTAAATGATAGTGATAATAATGATGATATAAATATTAAAAAAAAAAAAAAAAAAAAAAAAAAAAGAAAAACAAATAAATTTTATTAAATGAAGTAGAAAAAAAATCATCGTTTACCCATCATTGAATTCATCATTCTTTGCATAGCACTTGGATCAAAACCTTTAGGTAATTGCCCATTAGGTCCACCAAAATCTTTCATCATTCTATTTAAACCATTCATACCACCCATTCTTTGTAACATTTGTGGATTTAACATACCTGCCATTTTTTTCATATTCATATGTCCACCTCTACCTTTCATAATATCTTCAGGATTTATACCACCTTTAGTTAATGAACGTATACGTTCAGCAAATGCTCTAAATGGTTTTAATGTATTTAATACTTGACTAACTACTACTGGATGTGTACCACTACCTTTAGCTATTCTAATAATTCTACCTTGTTGTTGTTGCATTAATTTATGGTCACTATCTAACTCTTTTTCATTCATAGAATTCATTATAGACATAAATTTTTTAATTCTATTTTCACCTTCACTAGTAGCATCTTTATCTAGCATTAAATTAGATAAACCAGGTATCATAGACATTACTTGACTTAAAGGACCTAATTTTAATAAATTTTCAAATTGTTCATACATATCACGAAATGTAAAATCACAATTACCAGATAATAATTTTTTATATAATTCACCAGGATTATCCATTAAATTTTTTTCTTGAAATAAATTTATTAATCCTGATATATCACCCATACCTAATAATTTAGATACAAATGATTTAGTATCAAATTTTTCAAATTCATCAATATGTTCACCAACACCAATAAATATAATTGGTGATTTAGTAGCAGCTACAGCAGATAATGCACCACCACCTTTAGCATTACCATCTAACTTAGTAATAATACAACTACCTACATCAACAGCTTCTTTAAATGCTAATGCTTGTGATGATGCAGCTTGTCCTATAGAACCATCCATAGTAAATATTATATCATCAGGATTTACTACTTTAGCAACTTCTTGCATTTCTTCAAATAATGCAGCTTCTTGTTTATGACGACCAGATGTATCAACTATAATTACTTCATAATTTTCTTGCTTAAATTGTTTAACACCTTGTTCAGCTACAACAACTGGATCTGATTCAGTATAACTACCATAATAAGGTATATTTGCTTTAGTAGCATTTTGTTTTAATTGATCAAATGCACCAGCACGAAATGTATCAGCACATACTAATGCAACTTTCCAACCACGTTTACGATAATAATATGCATATTTAGTACATGTAGTTGTTTTACCACTACCTTGTAAACCAACAAACATTATAACATTACTCTTTTTTTTTTGCATCACATATGATTCTTTACCACTATCTAATAAACGATACATTTCTTGAATAATAGTAGATTGTATTAATTTACGTATATTACTACCTTGCTGTTTATCATTAATATCAACAGCTTTTTTAACATTATCTTTTAATTTTTTAACTAATTTAACATTAACATCAGATTGTAATAAAGCTATAGATATTTGTTTTAATAATTCATCTAATACTTTATCATCCATGACATTAGATGCTTGCATCTTACGTAATGCAGCACTAATCTTCTGCCCAAATTCCTCTAATACCATTGTTTATAATATCTTGTATAATTGTATATATTAAATATTAATTATATTTTTTTGTTGTAGAAGAACTGATCCTTTTTCAATTTTCAGTTTTGCTCAATGAAAAACAGCGAAATCGGAAATATCGAAAATCTGGAAATCTTTGAAATATTTTCGAAAAATAAATATTATCCGAAAAAACTTTTCTGTTAAGTTTGAAAAAAATGGGAGGTTGGTTTGAATAAAAATTTTTTTTTCTGTTTATAAAACTGATATTTTTAAAAAAAATAAAAAAAAATTAAATATATATATATTACTAGTAAAATGGAAAATATTGAAGTATATAAACGTAATTTAGATAAAAGTTTAGAAGTAAATTCTATTTTAAAACGTAATAATGAACTAATACGTAAAAAATATCAACAATTAAAAGAGGAAAATATTGAATTAAGTAATAAAGTAGCTGAAGCAAAAACACAAGCACAATTAGCATATCAATCAAAAGAAGCTGTTGAAAGAGATTGTGAATCTTTATACAAACAATGGAATGAGCATGTTAAACAACAACAAGAAGAATTTCAAGCTATTAAAGCACAAATGGTACCATCACGTGAATTAGAAATGTTACGTATCTCTATGGCAGAAGAATTAGAATTTCCACATAGAAAAAGAATAACTGAATTAAATAATCAATTAAATAATTTTCGTGATCAATATCATGAAGAACATCGTAAATTAGAATTATTAAAAATTAAATATAATGAATTAGAAAAAAATTCATTACAAGATATAAATGTCATAAAATTACAATATGAAAAAAAATGTAATAATTTAGAAATAAAAAATAATGAATTACAAGATTTAGTAGAAGATACTAGTACTATTGACGAATTACGTCAAGTACAACGTTCTAATAGTGATTTAATTTTACGTAATAAAAAATTAAATGATATTATTTTAAATATAACTAAAGAACGTGATCAAACTATAGAAGAATATGATTTATATAAACAATCAATATTAAAAGCAAATAAATTACAAGATGGTAAATATTTATTATTAGAACAAGATTTAAAGGCAGTTGAAAATAAATATAATGATTTATCAACAGAATATAATATTATATGTAATAATAAACAAAATTTACATGAAAAAATTATTAAATTAGAATCTATACAATTATCATTTAATGATAAAATATTATCTAAAGAACGCGAATTATCATTTATATCTGATAGTTGTGAAAAAAGAATTAATGAAATTAAAAATAATTGTAATATAAAAGTAGATCATTTAGCTAAAACATTAAATTTATTACAAGAAAATTATAATAAATTATCACATCAAAAAATGGAAGTAGATGAAAAATTAAAATATAATCATAGAGAAACAACATTATTAATTAAACAAAATAAAGAAGAAGAATTATATAAAAGATCTAAATTACAAGATATAAATACTAATTTAAATGAACAAATTGAATCTAAAAATCATGAAATTATACAATTAAATAGTACAATAGATGAACAAAATAAAAAAATTCAGTTATTAACCAATAATAATGATACATTAAAAAAATCAATAAATGAACATCAAAATACATTTAATACACATATAGAACAATATGATGTATTAAATGAAGCACATAATGATAAAATTACACAAAATGAAGAATTAAATAATATACATATAAAATTAAAAGATGAACATGAAAATATATTAAAACAATTAAATAATTATCAATCAAAACATACACAATTACAAGAAGAATATCATAATATACAACAAGATCATTTAAATTTAATGAAAGATATACAAAATGAAAGAGATACACACTTAAATACATTAAAAGATGCTAAATCTAATTTAAAACATAAAGAAGAAGAATTAAATTCAAATTTTCAAGATATAACTATTAAAGATATAAAAAAATTAAAAAAAGATAAAAATAGATATAAAATTATGTCTATTAAATTAAGAAAAAAAGTAGAACATTTAATGAAAGAAATGGAACAATATGATAGTAATCAAATTACATTAATTGATTTAAAATCTGAAAATAATCAATTATCAAATCAATTAAATGTATTAAAAGAAGAAAATTATATGTTAAAAAATAAAAAAGAATCTAGTTCATTATATAAAGCATCAATTAGTGAAGAAAATAAATATGATACTGATAATGATACAAATACTTTAAGAGATAAATTAATGAACTAATAAATAACTTATTTAAAAATAATCATATATAAATAACTCAACTTAATTAAATAAAAAAATATTTATTTTTTACTACTTAATATAATTTTCTTGCACTAGTAGCATACGTGCACAATTATTTATACATTTAAAACGTGATGGACCTAATTTAATACCACCATAAAATCTACTAACTATTATACATACATTATCAGCATTAGATAAAGTTAATAATTTTAATAATCTTTTACCAGCTGCTGTTTCACCATCATCATCATAATCAGCATAAAAAGAATTATTTAACTTAAAACGATAAGCTAATATATTATGTGTAGCTTTAGACATTTTTTTATCACATTTTATTTCTTTTATCATCTGATTTACATCATTTATATTATTTACATTACATAAATGTGCTATAAATATACTTTTATTTTTTATTAATGCTTGTGATGATGAAATTATATGTATATTATTATCTTTTTTTTGTTCATGTTCATTATTATTTATATAATCCTTAAAACTTTCATCACCATCATCATTTTCTGAATTCTCTACTTGTAAGTTATTACTAATATCTTTTTTAAGTTTAAGTTTATTTAGATCATTATATTTTTCTTCAATAATTTGTATATATGAGAATAATATTGATTCATGTTGATCTTTTACCATCTTTTTTAATATATTTATAAATTCATGAAAAATATAACTTTTATTCAATAATTTACTTATAATTACAATATTTGGACATTGATCAATATTATATGGTAATGATATTTTTATTAATAGATCAGTATTAAGTTGAATAAATATAATACCAGAATTATTTAATTCTAATTCATCTAATGATATTGTATTTTTATTTAAATCATTGTCATAAATATAAAAATCTGGAGAATATATAGCTTCTAATGCACAAATTTCTTCTAAAATTATGGAATTCATCTAATATCATTCATTTATTTATATAAATTAAATAATGTAATCTAATCATTCTATGCTACTAATTTACTAAATTAAAATATTAAATATAGCAAAAAGTACCGTATTAGTTCCGTGTCCAAGAAAATTTCAAGTAACCAACGAAGTGAAATTTTTTTTAATTTTTTTTTTTTAAATTCCAAATTTCTAATTAAAATTTGATGAATATATATTAATTATAAGATCTTATAACCAGCATAAAACAAAGTGCTAATGAACTTATAATTATTGCGTAATTTTTTAATCATAAAATAATATAAATAAAAGTAGATAAAAAAAAATGGCTTGTCCTATGCGTATGATCTTGAATATAATTATGATAATATTAGCATTAATATTTACATTATTTAGTTTTGAATGGAATCATAAAGATAATAAAATATTATGCTATTTTGAGAAATTATTTCATCAATATCGTACTTTATTACGGATCATGTTTATTATATGTCTTATATGTTTACATTTTCAAGTATTTAATTATATGGATCAAGTAAATATTTTAAGTAAAAATGTATTAGTATCTGATAATGATAATACATTATTGGATACAGATAATAAAAATTGTCCTTTTTTTCATAATGAATAAAATAAATTTTGAATAATTAATTAAAAATAAAATAAAAAATGAAATTTATTAAGTCTCTTATTCAGTTCTTTCTTCTTTATTGGACAAGATCACAAATAGCACAATACAGTAAAACTCTAATTGATTGTATATTATTATGATTTATCTTCTTAATTATTCCATAAAACATATTTTCAGTTGTGATAATTGCTTGCTCAAAAACATTTATATCATATGTTCGGCATAAAAGATAATCATGTAAACCATCAAATATAACTGATATATTAGGATTATTAGGGTTATCATCATTAGTAATATAATGATTGTCATGATATGGTATTTTTCCGTCAAAATATTGACATAGATAAAAATCATCATGAAACTCATCATTATTATCATTATCATCATTTTTTTTTAATTCTTCTTCTTGTTGTTCTTGATCTTCTTCTTTAACTTTAGGAGAATTAATTGTGTTTACTTTTTGATCGTTTATCTGTTCTATATCATCATCATCATCATGAATATCATCTTTTAGCTTTGTTTCAGATTCCTTTATTTCTTCATTGATATAATTTGTATCATTTGTAGCAATTATGAATTCTTTCATATCATCAGGTATATTTACTAAACTTCTAGTAGTCATTTTATGTTGTGGTGTATTAATATTGGTATTTTGTTCAGATATTTTATGATTACGTACAAAATATTCATTATCTTTCGGTTTTATATGATTAAATACAGTTGATTCAGTTTTATATATATGATAATAATTAGAACGTTTTCTACGATCAGATATAATATGACATTTATATGCTAAATCTTTATTCATTTGATGCATTAATGTTAATGCTTCATCCTGTAAACTATACGCTTTATTTATTTTACTAGAATTTACATCTTGATCATTAATATAATTATTTAATATTAAATCAATATCTTTTAAAAAATCAGATGCACATAAATATTTTTTTAAATTATTTTTTTCACGTATTTGTGATAAATCCATAGGTAATATAATATTAATATTATTATTTAAATTATGTGTATGATTTAAAAATATATAAAATTTTTTAATTAAATATTCAATACATGATCTTAAATATTTACGAAATGATAATAAAATTATATTTTCTTCTTTTACTAATTGTTCTTTATATTTTATTGGCCATTCTTCTATGGGTGTATTTAAACGATCAAAACTATCAAATTTTGTAGTTGTATCATTTTTTTTTATTTCACTTTTTTCTATAATATTATTATTATCTGATAAAAATGGTCTAGCACTTATATCATTTTTATTATGAATATTAGTATCATCTTTATATAATTTTTGAATTAATTCATTTAAAAATGATTTTATAATATTTTTCAAAATATTAAAAGTCTTTTTTCTTATGAGCGATAGATCAAAGCTTTTTATTGTAAAACGTCTACAGTGTGAAACCTCAATTAAAGACTCCAATCTAGGACATGAGCTTAAATTAGAAGATTTTTCAATTGTACATAATAATAATACTGGAGATTTTTTGGGTATCGCATCAAGTGTCATTAATACTACTTCTTTAATAGAATCTGTTGCTACAGACCACCATTTATAAATATTTGGCCAATATAAAATAGATGGTGCACTTCTTTGTGCTGATGTTATAGTTTTAACTATAGTTTCTTCAATAGTAAGATTCCCTGCATCTATAATAGATGGTAAATCTAAGTAATGGACAGGATATCCCTCAAAGTGCTGTAATAAAGCATGAGCTAAATGTGATTGACAGTTTGCAATCTTATCACTTTCCTGTATTAGTATACGTGGTTGATATGACTTTTTATTAAAATTTTCATCATTATTATCAATTAATCTATCTTTAGTAACATCTTGATTTGCTTTATCTGATTTACTAATAGCAGATAATGGAAATAAATCCCTAGTACAAATCTTTATAAGGTTATCAATCTGTAAATCAATTAAGCTTCTAGCATACTTTGACAATGAATTTGATATATTTGATGCAGTTAATGATGATCTATGTGCTGCTGGTGTAATATTTTTAAGTGCTTGATGAAAATCGTCAGCTTTAATCACTAATTTATTAATATCTATATCTAATTTAACAGTACTACTATATATTTCTGGAAATATCCTACGTATACTATTTAAAGTAGCTTCAGTACATAATGCTTTTAAATCAGCACCACAATAACCCACTGCTTTGGTTGCAAGTTCAGTTATAAAATCATCATTTAATTTTGGATTCCAATTTTTAGTATGTATAGATAATATAGATTTACGAGCTTTTAAAGATGGTAATGCAAACATTAATTCACGATCAAATCTACCAGGTCTACGAAGTGCTGGATCTATTGAATCTAAACGATTTGTAGCTCCTATAACAATAACTTGACCGCGACTTTCTAGACCATCCATTAAAGCTAATAATGTACTTACAATAGAAGAATGTATTTGATCCTGCTGAGAATTTCTTACTGGTGCTAAACCATCTATTTCATCAAAAAATATAATAGACGGTTGCATTTTAGTAGCTTGTTCAAATAATAAGCGTAATTGTCTTTCAGCTTCACCTACCCATTTACTTAAACAATCAGCACCTTTACGAAAAAAAAAACTCACTTTTCTACCTACTGTAGATGCAGAATTAGCTAATGCACGTGCACATAACGTTTTACCTGTACCTGGTGGTCCATAAAATAACACACCTCGTGGTGGATTAATATTAAAATTATCAAATATATTTGGATATAATAATGGTAACATAATCATTTCTTTTAACTTTGATACATGACCATCTAAACCACCAATTGATTCCCAAGTTGTATTGTTATCATTATTATTTGTACTATCTATATCAGCAAGTTGTTTATAATTATTATTATTTCTTGGTCCACTTGCTAATTCATTATAATTAATTAATGGTTGTATTTTATTACGTTCATTTTCACGTCTCCTTTCTTCACGACGCCAAAACTCAGTTTCTGTATTAACATAATCAGAAGAATCATCCATAAAATATGTATTTCTAGATGACTTATTTCTATTTTTTTTTCTGCGTTTTGTGTTATGATATTTTTGAGAATTACTATATATATCATGTTTTCTATTATTATTATTATTATTAGCATTATTATATAACTCTGGATCAAATCTACTAACTAAAGCACGTTTACGACCACTACGTCTGACAAATTTTTCACTTGATGATGCTTTATTTTTCTTTCTTTTATGAGGTTTAGGAGTATAATTATTATGATTAGATGGAAAGCTTCTACGACGTAATGAGTAACGTTCTGAGCGTAAAGATACATTCAATCCACTTTCATTTACATATCCATTCTCTTTTACATCCTGTTCTAAGGTTGAAGAGCTAACTGAACTAGAAGAACTTGATTCTGTATCGTATGATGATGATGATGATGATTCATCTGAAGATGACTGTTTAATTTTTTCTTCTTCTTCTTTTTGCTCCAAAATTTTCTGTCTATTTCTTGTAGGATAACGAGATACTGTACCTAAGCCATCAAGATTACGTGTTGTAATACCCATTTTATTATCCTATAAAAATTACTTTGAAATTAATTAAGAATTATATTACTATATCTTTAATTAATTAAAATTAAAGTTCCTAATTTTGAGTTCCCGGGAGCTCCAAAGAGTTCCGTAACTTAGAATTTTACAATCTTTTCTTTTTTAGTTTTAATAACTTACAATAGAAAATATCAATAATTAATAATGAGTGATAAAATTAATTATATTAATAACTTGCAACGTGATATAAGCAAATCATTTGTAAAGCATAATTATCAAATAAAAAAATTAAAAAAAGATTTAGATAATAATGCAACAAAATATTCTAAACGTTTAAATTTAATTGAAAAAATCAAATTTGAAGATGTTGATAATATTAATGAATTAAATAAATATCTTGATGAAAACAGTATTAATATACGACCTGATAGTTATAGTAAAGAAGATAATATATATTATAGCTATCAAAATACCCATAGTGTTATTGAAGAAGCATTAATAAAAAAACATATGATGAATAAAAATAAAGAGAGTGAGTAAAAAAAAACGTTCATCTTTGTTTGTTTTTTTATAATAAATATTTATTTAATAGTTAATTATGTTAAAGTATATCTTTTAAATTAATTGGTACATTTACTACATTATATCTTTTATCATTTAACATATGATGATTATGATCTTTATTTTGTTGTTTAATTTTTATATCTGTTTTATATTGTTTATGTTTTACTAATACTTTATACATAGGTTCATTTTTAAATGCAGGAAAATGATTTGCTATAACATGTAAATGTTCAACTTTTAAATATAATAAATCAACATATTCAGTAAATACTTTAATTGAATATAATCTTTTATTATTTATATTATGATGTGAATGACCAAAATAACCACCACTTGATATTATACGTAATCTTAAACCTAATTCATCAGTTTCTTCACATCTACCATTTGATATAAAATATATTTCACTACCATAATCATTACGTTTATATACATATGTATTTTTATTTAATGTATACCAATTTATATAACTTAATACCTTTTTTATATATTTTAATTTAGTATCTTTAAATAATTTAATATGATATAATGTATTTTTATGTATATACATAATAATATCCATACGTAAATCTTGTGGTAATTCTTTAATATAATTTTGATGCTTATAAAATTTTTGATAATATGAATATTTATATTTTAATAATATATTTTTTATATGATAATTAAATTGTTTATAATTGATATATTTTTTTAATAAATTAATATCTTTAATATATAAATTTTTTTTATAATATATTTCTTTATATTGAAATATATTAGCAAATAAACCAATTAATGATGCAAATAAACATGCACCAGTAAATATAACAATTAATTCAAATGATGTTTCTAAATTATTTATGGGACGTATATCACCATAACCAATAGTACTTAATGTAGTAATAGTATAATAATATGATCTTATCCATTGTGAATGTATATTAGGTAATATATCAATAGAATATTTTGTACACCATGATTCTTGATTTTTTTCTAGTTCATAAGCAATATATAACCAAATACAACTATATATATGACAAAATATAAAATATAATGTACATATTTTAATAATAGATATATATTGTAGATTTAATGTAATTTTTTTTAAATATAAGATATATTGATTTAACTTATAAAATAATGTATTAATAATTTTAATACGTAATAATTTAAAAATTCTAAAATAAATTATTAATTTAATATATATAAAATTATCATTATTATTATCACTAGCACTATATAATATAAGACATATAAGATCAATAGGTAATAATAATATAATATCAAAGATATTAAATTTATATTTTAAAAAATATTCTTTAATTTTATCTTGATCCCATATTAATAAATCTGGATTAATTAAATCATTAATAGGTATAATTTTATATAATAAATAATAATCAATATATATAAATATATCACATATATAACTAATAATTAATGTGGTCCAGTAATATTTACTATATGATTGAAAAAAATGTTTTTGTATAAAAAAAGCTAAATGATATGGTATAATATATATATAATACATAGATATAAGTAATTGTATACAATTCCATATAGGAAATATAGAACTATCTGGATAAAAATATTTTTTACGTAAGATATCATTATTCTCTTTTTTTTTTTTTTTTTTTTTTTTTATATTTTGATTTTTGTACTTTAATTTTTTTTTTTAATTGTTTTTTTTCAGAAATAGATCCTAATTTTATCATTTCTATAGAATTTTTATGATGTTGTAAATTTAAATCTTTTTTAAAACTTTTTTTTTTATTATGACGATATTCTATTAATATATCACGATCAAATTCAGATAATCTTTTATTATTATTATTATTAGATGGTAAAGATACACCACCAAAACTAAGCATACGATTAAGTAATGCTTTATCATTTTCATTATTGTTATCAATCAAATTATTTTTATCTATTTGACGATAATTATTATTAGGTGTATAGTAATTATGATTATTCTTTTGTTGTTTTTTAGATGATAAAGTATATAATATTGAATCAGATTTTGAACGTTTAATATTTGATCTCTTCTTTTCATTATTATTAGATTTTAATCTTACTAATTTAATCATTTTTAATTTAGTAGCAATAGCTTCTTTATTATCCAATGATTCATCATATAAAATATTATCAATATCATCAATTGATAATACATATAATGCACAATGTGTAATAGCTACAGTATTATTATAACATGGTACTTTAAGAAAACATGATATTTCACCAAATAAACCACCATTTTGATTTGGTTCGATTATATCAATAAATTGATAATCTATATTATCATATTCATTACCCCTATATCTTTTAATTTTACCTGTATGCAAAAAATAACATTCATTATTTATCTCATTTTCTTCATATATAATATTACCAGGATTAAAAAATAATGGTTTTAATACCATAGCAAATGATCTTAATATAACTTCATCAATATTTTTAAATAAATATGATGTTATAAAACAATGTGATACATTAAAATATTGTACATCATGTGATAAAACATATGGTAAGTCTTGTAAAATAGATTCAGAATTTATACCACCACTCCAGCGATATACAAAATCATAATATGATGTTATACGATATCTTAATTGACGTGGTAATTTATATTTTTGCATATTTATAATAATTTGATTAATTTTAGTTTGAAATGCTACTTCTAATGATCCATAATTATTAGCTAAGTCAGCAATAATACCAATTAATGCAGCATTTACTGTAGCACCTAATACAATTGCTATAAATACATATAAAGTTTCTGAATTAGTATTTGGTGTAACATCACCAATCACAACTACTAAAATAGATGGCATTGCCCAATAAAATGATCTTAACCAATAAGATAAAGAAGATGAATGATCTGCTAAATAGTCTTGTAATAATTGATGATCAACCCATGTAAATGTGTCATAAGATGCATATTCAGTCATTAAATAAAATATACATGCAAACCAATGACATAATAATAAAACACCAACAAATAATTTAATAACTGTCATGATACTAAGAACAAATGTAACAGATATCTCTTCAATCCATTTTTCACAGCTATTTAGGTATTGAAATACACGTGATACTCTACATAATCGAGGTAATCTAAATAATGATGCAATATATACTAAATTATAATTTTTAAACCATATAATAAATATAATTAAGAATATGTCATATGGTAGAGCACCTATAACATCTAATATAAAATGTAAATCTTTTTTTTTACTATTTGAATCTAATGTTATTTCAAATGTCCCATTTTTAAATTCAGTCCATTTTTTAGCTCTAAAATATATATCAAACCACCAAAACATATCACCAAAGTAATCAATAATAAACCATATTAATGTTTTACCTGTTAAACTGTCCTCAAAATTACTTAAAAATGTAATACGCCATGGAATTATATATAAGTTATATACTACTCCTATTAATGCTAATAAATTCCATATACGTCTAAATTTATGATTTTCAGTAAATAAACCATTTTTTTCATAAGCATTTTTTGTTGCTTCTTTATATGACATAATATCTATGTTTTCATTGAATTTAGATGTATCTAATATATTTTCTTGTTCATTTAAGACTTTTTCATCATTATATAATTTATTATTACTTTCAGACATTTCTTCACTATTTAATTTTTTTAAAAGTGTTTTATTTTCTTCATTTTTTTTATTTAGATCATTAGTAACTTTATCAATAACAGTATCTATATAATCAGGATATTCCATAATAATCATTTTAAATGCTCTACGTGTTAATGCAAAACAATCACAATAATCAAATGCTTGTACACCTGCATTAGCAAATGTTTTTTTACCATTAATAGTAGGACGTAATGCACTTTCACCTACACTACTACCATCTGTCAATTCTAATAAGAATACACCATTTTTATCATATATACCTACTTTACCCTTTTTAATTAAATATAAAGCTTGATTATATTCACCAGCATGTATTAACCAATCATATGGTAAAAACATTTTAGGTTCTAATGCAAATATAATACGCTTAAATAATTCATCATTTTCAATATTTTCAAAAAAATTAATTTTTGATAATGATGCTTTATTAATCCATAATCCAACTTCAATTCTCAGTGGTTTCGGTAATGTACATAATATAGATGCTTCATTAATACCACGTGTTTGATACCATAAATGGTCATAATATGCTAATATTCTATCTGCTATTTGTGGTTGTACTTTTCTGTGTGTTATAAATTTTCTTAATATTCTTGTCTCTTTTAAAAATTTAACTTTTGATACATCAAAATTTAATATTAATGATGCTACTATAGCTAACCATGAAGGATATAATAACCCACCAAATAAGACAATAATCATAGCATATAATGTTTCAGCTATATTATATGGTACAATATCACCATATCCTACTGTAGTCATAGCAACAACGACAAAATATACAGATCTTAATATACCCCATATACCAATATCACCATTACCATGTGTTTTAACAATATTTAAGTCCATATCAATCCAATTTAAATTATTATTTTTTTGCTGTGTTTGACCAATAATAAACCAGAAACATCCCAACCAAAATACTAAATACATCATTACAAACGCTAACTTAAATATTCTTCTTAATGGACGATTTATATGTAATTTTTTACGTATAATCCAACGATCAAAATTATCAAAGAAATCTGAACAATGTATAAATCTTATATTACGATTTAACCTTAGTATACCATAGTATCTTTTAAATGTTGATGGGTATATATATATTAATATATCAAATGGAAAAGCAGCAGCAATATCATACCAAAACCATGTTTTTTTATAACGTTCAAATATAAAATTAGGTAAAGTTATTAATGCACCATCATGATAAAATGTAAAAAAAAATGAATTAAATATTAAATCAATATAAAAATAAGAATCTAATATATGATTTCTCACTTTAATTGATGATGGTATAGATACATTAGGTACAATATATAATAATTCATATGCACTAGTAAAACTTAAATATGCAATAATTAAAAAAAATAATATACTCCATATAAAGCGAAATGTTGAATCTGGTGAAAATAAGTCATGCTTATTAATTTTTTCTATCCATGATGTTTCATTAATTATATCTAATTCAGATATATGTTCATAATTGACATTATTATTAGCATTGATTTTATATTGTACAATATTTCTCATTTTTTTATATATAATATTAGATAATTTAGTAATTCTAATTATTTTTTCAAATTTAGATTTAGATAATGTATGTACTTCACAATATCCTATAGCTTGATATGTAACTAATATTTTTTGTGGTATAAATAAACCACAATAATTTAAATAATCACCTTTATTTAAATGATATGTTTCATTTTTTAATAATTTACCTTTCGTTACAATATAAAATATATCACTTAATGTACCTTGTTTTAATATATATGTATTAGGAGCAAATATTTGTGGCTCCATAGCAGATGCTAATGCTGATACAATATGATTAGGACATACAGCAAATATAGGGATATATTTAATATATTCAATAGTTGGTGCTGCACTTACTAATTTTTGTAATCTTAATGGTAACTGTTGTAAAAATACATTTTCATTAAAACCTTTTAAATTTTGCCACATATATTGATTATAATGATATATACGTTTTCTTAAATCATTTGGTAATTTTCTATAATTCATATAATTATTTAAAAAATCCATTTTACGTTGATATAATGCTTCTTGTGAATCATTATTTACCATTAATGTAGTTATATTACCTATTACAGCACAAGTTATTACCATACCAGTAAATTGTGTAAATATAACAAATATAGTTTCTGGTATAGTTATAGGTACAATATCCCCTAAGCCTGTAGTTATCATAGTTATAACTGCCCAATATATACTACGTAAATATTGGAACCATACATTATTATCATTAATTGCTCTAAATGTAATATCATCATTAATAGCCCATGTATTTATTTGATCATTATTACGAATTTCAATTTGATGAACTAATAATAATCCACATCCACATACATGACATGATAAGCACATTAAAAACCATAATTTGAGAACACGGAATGGTCCTGGTAATATAACTTTTTTAAGTATATTGATATCAGTTTCATCAATAATTTCAAATAATGGTTTTAAATAACGATATGACGTAAAAAATAAAAAGATTCTTGGTATACGAAATATACTCCATGAATTTGAATTAAATAATAATTTAGCAACTACTCCATAAGGTAACATTAATACAATATCTATAATAATGGTATAAAAATTAAGATCATTATATATTAATAAATGATCATGATTAATGATATTACCTCGTGATCCTAATATATTAACTTTATTTTGAGATTTAATTTGTTCCGGTAATTCTTCTTTATTCATCTGCGTTAATATTGATGAGACATCTACAGTTTCTTTTATTTGTATAGATTTTCTTCTTTGCATATTTGGTTTTGATTTAGGATGTTTAAGTTCTGGATTAATTAATTTATAATAAGTATCAAAAGTAATATTATCTAATATTACATTATCTAATTGATTAAGCTTAGATTGATATGTGTTAATTCTTACTAAAGAATCATACCTACCAAGAATTTTTGGGTCATGTTTAGATTTAGGTTTAATATTTTTTTCTCTTCCTATACCTGATATATTTATATTCTTATTTTTTATATCTAATTTATTATCCACTTTATGACTATGTGATAATTTATATTTATTTACTTCATTCTGGTTCATTTTATATTTTAATTTTATACTTCTAAATATAATATTCAGCCAAAAAATTGAATCAAAACAAGAATCTATTAATAATATAGTATTAGAATAATCATTATCAAAATAACATGCTATGCGAAAAGTTAATACTACAAAATAATAAAGTATAGTAAATAATAATAAAGAATTCCATATTGTAGAAAATATTAATATTTTATCATCTTTTAATTGTTTCCGTTTATAATCTACTCTCCATTGATTTAATTTTTCATTAGCTTCTTCATAATTTTCAATATTATATTTAATATATTGAGTTTCAATATTAATATCAGTATTGCGTCTAGCTGAGCGTTTAGATGTTCTACTAGATGCTTTAAACTTAATTTCAACATTATTAGGATCTCTAACATCATCATTATCAATTATAATGTTTGCATCATTATCATCAGATTCATAACTATCATTTAATATTTCCTCTATTATTTCATATTCATTATCTTTAGCTAGATATGGTAATATTCTTTCTATAGGTTCAAATTTACGTGAAATTTTAGGTTTAGCATCAACACCAAAATTACTTTTAAAGTATGATATACGTCGATAATCTGTATCATGTGGTTTTGAGTCTCTTCCTTCATATGATATAGTATTACCATCAAATATTACAGTCATAGATGAATCACGACGTTTCCTTATGACATCTGAATCAAAGATATTGGAATCTTTATCCTTAATATCATTTAATTCCATCTTTGCTAATTTGGCAAAGTACTAAAATATCCTTAATACTATACTGTAAAGAAGTAGTTAATTAAAGAAGAAGATGATTCCTTTTTTAACTGCACAGAAAGGAAAGAAATCAGAAAAAATTTTTGCAAAAAAAATTAAAAAATAAATTTATTTTATTTCATCTATCATCATCAGAATATTTATATCAATACATATAAAAGTAATGATATGATGGATATACAACCAGATAAAACTGAAGGAGATAAACAATTTCAGCTGAGCTTTTCTTTGGTTAATCATATAAAACCTATTAGAAGTTTAGCTTTATTAGATGATAATCGCATTGTTACAATGCAAACTTATGGAGAATTTCGTACATTTCAACGTGAATCTAAAGAAAATCGCTCATTTAAACAAATAAATGTTTTAAATAACATACATAATGAAAAAAAATTATTATATTGTATTGCTAAACATCCAAATTTAGATATATTATGGTCATGTGGGGGTGATGATACAGCTAGATCATGGTCATTTGATGGCATCTTAGGTCCTATATTAAATGATAGTACCAGTAATGCTAAGGTTATGAACAGTATTAGTTTTTCTAAAGATGGTAATACAATCATAACAGGATCATGGGATGGAATTTGTAGAATATGGAATAAAAGTGATAATAATTACACATTAAATGATAAGAAAATTACTGGTGGTGAATATGCAGTATATGTATGTATTACCCAACACACAAATGAAGAATATATTATAAGTGGTTCTGGTAATAAAAGAATAAAAATTACAAAGTTAAGTAATCTAGAAGATGTTAAAGTTATTGAAAAAGCACACAATCATGTTATAAAAGGTATAATCTCACATCCATTAGGCTTTGCTTCCATTGGTAATGATGGTATAGTTAAAATTTGGACTATAGATGGAAATTGCTTACAAAGTATCAATGCTCATGATGATTCAAATATAAAGTTTACTTATGGCTTAAAAGTATTTTCTCATACTCATGAAATGTATCCAAATGGTCTAATAACTTATGGTGAGGATGGTACAATAAGAATATTTAATTCAACAGGTGAACTAAAACAAAAAATTATATTACCTGGACCTGTATATTGTGTAGAAATTTTTCAAAATGGTGATATTATCAGTGCATGTGCTGACCGAACAGCTAGAATATTTACTTTAAATAAAAATCGTATAGCATCTGAAGTTGAATTACAACAATTTGATGAATTATCAAAATTAGCTAGTTTAAGTGGAATGACTAGTATTGATTCCAGTAAATTAGCAAATATATCAGAATTACAACATCCTGGTAAAAATGATGGTGAAATTAAAGTTGTTAATGTACCTAATCGTGGTGCAATTGTTTATAAATGGGAAGAAAATAATAATAAATGGGCTGAATTTGGTGAAGCGTTAGGTCAAAGTAATCCACAAATGTTTGAAGGTAAAGAATACGATTTTATTCATGATGTTGAAATATCACCTGGATATAAACCAAAAATTGCATGGAATCGAGATGATGATCCAGTAGATACAGCAACCAAATTCTGTCAAAGACATAATTTATCATTAGATTATAGAGATCAAATTATTAATTATATTAAACCTATGTGTGATAGTGAATTACATAAACAAAAATTAGAACAGGATAAAAAAATAAAAGAATTATTAACATTTAAACATTTACCTAGCTGGAATACTGGTGGATATCATTTATTTACAAATAATAAAACTAATATTATTGAACAAAAAATTTTACAATATAATGATGAAGTATTAAATGATATAAAAATCAATGATAATGAAATATATTTATTAAAAGTTATATTATCTAATATATCATCACCTACATCAGCAGCAGCAAGTGTATTTGATAATAAATCATTAAAATTAGTTTTAAAGTTATTTAAATGGCCTAAACAATATTTATTACCTATATTAGATCTATTTCGATTGCTAATTAATAATATAGTTGCTTATCAAGAATTTATGCCATATATTGATAATATTATATTACCATTAATGATTGATTTATTAAAATTTCGTACAAATGATAATAAACCACAGAATCATATTACGGTTGTAAATCAATTAATATGTAATTTTATAGCTAAAAGAAAAAAAGAAAAATGTGAAAATAAACGTCCTGGACAAATACCTGATAATATTGAATCATATATTATTGATGTCATTAATTTAAATATTAAATATTATCAAAATAATATTAATAATGTAAAATCAAGTTATATTAATAGTTATGTTATGTTATCATATAATATTATAGTATGGTTAGGTAGAATGCAAATTATTCATCATGATATATATGATTTAATATTACATAGTTTATTACATATATTAAATAAAGAAATAAAATTAAAAGATAAAACTATCTTTTATATATTAATAAATATAGGTTCAATTACTTATATATCAGCTATTAATAAAAAACAGATTTTAAATAATTATGGTGAAATATTTGCCAATAAATTAAATTATTATTTACAATCAGATAATAATCTAATAAATGAGATTACA
>JACKZZ010008173.1_pt1 | contig 22225 bp, 26 predicted proteins | sample 8027871 | NCBI WGS metagenome assembly JACKZZ01 (sample SAMN15724774, study PRJNA655200) | protist metagenome | isolation source: fluorescence activated cell sorting (FACS) single amplified genomes of... | place: USA: West Boothbay Harbor, Gulf of Maine | collected 2000-07-19 | reverse complement strand
CAAGGTACAGAGGGCATATTTTAGTTGTTTTGTATGACCTCTAATATATAATGTAAAGGAATATAATTATAAGGTTTTTTATGTCTAGAGGATCAAATGTTGTAGTGAGAGGAGCACGTAGAGAAGGGAATATCTCGCCTGGAGATTTTGGATTACGAGATGATGCGGAGCAAAATGTTGATGCAGCAAATCATGATTTTGGGATACCATTTGTTTCTTCGTCAAGTGATTTATTGAATCTCGATCAAGATTCAGGATTAGGTTCTATAGGAAATACTAGTGATACGCCAGATATTCATACGGATTAGCAATGTGCGCCAGCAGCGTGTCCTGAACTCCAAGCCCATTGAAAATTATATCCACCTAAGTGGCCTGTCACATCTATTACTTCTCCAATAAAGTATAGTCCTTTTACTTTTTTGGTTTCAAAGGTTTTTGATGACAGTTCATTGGTATCAACTCCACCAAGTGTTACTTCGGCTGTTCTATACCCTTCTGTTCCTGAGGGTTTAAGTATCCAGTTTTGTAGTATATTGGTAATTTCATTTATGCGTTTATTTGATAATTCTGCAATTTTGCCATTTAGTTTGTATTTTGCACATAAATATGAGGCAAGACGTTTGGGCAATTGTTGAGATAATAATTTTGATAATTCTTGTAAGGGGTTGCTTTGTATAAGTTGTGCAATATCGGTATCTGGCATAAGATTTATGGAGATTGTATCTCCAATATTCCAATAAGAGGAAATTTGTAGGATAGCTGGACCGCTAAGACCTCTATGTGTGATTAGCATTGCTTCTTTAAAAGATTTTTTATTGCAACTAACTTCAACATTTGTAGCAACACCAGCCATGGCTTTAATTTCATCGTCATTTAATGTGAATGGTACTAGGGCTGCGCGAGTTTCCACGACTTTTATATCAAATTGTTTAGCGATATTATAGCCAAAAGAGCTAGCTCCCATTTTTGGAATAGATGGGCCTCCAGTAGCAATTACTAAAGATTGAGCTTCAAAGTTGTCATTACCAGAATATACTTTAAAAATATCTGAGTTTTTTTCAATCTTATCTATGGTGGTTTTAAGTAAAACATCTACTTTTGCTAGTTTGCATTCTTCCAGTAGCATATTTATTATTTCTTGTGATTTGCCACGGCAGAAAAGTTGTCCTAAAGTTTTCTCATAATATGCAATTGAGTATTTCTCTACTAATTTTATAAAGTCTTTGGGTGTATATCTTTTTAATGCAGATACACAAAAGTGAGGGTTGTTAGAGATGTAATGTGAGGGTGATGCATTGATATTGGTAAAGTTGCATCTTCCTCCTCCTGAGATGCGTATTTTTTCTCCGACAGATTTTGCATGGTCAACCAGTAAAACTTTGCGTCCTCTTTTGCCGGCTTCTATGGCACACATAAGGCCTGCTGCTCCAGCTCCAATAATAATTACGTCTATTTTCATGAATTTGTATGTCTGCTTTTTATGGTCTGGTGAATTTTTTATTGCAGTAGGGGCAGTGGATATAATCTTTGTGATGCAAAATTTTCAAATAAATCAGCGGGTGCTTTTCGTGGTCTTCATTATTACCATTGCATTTTACAGTTACTTCGTTATTTACCACTCGAGTTTCTTTGTTTGAATTATTTCACCTTTTTCATCGTAATATAAAAACTCGCCATTTTCTATATTATTATGGGTTAGGCAGTGAAGAAATATTTGGCATATTGCTTCTGGTGTTTTTAATGCAGATTTGTTTTCTCCGGGGAAAGCATGATGGCGCAATTTAGTATTGCATATGCCTGGATCTAATAAATTTACTTTGAGATTAGTTGTATTATTCTCTTCTGCGTATATTTGAAACATTTTTTGTAATGCTGTTTTTGAGGTTAGATATGCTCCCCAATAGGCATTATTTTGCTTGCTCATTTTGCATGTAGTAAAGAGTATTTGCGGTGACTCTGCTTGTTTTAATAAATAATCAAAATTTCTAATAAGTAGCCAGTTTGCAGTTAAGTTAGTAAAGATTACTTCTTGCCATATCTTGGCACTGTATTGATTAAGTGGGGTTATTTCTCCCATAATTGCTGCATTGGCAATGAGTACGTCTAGTTTTTTAAAGCGTTTAGTTAGAATGTTAGATAGTTCAGTAACTTGTTTTGGTTCTTTCAAGTCTAGGACGGATGTAGTAAGTTTGTAGTGTTTTTCCTGGGCATATTGGTCAAGTTTTTCAAGTTTTTTTTGATTACGTCCAACTGCTATGACATGTGTTCCTTCTGATAGAAGTAATTTTGCTGTTTCAAAGCCAATGCCGCTTGATGCGCCAGTAATTAATATGATCTTGTTTTGTATGTTTGGCATGTATTTATATAGAATTTTTTGTTTAAAATGGAAGATTATTTCTATTAAGTCAAGCTGTAACTTTTTGTTCTGGTTAGTAATTTTTTTTGTAGTTTCTCGTGTGTTTTTGCTAATGTTTTGCTGGACATTTTGTATAAAAAAGTGTATAATAAATGCTCTGTAAAAATACAAAAAATAACAAATGTTAGGGTGGTATGAAAAGTAAAGCAGATGAAGGTTTAGGGTCTCATGATTTAGAAAAAGGAAATCAGGGGGTGCCACCAGCTCTGCCGTATTTAGGTCCCCAAGTGGCTCCGCATTTTGTAGATGATGGCTTTATATTGCCCCCTGCAGCACATGACTTAGATTTGCTTTCTCCATCAACTCCAGCTCCTTCACATACTGAGAGTTTCTTTTCTATGATGGGATGTGTATTGATATTGGGCACTTTATATTTATATTACAATCAGTATGAAGCTTGTGAATAAAATGACAAAAGAATATTATATTAAACCAGGTTTTTATCAGCATTATAAGGGGATGTATTATAATGTAATAGGCGTTGTTCGTAATTCAGAAACATTGGATTATAAAATATTGTATCAGGCTTTATATGGTGATTGTGATTTATGGGATAGGCCATTTGAAATGTTTAAAGAAAATGTTGTGATAGACGGGAAAGCAATTCCGAGATTTAAATTTATTGCAGATAAAATTCCCAACGATTTACTAGGAAAAATTAAGGAAGTAAAAAGTCATATAAAGGAAGATTACCTGCTTAGAATGATTAGTAATGTTGAGCCATTATAAAGAAAAAAAGAGGGGTTTTTTTTGCAACGCACTCGCTCTCAGGTTGAAACCAGTATTTTAGATGCAAAAGCTGAGTGCTAGTGAATCAAGGCTTTGTCGGTGCACAAGGGGGGGTATTTTTTATAACATACTCGCCTATAAGTTGTGCTTGTTGCTATGAGCCGGATGTGATTGATCGAAGCATTTTTTTTGCAATATTGTACAAGATTTATAAATATTTTAGCGAATATTTGCAATGACGTATTGTAGGAGCAAGGTGGGGGTTTTTTTGTATTTAGCATCCCCTCACATTGACTTATAAAAACATATAATATTATTCTGGTTATGCTAAGTAGTTTGAATAAAGAGAGAGTATGAGTGGTAAACCAAGTAATTAATGGATGGATGTTTTAACTGCACCTGATGGCGCTTATAAAACAGCTGAAGATGAGGATGGGATAACTGATCTAGATGAAGAAGTAAGTGACTTAAATCTAGAAAATGATGGTGAGGCTGAGGCAGAAGCGGAAGATAAAGATGGTCAGCATGTGAAGCATCTGTTCCTAGAACTTCTATGGGTAGTACAGGCACTTTTGTTGATTATATGGTCCTCAAGCAGCTGGTAGTCATCTTACTTGGAGTGCTTTACGATTAGAAGAATTGAGAAGAGAAGAGACAAGCCCTCCTTTAGCAGGGCCAAGAGGAGCACCTTCTCGGCAGGGAGAGCTACCACCGCCTCAACATTTTGCAGATAAAGATGAGGATCTTGATGGATTAGAAGAATTCTATAAAGATATTAAAGATGGTGATATGATTGGTGGTAGGAGCTTTGTCCTTGGTGGTTTTGAGGTACTGGCGGTTTAGATGTTTAGAAATAAAACATTAGCTAGATAAAACATTGATGTTGTTGCTGAAAGAACAACAGGGTGTTTCAAAAGAAGTTTTGCCACATAGTTATTTTATTTATTTTAGAGAATGGAGGGTTCAACTGATGACTATGTTATGAATGGACTTTCATATATGGGTCTTCTTTATATTTTATGTTTGTGATGAAGAGGTAGGGGGAAGTGCTTGATGAGTCGGATAATGAAGATCGAGATCTTTTGCAGTACCAGTACCTTAGCATTACTTCAATCTTTTCGTCATTTGCAATTATATATTGTCTATAAGTTTTAATGTTATTAGAATGATAATAATTTTTCAATTAGCAATTATTAAGTAAGGGGCGGTATGTCTAAGAAAAAACAAAACGATAATGATTTAGAGAGTGCTAAGCAAGATGCAAAGCTTGCAAATAGGCATAGAAAGGCTGCAGAGAAAGAAGCAAGAGAAGAATCTGAAAGAAGAATAGAAGAGCAATGCAAAAGGATAGAAGCAGAGAAGGTTGCTGAGGAAGCTGAGAAGCAGCGACAGCAAGAGTTAAAAAGAAGAGAGCAAGAACAAAATAAAGCCTCTGAAGAGAGAGTGGCACGAGAAGAGGCGCAAAGAAAAGCTGCTCAAGCGCAGCAAGAAAAGGAAGAGGTTGAGAGAGAGGCGGCGAGAAGAGTTGAAGAAATAAAACGCGATGCGCAAAGACAGATAGAAGAAGAAAGGGGTAGGTTAAAGGAAGAGGCCGAAAGAGAGGCGACAAGAAGAGTTGAGGAAGCAAGAGTTCAGGCCGAAAGAGAGGCTCAAAAGAAAATTGAAACTGCGCATCGTAAAGCTAATGATGAAAGAAGAAAAAATGAGGCTCGCCGTAAAAAAGAAGCGTCAGATCTCGAGAGAAAACTGAAAGCAGCGGAAGAAGAGGCGCAAAGAGCAAAGCAAGAAGCAGAGGCCGCTGAAAGTAGAAGAAAAGAAGAGTTGGAAGCGCGATATAAGGCTGAAGAGGAAGCACAGAAAGCGCAGGCAGAGCTAAATGAAGCAAATTGCGTTTTTCCAGAAGATGTTGTTGAGCATGGTCGAGCATTTAGAACCGAGATTGAAGAAAAAGAAGATGATGCTTTGCTTGTAGAACCAGAAGATGAACATGGCAGAGAGTTTAGAACAGAGGCGGCAGTGGCTGGAGAAAAGGAGGAAGAAGATAAAGATGAAGTAAAAAAAGAGGGCAGTCATGCAGCATCAGAAGAGGATTGGGAAGTAGTTGATGCATTGTTTCCAGAACAGCCACAGGCTGCTGGAGGTGCTACGCATACTGCAGCGGATAATAACAGCACTCATTTAGATTCAACCTTAGAGTTAATGGGAAGTACAGGTGGTCATCATTTTGGCGGAAGCGGAGGCACATCACCTTCTGCTTAGGATAGTTACTTTTTTGTTGGCAATGCTTGTGGCTTGTGGCTTAGTGTTTGAAGGTGGGATATAACATTTGCTGTTTCTTGTTTTGGCAATGCTTCTGGCTTGTCGCTTAGTGTGCTGAGGTATGCTATAACATTTGCTGCTTCTTGTGGGTTTTTATAGCCAGCGAATGCCATTTTTGTTCCTGGTACAAATTTCCTTGGTGATGTTAGTAAAGACATTAAATCGTCATATGTCCAGTTACCTTTCTTGTCAGACATTGCTTTTGAGTAGACGAATTTGTCTTTCATTGCTTTTGGTGAATTGACAATATTCCAAAGATTTGGCCCCACTCTATTAGGACCATTTTTAGTTATTGTATGACAGATGGCGCATTTTTTGAATTCTTTTTGTCCTGCTTCGGTATTAGCGTTAGCCATTAATACAGCTATATCTATCTGTTCTTGTGGATTATTGTTATTTTGGCTTGTATGAGATGATTGTTCAGAGGTTGCAATTGTGTAGCCGCGTTTGAATTCTTTATTAGGCTGATATATGATGTCGGCTACATTACCTACGATCATTGCTATGATGCCAGCAATTAATATAGCAGCAGCAATTTTGTTTAATTCGAGACCTTTCATACCCCAGTCAGTAGTTTTATTATAATTTTATATAAAACAAAGTGTATCAGGTCAATCTAGATTTGAAAACATATGAACTAATCTTACATTTTGTTTTTTTTTATGTTTTTCATAAAATAGAGTTTAAATAAAAGCTTTATAATCGTTGAAATTAATAATTTTTTAAGAAACAGAGAATAGACTCACAAAACATATAAATATTAAAACAGGTTTTATATGAGTGGAACTCCTTCACCATCTGGTGGTGCCCCTGGTCCAAGCCTGATTGTTATTGCTGGTAATGAATTTGGTTTATTTGGTGGTATGAGGGCTCATAAAATAGTAACTCCTACTGGCGTTGCTTCCACTTTGACTCAGGCAGAAGCAGAACAAGAAATTTATAAGAATAAAGAGCTTGAGGGGGCATTAGTTTTTAAAGGTAAAGATGATACTTGGCAAGTATTACAAGCTGGGATAAAAACAGGAGATGTTCCAGAACATGGTGGACAAGAGGAGCACGCAGTTCATGCATTAAGAGAAAATTATCCTGGGTTTAGCAACCAAAAATATCTTAATGAAATGTTGAAAGCAAAATGTCGGCATTTAGAAAGAAATCTTAGTCCGTATCCTCCTGCGGGTCAAACCGATACTCCACCTTTAGTAGAGACAATCGCTCGTCTTCAGGCTAGTGAAGTGCGATTGGATTCAGAAGAGGCAAAAAAATTTCAGTCTGCTGCTAAAGATTCGTTGCCTAAATTGACATCAGATCCTTTTGTTCCAGAGCCCATTCCCGGTTCTGATGGTGTTCATCTGGGATTTGCATGTGCACCTATGTGCAGCTTTATACCTTTCGGGGCTGGAACTCAAGTTGCACAAGAGGATTTGTCTGCTAAAGAATATCAGGCACGTATTGAGAAGACGTATGTCGAATTAGGAAAAAAAGCGAAAGCAAAGGGGGTTAAGCCAGATGGTATTATTCCTACTGCAGTTGGTGGTGGTTTATATGCTGGCGGGATAAAAGATAAAGCTAAAGCTGGACCTGATGCGGTAAAAAAACAAGAAGATCGTGTCCAAGCTGCAAAAGACGCTTATAGTGCAGCTAAGTTTCAGAATGACCCACCAAAAGATATTAGTGCTACAGTAGCCGCGTTAAAAGCTGGCAAGCCGCCAACAGAGGCAGTGGAGGCATCGATTGTTGCAGTGCCATCCTCTGTCACACCAGATATGGAAGAAGGTCTTGGTCCAGAAAAGACTTCTACAAAGAGAAAAATGCCTGCTGGGATGGGAAAAAAATTCACATCAGATACAGATAAAGATAGCACTCAACAGCAAGATGCAGGTCAGCCATTTCAACCTCAGGGCCCTGTTCATGCTTCTAGTCATAAACAAGCAGGGCATTTTAGTGTTGTTGATACAGATGGTGCTGCTTTAAATAGGCACACTAATGACTATATGCAACAAAAATTTGCAGAAACACTGCAGAATAATGAAGATTATCAGGGTATAGACAAAGAGGCAAAAGCAGCAGAAGTAGCGATAACAGCTCTACAAGAAAAGCGTTCGGAACAGAAAAAAGATGAAGAAGAAAAATCAATTTCAGAAGAGGAAAAACGAAAGTCAGAGGAGTCATATCAAAAAGAGCTGGCAGAGTTAGAAGCAACAAAAGACGAACGAGAAAGAGAGAGGCGTCAATTTTTTGAGAAGCATTGCCAGCTTAATGATCAAGAGAAAGATGAGTTAAGGCAGCGCCTCACAGAAGCTATCAAGAAAGATTACCCAAATGATCTTGAGCCTCGAGAGGAAAATGGTGTTGATGTTTATGAGAATAAAAATGGCACGCTACATTGTAAACATAGAGATGATGGTAAGGTTGAATTATCCGTGCCAAAGGATAGCAAGTTTTCTGGTGTTGTTCGCGTTCCGCGCGTTGATGCAAACGGTAATGAGCTTGAAGACTGTGATATGATAGAATATAAGAATGGTCAGGCTGTGTCTGTTGTAGCAGGAAGGCAAGGTCAGAGTGCAGTAGTAGATTTGGATAAGATACTGAGCGCTAGTAAGGGCAAGGGTGTGCAGGTTATGAGTGCTGAAGAAGAGATGGCACAAAATCAGGTTGCAGAAAAAGATGCAAAAGCACAAGCCGAGGCAGAAAGAAAAGAAGCTGTACTAAAGGAAGCGGAAGAAGTAGCAAAGGATCCAAAGAAAGTTGCAGCGGTCGTAGAAGATAGGATGAAGGAAGTTGGAGAAAAGGTTGGATATCCAATCAAAGTTAATCCTGGTATGAAAATAAAGCTGATGGAGTCTTCAGCTAAACTTTTAGCAGATGCAGCGGAAAAAGGAGCATTAGATCATACAAAAACTGCGGGCTTAGAGAATTTTTCTGCAGAAGATAGAAAAGCAATAGTAGAGGGGGCAAAAAAAGAACTGGAGGCTAAGGAGGCAGGAAAGGGAGATGTGCTTCAGCAATGGGTCGATAAAAATAATGTTATGACAGAGTCTGCTATTGGTGCAGGTAAGGGACCTACTGACGAGCAAAAAGCAGCTGATAAAGTAAAGTCTGATATGGCTAGAACTAGTATGAAGCTTGCATCGTTAGATGCTGGTGCTGATAGAGGTGCGCTAGTTAAAGAAGCTGCAGGTCATTTAATAGAAGCTTCAGACAAGGGCGCCTTAGATCATACAAAAAATGCGGGATTAAATAACTTTTCTGAAGAGGATAGAAGGGCGATAGTCGCAGAAGCAAAACAACAATTAGAAACAAAAGAAAAAGGAAAAGGTAAAGAGCTTGAGGCAAAGTTAGCGGATTCAATGAAAGAGCCTGCTATTGGTGCTGGTGCAGCACCTAAAGCAGCCGCTCTTACACAAGATGAGCTTAAGGCAAGAATGGCGCGTGATGGAAGTATGTTAACTAATTTAAATTCTGCTGGAGGCAAAGGTGATGATGAGGCTAAAAAGGCGGTAATTGAGCGTGCTGCTAAATCTTTAGCTGCAGCTGTAGAAAAAGGTGTGTTACCTACAGATAAAGAGGCATTGGGTAATTTCTCTAAAGAGGATAGACAGAAAGTTTTAGATGCGGCAAAATTACAAAATTCTGCTAAAGCAAATGAGTTACAGCAATGGGCAACTGATAATGCAGTAATGGATGCGGATCACAAAGCTTCAGTTGCAGCGCCTAGCAAAGCTCCTGCAGATCAATCTGCATCAACGGGTGTAAACACTGAAAAGGGGGGTGAGGAATATACAGTAGCTGCAGAACAAGCTGCGCGTAAAATTCAGGCGGTTGTAATGAAGCATGCTACGATTGAAAAAGGTTCAAGTGTTGTTGGCAATCTTACTGCTCCTACAGTAGGAAAAGGGAAAGATCAGGCGAGACAAGCAAGTTTAGCTGGATAGCAATACTATCTTGATTTTATTATAAACTTAGCTAATATGCATTCCTATAAAATTATATAGCAATAAGGAGAATATTATGAAAATAAAATTCTTAGGTTTTCTGCTTGCTATATTATGTAGTTTCACAACATTAGCAAAAGAGAATGATATGGATAATACTTTATACTTAGAACTAAAAGATGGCAGAGTGGTTATTGAGTTGTTGCCAGAAATAGCACCAAAGCATGTAGCGCGTATAAAGGAGCTTACAAAGAAGAAATTCTATGACGGGATAGTATTCCATAGGGTAATTGATGGTTTTATGGCTCAAACTGGTGACCCTACAGGGACAGGCGCAGGTGGCTCAGGTAAAAAGTTAAAAGCTGAATTCTCCAAGGAACCTCATGTGCGTGGAGCAGTATCAATGGCAAGAGCACAAGATCCTGATAGTGCTGATAGCCAGTTTTTTATTGTATTTGAAGACTCTAATTTTCTAGATGGCCAATATACAGTCTTTGGTAGAGTTAAAGAAGGGATGGAGCATGTTGATAAAATTAAAAAAGGTGACTCTGCTGACAATGGGATGGTAGATAATCCTGATAAGGTTATTAAGATGCACTTGGCGAAGTAATTGCTAAATGATGCCATGCTTCTTGAAGCTAAAGTAGCTATTGCTGCTGATAATTATATGATCAATTAATGATATTTTTAATGGTTCTAAAGCTTTTTCAAGTTGTTTAGTAAGGGTGATGTCAGCTTGAGAAGGCTCAGTTATACCGCTTGGGTGGTTATGCACTACTACAATTGAGCTGGCGTTATATAAAATTATCTTCTTGAGTATCTCTCTTGGGTAAATGGATACACTGTTTATTGTCCCGTGCTTTTCAGTTTCGTCTGCAATCAAAATGTTTTTGTGGTTTAAATACATGATGTGCAGGCACTCAGTTTTATCGTAGCCTATATTAGATCTTATATAATCTATCAGAATCTTCCATGAGTTTATGATTGGTTTATCTAGTAGCTGTTCTTTATTTATGCTACTGTTAATCTCTTTTATTAATCTAAATAGGGTAATGGTAGATTCTGTAATTCCATTTTCTTTAAGTTCATTAGTAGGAATGGTTACTATAGTACCGATATTATGATACTTTTTTAGTAATGACTTTGCTAATGGCTTCACGTCTTTACGTGGGATAGAGTAGAATAGTAATATCTCTAGGATCTCGTAGTCTGCTAAGGACCCTATATTTGATCTAATAAGCTTTTCTTTAAGTCTTTTTCTGTGGCCTATATGAAGATTGTAATCAGACATTTATTTATATGGAGGGCACAATAAGCCTTTAGGAGATGTTGTAAATATTTCGTACCCGTCTTTTGTTACGGCGAGTGTGTGTTCAAATTGTGCAGATAGGGATCTATCTCGTGTAGTGACGGTCCAATGATCGTGAGTGCTAAGTTTTGTATCTTTTTTGCCTGCATTTAGCATCGGCTCTATAGTAAAGAACATACCTTCTTTTAGTGCCATACCAGTACTGGGTTTGCCATAGTGTAATACATTTGGTTCAGCATGAAAAACTTTTCCAATGCCATGGCCGCAATAATCTCTGACTACTGAAAAGTTGTGATTTTCTGCGTATTCCTGGATGGCATGTCCAATGTCTCCTAGTGTGGCTCCGGGCCTTACTTGTTCTATGCCAAGCATCATTGCTTGATATGTTACCTCTACAAGTCTTTTTGCCTTAATTGAGGGTTTGCCTACATAGTACATTCTACTGGTATCTCCATGATAACCATCTACTATTACGGTTACGTCTATATTTACTATGTCGCCATATTTTAGTTTTTTATCATCAGGGATGCCGTGACATACAACATGGTTAATTGAGGTGCAAATTGACTTAGGAAAGCCCTTATAGTTTAATGGTGCAGGAATAGCGTTGTTGTCCAGGATCATTTTATGACAGATTTCATTTAGCTTGTTTGTAGTTATGCCTGGTTTTACAAAGTCAGTAATGTGGTCTAGTACTTGTGCTGCCAGCTTTCCTGCATGACGCATTTTTTTAAATTCTTCTTTTGAATGTATTGTGACAGTCATATAGTATAGTACCGTACGTTATTAATATTTTATATGGTTATATTATATATATGAGTAATAATCAAGTTAGAGCTGCTATATTAGTGATAGGAAATGAAATTCTATCTGGAAGAACGCAGGATAAAAACATACAGTTTATCGCTGAGCATTTATCTAACGGTGGTATAGTTCTAAAGGAAGTAAGGGTTATTGAAGATGTGAAATCTGATATTGTGAACCATATAAATACTCTTAGAAATAACTATGATTTTGTGTTTACAACAGGTGGCATTGGTCCTACTCATGATGATGTTACATCAGAGAGTGTGGCATCAGCTTTTTCTGTGGAATTAGAGCTAAGGGAAGAAGCAGTTGACTCTATCAAACAACAATATATTGAAAGAGGAGTTGAGTTTAAAAAAGAAAGTCTAAAAATGGCCATGATTCCTAAAGGGGCTGAGTTAATACAAAATATTGTAAGTGGTGCACCTGGTTTTCGTTTAGATAATGTTTTTGTTTTGCCTGGTGTACCCAAGATTATGCAGGCTATGTTTAAAAATGTTATGAGTGAACTGAGTACACATTATAGGTTTTATAGCATAACTTTAACTCTTGATGTTGGTGAGAGCACTATAGCAAATATTTGTCGAGACATACAGCTTCAGTCAGATGATGTTCAAATCGGTAGTTATCCATTTGTTGAAGGTAAAAAATGGGCTACTCGGTTAGTAATGCGTGGCCAGAATCTAAAGCAGGTTCAGCATGTTACTATGAAACTTCAGGCTGTATTAAAAAAACATAAAATTAGTTTTTCAGAACAAAAATAAACAAGGTTTTTATCTGCCTTGCCCAGATTTACCCTGTTTATTAAGTTTTTTAGGTTCTGGTGCTGTTTCCACTTGTTTTAAAGAGGCTCGTGATTTTTGCGTTATCTGTTTTACCTTTTCGTGATCTTCAGGTGTGAGTTTTGAGAGCATAGCTTGATATTGCTCTTCTTTTTGTGTTATACGATTTATCCTTCTATATTCGTTAGCTAGTATGGCCGGTGCTAGTATCAGGTTTGTTTGGCCCATAAAGGTGCTGCCTGCAGCTATACTCATGTCTAATGCTAGTTTTGAATAGTCAAGAGCAGTAAATACTGTTGTATCCTGAGTAGTTTTAGTTTTGTTTTCCTCAGTTGTAACATATGCATCTAATTTATTAGTTGTATAGGGATAACCCTGTATCAGAAGCATAATGCTGTCATCTAAAAATCTCTCCCTGGATTCTAGCAATGCACTACGTCTATTCTGGCTCCATGCTGAGGCAGCAGATAATATGCTTCCACCAGCGATTAGCATAGCTGGTGCTCCACAAGAAATCATCGCAGCAGTAGTTCCTATTGCTGATAAAGACGCGGAGGTTGCTCTATGTGTTAAAAGGGTAGAGAGAGTTTTACTCTCTTTTAAAGTACCTGATACAATCTCATGGGCGAGTTCATATGCTATTCCCACTTTTTCTATTGTTTCTGTTTTGGGTAAGTAGTTTAGATACGGAATATTTGCTGTTCTAGCTATAAGTTTTATTGCGCTTACTACAGGAGAGATTTTTGATAAATAATATAAAGGCGTAGAAAGACTCTGTGGGTAATAAGATACAACATTAAGAATAGTTAATGGTGAGTATCCAAAAGAAAACATAGATAAATTGGTTTGTAAGTTTTTATATTTTTAATTATAGCCACTAACTATAGCAAGAAGGAATGTTATTTTTAAGCGTATTAATGTTATGTTGCTTCAGAAAGTTTCTTGTTTCTCTGGTCTATTTTGTAGTTTAGTAGAAAATCAAGTGCAAGATATATAAATGATAGCACTGTAACATAGATTGCTGGCGCATAAGATAAATGCGATGCCTTGGTTAGATATGTTGCAACGAGTGGCGTTGACCCTCCAATTAATGTAATTCCGATATTGAAGCTGATGGCAATTCCGGAGAACCTGACCTCTGGTGGGAATATGGTAATAAAGTATGTATAGATCGGTGCGCAGATTAAGGCGGTTAATGTTGTTAGCATTACTATGCCTGTGATAGTAGCAGGTGTATAGTCTGAGGACATCATAATAAAGCTTGGTATGTAAGTTATCGCTACTATTAGTGATATTTTTCTAATGAATTTTGTAATATTCCCATTACAGAAGAAGTAGCCAATAAAAGGCGGTAATACCGCAAATAAGATTGATGAGAGCATTAGGTATAAAAATGACTTTTCTGGAGACAAGCTCATAAACTCTTGAAAGTGGATATTGATATATCCCTTTATTATGTATGAGATGCTTGCTGAAAAGCCACCGAATGAAACTACAAGCAATACTTCGCGCCAATATTTAGTGAATAGTTTTACTACAGGAGCTTTTGGTTTGTTTTCTGGTGCTATGCCATCAAATTGAGAGCTTTCTGGTAAGTTTAGTCTTAGATAGCTAATCACCAAACCAGATATTCCGCCAAAGAAGAAGGCGTATCTCCAGCTAAAATCATTGAGACCTACCAATTTACCAATTGTGAGTCCTACAATACTTGCTAAAAACGTGCCGGCAACATTAGATGATATTAGCAAACCACCTATAACACTACGTTTAAAGCGTAATTCGTGTTCTAGTATATATACAGCCGAACCAGCCCCTTCTCCACCTATAAATATCCCTTGTAGTAGTCTTAAAAAGAATAGGCTCCATGGAGCAAGCATGCCTATTTGATTATAGCTTGGCATAAAACCTATAGAGAAAGTTACCAAGGCCATGCCCATGATGGTAATCATTAAAGCTTTTTGCCTACCAAATTTATCTCCTATATGGCCAAATATAATCGAGCCAAAAGGGCGCGACAAGAACCCGCTAGCAAAAAGTGTAAGTGTAAGCACTATTTGTGCGGAGCTGCTTTGTCCAGGGAAGAAACATTGACCTATTTGTACTGCAAAAACAGCAAAGATAGAGAATTCATAATATTCTAGGGTATTACCAAGTACTGAGGTTATAAGTATTTTATTATGCTTCAATATCTAAACTCTTCTTGGTTGTAACTAAAATAGTGATATATGAAAAAAACATCCTGAACAACGATAATTTAATTGTTACTTAAATTTTATATCATTACGAAGCTTGATTATGCCAGCAATATTTACCATTACAAGGAGCCCCCCAGATAAGCTCATAATCAGGATAGGTGTATACTGATTTAAGTAATTAGTGGCTATAAAAGCTATAATAGCATATGCAATATATATTCTTGGTCCCATTCTTCGATGGATGTATTTTGCACTTTTCATCCCAACAGCAAAATATGCAATAATAGTTGTATATCCAGCTGCAAAGAATAATAGGGTCATAAATAAATCAACATGACTGAAATGCATAGATAGTGCTTTTATAATATAAGCAGATGGTTCTGTAATTAAAGGATCTGACCATACGCCTGTGATTAGTACAACTAGTATACTGCATGTACAAATTACGGTATCCGTTAATTGACCAAATATAGCTAGCTTTGCTTGTAGTTCTGGGTGTCGAGATTTTGTTTCACTTTGTACTACAGAGTCATAACCAATAGCGATGTCTCCAGAATAAACAGCACGTGCGATACCAAAATGTACGGCCATCATTGCAGTGCTTCCAACAAACCCTGCTAAAGGTGCATGTCCTACAAAAGCTCCTTTGAAAACAGTATATAAAGTTTCTGGTAGCTTATGAATATTTACTCCGATAATCCATAGGCACATAGTAATATACATAATTATAAATATTGGCATAAGTATAGAGCAAGTATTTGCTAGTCTTCTAATGCCACCAATGGATGCGTATAGAACCAGAAGCAATAATATTCCTGTCACAAGCTTGGTATCTAGCTGAAACGTTGATGCCATTGTGTCGCTGATAATTTTAAATTGTGATATCTCAATACCGTAGATGCATAGTAATAAACAAGCAAGTAGGGGGAGTAAATTAGTATTGAATGCAGCTTTTAGATAGAACATTGGTCCGCCGTCAAACCCACCTTTTTTATTGGATTTTCTATATTTAATACCAAGATAAATTTCTGCATATTTTATTATCATACCAGCAAAAGCAGAAAACCATAGCCAGAACAAAACGCCAGGTCCACCTGCTGTGACAGATGTAACAATAATTACTATATTACCTAGGCCAATCATTCCACCAACAGAAGCAAAGTAAAGCTTGAATGGGTTGATGCCCGGGTCATGCTTGTTCTTTGATACTTGTGCAAGACTTGTAAATAGGCTTTTTGGTTTAACTAGTACCTTGAATTGAAAAAATTTTGATTTCAAAGTGAGGTAAATGCCGGGGAGTAATATTAGATATACCCCAATATATGACCAAAATATGTCGTCAGCTTTTTCTAATATAGAAAGCAGTGAGTCAAACATTTGTAGACTAGTTAATTTAGCGCTAGATAATAGATGGCTTTTGTTTTAATGTCAAGTTTTGTTCTGGCAAACTTCCGTGGGACATGGTGTTTTGTAAAAAACTTCTTTATGGTTTTTATAATCCCTATTTATTTAATATTTTATTTTAAATCAAAAACCAGAAGCACAACTTGTGGGCGAATGCATTGTAAAAAAACCCCCTTTGTTTTTCAGTAAAGTCCCGATTAATAAGGCTTTTTGTTTTTTAGGCAAAACAAGCATTTCAACCTATAAGCGAGCGATGCATAAAAAAAACCCCCTTAGCTATAGGGAGGTTAAGTGTAATTAACATAGCATAAAATGCTCCAAAAATCAAGAAAAAACATTGGCTAATCTGTTTGGTTTACACAATGTGATTTTAAGAATTTATTCATCCATGTCGATGCCTAGATGACGAAGCACTCCAGCTACTAATAATTGAGTTTGATCTGTGCCATGTGGTGGTACTACAGCAGCAGGTGTGGCATCTGCTTATGTATCTAAATCTAATGCATTAGAAACTGTGCCTACACATAGGCCGCCACTGTCTATTGGGCAAATAATTGTTAATTCTGCTCCCATAGGGCATACTTGTCCCGTACCAGCAGCTGTTAGTGTTCTAGAAATGTCACCACAAGATATGCCTGTTGGTATATAAGTATTCGACATTACTGTTATGCTATTTCCGGCAGCACATGGGTAATTAGCTTTCTGACTTCCTTGGAGACTATAAGATTGGATGCTTTTTAACATATAATACCTTATTTTGGTTACTTTATAATTGCTTTTAAAAAGCAATTAATTTTAATGTAGCATAGAAATATACATAATTCAACTTAAAGTTGAATAGCTATTTTATTAAATTAATTTAGTTGTGTGGGTTTTTACTATTAAGTAATGTATAATTTAGCTGGCACAATAAGCATATATTCTTTTTTAGAGTTTTAGTGAATATGGAACACTTCCTTAATAGTGTCTACAGCTTTTATAAAAGCTTCTTCACCGATTGAGTGGCCGATATTATCGTATGTATGTGCTTGTACTGACACCTTGCATTTTTTTAGTGCATCTTCAGCTTCGTGTATTCCAGATACTGGGACTACTTCATCGTCATTGCCATGGCATAGCAAAACAGGTGGCTTAGATTGAATTTCTGAAGATAAAATCTCTGGTGCAATTAATGCCCCAGAAAAGCCTACTACTAATGCTACAGGGTTCTTTCTACGCAAACATGTATGTAATGACATCATTGCGCCTTGTGAGAAACCAATAACCACTAGGTCTTTTTCTGTTAGATTAAAGCGCTTGAGTTGATAGTCTATAAACTCATTAAGATATGCTTCTGCCTCTCTAGCACCAGCAAGTGATTTTTCAGGAGTACGATTTATAATGCTAAACCATTGATAATATCTTTCGGGCTCGAAGTCGTAAGGTTGGGGGGCATTAGGAGCAATAAAATATGTGTCTGGTATAAAACGGTTCATTACTCTTGCTATATCAATAAGATTTTCACCGTTTACCCCTAATCCATGTAATATTATAACGAGTCGTTTTGGTGTATTACCACTCTTTGGCTGAACTTCTGGTCCCGAAAGCATTGTTATAGATCTCCTTCTGCTGTTGCACAATTGGTTATATCTTTTGAGAGTCCTGTAATAGTAGTATAGCATTTTAATGAAAATCAGCTGAGTGTTCGTTAAAACTAAAGTCTATAGATGATATATCGCTTTCTACCAAAGGTTTGCCTTCAGTTTTATTACATAATTCGTTGCCTGCGCTCTTTAACCTCTCAAGGCACAGTAATGCTGTGCTTGGTATGTCGGAGCATGGTATAAAGCCTTCTTTTACAAATTCTTTAAGGCAATCGCCAGCATTAGGGTGATTATAGTCAAGGCGTTGAGTTGTAATTTCTTTTAACGGCTCTTTTGTATCTTTTGAGCATATCTCAACACCTTGTTTATTAACAATGTCTAAGCATTTTTTTGCTCTCTCATTGTCGTCACGCCATATTTGTTTAAAATCATTGGCAGCTTTGCTAGATTCTTCTTTTACTTTGTCTTCAAAATGCTTATATTTGTTTTTTGCTTTCTCTTTAAAGTTTTTTCTGCCCATCTTTTCCTCTGTAGCATTACTGTTGGGCGTGACGGTAACATTGTCTTTATTTTATGTCAAATGTTGTTTAGCTGCTAATTAAGATTAATGCTTTGGTATTAATTAAAATGTAGCAGAGGAATAGAGTGAGCTGAAAGTGAGGCCTGCCTCTTCAGTATCATCTAATGTTCCTATTTGTAAGTGTATGGCTTCCTCTGTTACAAAAAGCCCAGCATCATTTATTTCTATTGGTAAAAAATGAATTAAAGGCGAGGCAGGAGAGGAAGGCTCTGATTTGCTTGTTTCTTCTTCGCTCTCAACTAGATATTCTGCATTTTGTCTTTCTAGCTGCAACTCATAATCTCTAGTGTCTAATGGGTCTAGGTTCTGCGCCATTGGCGCATAAAAAAGATGATGTGCTGTAACTGTGTCAGCGGCTCTAGGGGCTAATGGCATCTCGCTATCTTCGACCTCTGACTCTAATTCTGGTATTTCTATATGTAAGTTGAGTCTGCGTGGTGTTGCTGTAGTTTCTGGTTCTGCGGCAGCAAAGTTTAAGTCGTTTCTTTCATATGTGGGTGAAGGAGGTGTGACTTCTTCTTCGGCGCCTGGGTAATAATATAGTATAGGATTGCCACTTTGCACAGCTGGGTTTGACGACGTTTCTCTGAGATTATTTAAATTTAATTGCTTTGGTCTTCTCATGGTAGCCTCTCTATTTTTTATTAACACTTAAATAGTAACATACTTTAATTTCAACACACAATAGTTAATTTCTTAATGTTCGAAGGTCTGCAGATTTTGTTGTATAAGTACTTTCAGAGAGGTGTATATAAAGCTTTTGTTATTAGAGGCTACGTTTTAAATTTGGTGTTGCAACTATTCAAACTCTGTTCCAGTGCCAAATAACACGGCATTCTCAGGTTGAGGAGTTGTATGGAGAAGATTGTGCTGATGCGCAGTTTCGTTACCTGCTGCATTACTTGCAGGAGGTATGAGTTCAGCTTCTTCTTGTAAGCTCTCTGCCCTTGCTCTCTCGATTTCTTCTTGTTTTTTTTCTTATCCAATAATTTATGTCTGGATTAAGATTTAATTCATGGTGAGTTGGAGTGATGTCTTGCAGAGGAGATGCTAATCTTTGAGGTGTTGCAGTCTCTTCTTCTGGTGGAATATCAAAACCATCATCTTTGTTTGAATCTGTGTTACTGTTGTTGTCATCATCATGACTATTTGAAGGTTTGCCTGACATAAATTTACTATACTGTGTTTAACTGATAGTACGTTATAGTAAAAATAGTATACTAAAAATTCAATATATACTTATGCTGTAGCTTCTAAAAAATAATATCTCAGTATGAATGCGTCATAAAGACTCCACCACATGCCGCGGTTAAAGAGGAACCAGATATTGCTTGAGCAACATTGTTGTATACAGTAGCATTACTTTCTTCATTGTCGTCCGTATCAAAATCGTCGCTATATTCATGATCTTCATCTGTATCTTCTAGTTCTTCAGGGATAACTTCAATAGTTGACTCGGGCGGAGGAGAAAATACACCGGTCCTTCTTTGTAAGGCTGATAAATAGACTTCAATTTCTTCACGGTCTTCTGCTGTTAGTTCCTCAGGAATTTCTTCATCTGTTTCTATAGAGCTTGGTGGGGCCGCAGGAGTTACATCTGTTTCTTGAAATGCTTTGAATTTTGTGTCTGGGATGTTTTTTAAGTCTGTAGTCTTTTTTGGCATAATGACCTCTCATTCTGTTAAAAAGATGAATTCCTTTTGTTTTTGTACGTATAGTTACTTATTCTTTACTATAATTGTCGCTTTTATTTCTGTGTTTGTAAATAGGTTTAATGTTTTGTTAACTTGTCGGGCATAGGATGTTTTGTAATATTTATAAGAGGGAAGTATGTTTGGAAGTGATGTGAAATATAATAAATTTATTTTAGGGGCTTGTTTTGTGGGTGCTGTTGCGTCAGCTGCCTACTATATGTTAATGCCTCAAAATGCTACTGCACAACCAGCAGCGACAGATGACGTTGATGAGGATGGAGAAGGAGAAGAGAAGAAGGAATTCCAGGATAATTATGAAGCTGACAGTGAGGATGACGATATTGTTGTAGTGCCACCAGAAGACGAAGATCGCCAAGAAATAGAACCTCAGCCTGTTGAAGAAGGTGAAGCTGACTCAGGTAATTTTGTGGTTGTGCCTAGAGTGGTGGCAAATGCGGCGGATACACAAGAGAATGGTCCAACACGCGATGAAAATGGTACTAGTGTTGTTGTGTTAGCAGATAATGGAGGCGAAAGCGAAGTGTTTGTTAGTGGGCATACAGCTTAATGTTTGAGTTGACGTATTCTAAATTGCTTGTTATCTTGCGTGCAAGGATTCGTTGGTTTTAGGCTTAAAATAGCTGGATTATCTCTATTAAGTAAAAATTTATTAGGTGGTGATATGAGAAAAAGCATGGCTGTTCACTGGTTTCGTCAGGATTTGCGTTTAGCTGATAATCCTGCTCTTACTATGGCAGCTAAGCATGATCAAATATTGCCAATTTATATTTTTGATGATTTGAATATTGGTGATAAAGCTATGGGTGAGGCAACTAAGTTATGGCTGCATCATTCTTTGAATTCTCTGAATAAGTCTTTAGATGGTAGTCTGTGTTTATATAAAGGTGACCCAGCCAAGATTTTGGCAGACCTTATTAAACACTACGAGGTAAATGCCGTATATTGGAATCGTTGTTATGAGGCTTTTAATATTCAGCGTGATAAGAAAATAAAAGAATTTTTACAAAAGAACGGTGTTGAGGTACATAGTGCTAATTGTTCGTTGCTTTGGGAGCCTTGGACCATTAAAAATGGCAGTGGATCGCCTTATAAAGTTTTTACTCCTTTTTATCGTAAAGGTTGTCTAAAGGCTGAGCATCCTCGCTATCCGTTGCCAAAGCCAAGAAAGGCAAATTATAAGCATGATAAAAACAAGTCGTTAACTGTAAATCAGCTCGATTTGTTACCAAAAGTAAAATGGGACAAAAAGATTGTAACCAATTGGAAAATAGGAGAAAAAGAAGCATATAAACGTCTGCATGAATTTATCGACGAAGGACTTCTAGATTATAAAGATGGGCGCAATTTTCCAAGTCAAGCCTGTGTATCACGATTGTCGCCATATTTGCATTTTGGTGAGATTTCACCAAATCAAGTTTGGCATACAATGTTGGATGTGGGTCATGATGAAAATGTTGCTCATTTCTGTAGTGAGCTAGGGTGGCGTGAATTTTCGTATAGTTTGTTATATTATAACCCTGATTTATCAAAAAATAATCTGCAGTCAAAGTTTGATAATTTTCCTTGGAATAATAACAGGAATTTGTTAAGAGCATGGCAAAAAGGGCAAACTGGAGTACCTATGGTAGATGCTGGTATGAGAGAGCTATGGCAGACAGGTTATATGCATAATCGTGTTAGAATGGTTGTAGGATCATTTTTAGTTAAAAATCTTAGGCTGCACTGGCGTCATGGTGAGGAATGGTTCTGGGATACGTTAGTTGATGCCGACCTAGCGAATAATAGTGCTAGTTGGCAATGGGTTGCTGGTTGCGGTGCAGATGCAGCACCTTATTTTAGAATTTTTAATCCAGTAACTCAGGGGCAGAGATTTGACCCTGATGGTGTGTATATTAGAAAATTTGTACCAGAGATAATGGGGTTGCCAAATAAGTATCTGTTTAGCCCTTGGGAGACACCAGAAGATGTGTTGAAAGAAGCTGGTGTAAAGCTGGGAGTTGATTATCCAAAGCCGGTTGTCGATTTAAAAGCATCACGTGAAGCTGCGTTGAAAGCATATAAATCTTTAAGATAGCAAATATGACAAAAATCCGTCTAATATTATCAGATCAATTGTCTTATAATATTGCTAGTTTAGAAGATTGTAATCCTGCAAAGGATGTGGTCTTGATGTGTGAGGTATTAGAAGAGCTAACTTATGTAAAACATCATAAGAAAAAAATTGCTTTCTTGTTATCTGCAATGCGTCATTTTGCTTTAGAGCTTGAGGAGAGGGGCTATAAAGTAATATATGTTAAGTTAGATGATAAAGCTAATACTGGATCATTAGAAGGAGAGGTGAAGAGAGCTGTAAAGAACTGATCTTGTATCACTTTCCGGGACACTTTTTGCATCAGGCCGCTCTCATTAAATTATCATATTCTTCTGGAATGCAATAATTTATTGCGGAATGAC
>JACKZZ010012772.1_pt1 | contig 22249 bp, 17 predicted proteins | sample 8027871 | NCBI WGS metagenome assembly JACKZZ01 (sample SAMN15724774, study PRJNA655200) | protist metagenome | isolation source: fluorescence activated cell sorting (FACS) single amplified genomes of... | place: USA: West Boothbay Harbor, Gulf of Maine | collected 2000-07-19 | reverse complement strand
TCAGTGCTCATCGACGTGCACACTCTAAACATCGAATGGGTGTCATATTTCCATCATCGGGTGCTGCAGTCTACGAAACAGCTATTCGTATTGCAATCTTGGTTTATATTGTTCATGCGATGCTAAATATCTTAACTGGCGGTGTCAAAAGCAATGAAGAGCGATACTTTGCTTACAAAAAACAAGGAGCTGCTGCAGCAACTTTACTATCTTCTCTGGTGAAAAAGCCCCACCTTAAAGAAATTATCATGCCTGAAAAAAATGTTTGCCGCACGTATCCATTTTCTTTGAGTTTCGTGATGTACAATTCGGATTTGATTGTGTTTTTGAACATGGTCGTTGTCGGCATGAGCTTTATGACAAGTATGCAGTTGAAGCATGAAATTGTGTGGTGGGCCTATCGTCATGAAACATTTCGAGCTGTGATTACCCGAATAGGGGTGAATGCAAAAATGATGTGGCTCTATCTGGCGCTGATTAAATTTTACAAACATGTGTGTGTGAAGTTACAACGCCACGATTGGACGTCCTACATGTGCTTTCATTCGCATCTCTTCGTGTGGTTCTGGATTATCTACCTTACGGCTTTGACCTGGGCAGGATTTGATTATTTGCTGGATCCTCTCTTTAGTGATCGAATCGATATTTGGAACAACTTTGTCTTGCAGAACGACATTTCTGTTCGATTTCAGTATGGATTTTATTTCATTCGCATCCCTTCCGTGGCTATTCATTCGATTATTGTCTCTGGAGTGGGGCTGATCCTCTTGATCATTCTTCAAGATGCATCGGGCACTTCCAAACGAGATAATTCTCTCTATCGACAAATGGCATGTGGACATTCTACTCTGGTCTTCGAGCCAAGTTTATTCGAAAATGATCGCACCATTAGCACCACGCGTATTCAAATTGGCACTCTAATGAATTTAAAATGGTTCCTCAAGACCCACTGCAATGCCTATCCATATCTCAATGAAAACTACGGCATGTATGAAGAAGGTGAAAAGATTGATTTTGATGATGATGAATATGCAAATAACCTCAAAGCAGGAGATGCCAGAAGTGATGCACATGAAGCGGATTGTACAATATTGGGAGGAGATGATGGTGCGCTGCATATTGTCTTGCGTCGAAGTTGTACACAATTGGAATCATCCGCACAGTATCACAAGTGGCTCGATTGTCTAAAGTACATTAGAATTATCTAATGTAGATGTGTCTTTCGTTTGTAGTTTATTTTAATTCTGTTGCGATAGCTCTCTGCTTCGTACCGATCGTACTTGTATAATATATCCCAGTTCGTTTACCTGGGGTGTTTTCCACTTCAAGTTCTGAACGCGTGTGCACAGCAGTACCAAAACAGTTCGTTCCAAAACACGTACCAAAACTATGTATTACATGTACAGAGTACTTATTCCCACCACCAAGCATATCGAGGAGTACAAAGCTCTGCGTTACAGCGCATGGTCATTATCTTTAAATTTATTTTCCAAGTCTTCTCTTTTCTCCGGATCGACTTCGTTCCGCAATCCAATGAGCGTACGTGAGACGGCTTCCGACATGCCGATCATCGGTCGTAGCACGGCCACGGGTACGGCCCGAATGACCGATTTAACATAGCCTTGAGGTCCGGTCTTTTGATACTCGACCATCGGCACGGCAATAATGGTCTTCACGGCACTGGAGAATTCCCGTGACATACTCGAGTAGGCTTGTGCAATACCTTCTTTGGCATCCGCTGGAGGTTGCAAACGATATTGATTCTGATGGCTACGACTACTTTTGTGATTTGGACTACGACTACTGTGATGACGATAATGATCAGTGTGCCTCCTTCGATGGGGATGGGGATGGGGGTATTGTTGAACATGATGATTCTTTAAATGGTGTCGATGACTTTTTGAAGAAGACGGCAAACTCACGACATCATCCACTTGTTCCAGCATCACTTGTGTCCCCCTCGCAAACTTCGACGCCGTCGTGAGTGTTTCGAGCGTCACTGTTTTTATGAATGACTTTGCTCCGCGTCGAATGCCTTTGATAATTCGGCGATCTTTCTCATATTGTTCCATCGGTAGCAAGATCAAGTCTGCCGCACCGGCTCCTACATTCGCAAGTGATCTCAAAGGTGGCATCGAAACGCTTGCGATACACTTGTGCACTTGATGGCGGGAGATATCAGAAACATAAGACACGAGCACGGCTTCGGCGACGGCAGGCCATCCATCCACACCACTCAGTGAAACTTGTCGTAATCTGAGTTCCATATCTTCCAATACAAACAGATTAATCACTTCGAGATAATCGCCTTCCCTCAGCGCTTCGTAGTTCACTCGCTGAGGACGATAATCAATTTTGATTTTACAACTGCGAATGTCACAACTTTGAAAAAACCAAGCGCCGATCGTCAGGTCTTCTGAAGTTTCAGCTACACGATGATTTGGACTATTAAATCTTAACATGACATCATCCTCTTGATTTGCTGCTCCTGCCGCAGTATTGGAATCACCGGTCGGTGCAAAAAAGACTTTCAGGAAATCCAACACATCTTGATCGAGGTTGATGCGTAGAGGCAGAAATTTGACTCGCATACGATGTTCTTCGCATAATCTAGAGCCGGGTCGAACGGCCATTAAATGCAGCGTAGCCATGCGCGTACCTGCTTCACGAGGATGACTCAGATCCGATTTCCAAAAGCAAAGTAATTTTCGAATGTGCGAAGTGCTAATGTAATCCAGTATCTCAAAATCACGAATGGTCAAAAACGTACTTGAGGCAAGACTTTCATGACTCATCGTAGTGGAATGGCTTGCTGTGGTTCTCGGGAGTTCATTAAAATTATCAATTCGAACTTGGATCGATCGAAGCGAGAGTTCAATCATTTGTTCTGTTCGGCGTCCACTACGTTTCGTAAAAGAGTGTCGAATCGGAGGAGAGCTGGATTGCTGCTCAATCTTTACACCACCCATATCAGCATCCACCATAGTACGGGTGTTTGTATAGAGACTCGTGGGCACACTCTTCGGGCCTGAGAAGGATTCTACTTTGGGAACATAATTATCTAACAGAGCATCCAGCAGCTGCTCCTTTTTCTTCCGCCGTGGAATAGGAATCGCTTGGGTAGAAGATGCTCCAGATGATTTTTTCATCTTTAGTTGCTCTTGCTCGTATTTTTCACTCTTGCATCTATGACTATTGTTCTGATGACCCGATGACGATGTGGTATCATCACGGCTATGCCAATCATTTCCACCAAATAATCTCCATTGCAAAGTAAAATCACGTAAAAGAATATGACGAATCAATTGAGGCTGATGTTGCTGATCTCTATAATCATTTTAATCGTGAACCACAAGTCAAAGGGATCGCATGTAATAAATTAATTAACAGACTAGACTTACCCCATAATAGATTTTAGCGCGAATTGAGTTTCTTTTTCACCAAAAGACAAAGCTGCAGCAGACCCGCTTAATGGTACCTCAATATGGTGGGGATAAATTTTTAATGGATCTCTTCCGTCTGTGGTAGAGCTATTCTCTCCATCACTGAGCCACATTGCTATAATATCATCGAATTATTCGTTATCTTTCGCAATTAATTCGATTGAGGAGGTTCGTTTCTTTAGGAGACGCACCTTTCTGTTCTTCTCCATCTTCCAAAACTTCATTGGATATTGATTCAACATCTTGCTCCTGATGATGAGAAAGTAGCGCAGAAGAATTTGGATGTTGTGGAAGTTGACTATTATCTGTATGTGCAGTAGCTGGTATTTTATTTTCAACTGTAAATTCGTTTCCAAGTTCCAACAAATCACTTAATTTCGAATGGAGATTACAATCTAATTCCACTTCTGTTCCTTCATCATCGCCAGCACCATAAAACGACATCGACATGTTTGGATATTCTTCTTCACCTCGATGTTTCTCTTGTTCATCTGCTAGATCATCTTGCAAATGGACATCACTTAGTTCAAGGTTCTCTTCTTTCGCTTGAAATGACCACCAATTTGTTGTATTTTTTGGAGAAAAAGGGGGTAGTTCATATTCCTCGTCAACAAATGCATCATCCCTATTTTCTACATTTCTCAAATGTTGAGATACTTCATGATGTATCGTATGAGCCTTCTTGATACCATGATCTCCTCCTTTTCCGTCATCGTCGCCATCGACAATAGCTTCAAAGGACATGGCAGGAAGAGTTTCCTTTTCAGATGAAATCCATCGCGCATTATGTTCTTTCACCTCTTCCTTATTGTCTTCAATAGATAATGCAGGCTTGTTTGGTGCCACTGGAAAAGTTGTTGAACTGGAAGCTGTGCCGAAAGTATAATAATCTTCAATGAGAAATTGAGAGACATCCATTTTGGGCATTGGAGGAGGAATATAACCTTGAGATGGAGCTTCAATGATTCGTCTTGCTGCAGGCACATGTGCTACGGTGGTGGAAGCATTGTTAGTACTCGTACTAGTAGACGAAATAGGTGTAGAGAATTGCGTTCGACGTAATCTCGCTTCTGAATCGGTTGGAACGCGTCCAAGTGTGGTTCGTATACCCCCATTCACCGCACTAGTATCGAATACATTCTCTTCGATTTGATCAAAAATAGATAGAGGTTTGCTGGGCCTTGTCTTGTCTTCAGCCATATACTCGGTATTCAAAGGAGACGAAGAAAGAATCGATAGAGATGGTGGATTCAGATCTTTCGTTTTATCTAATCCAACATAAGCCCTTGTATCCACGGAAGATGGAGAAGGTTCGGGGCTGAATGAGTTCCACCATTGAGTCAGCAAATCAATGAGTGTAATACTTGAATCACAGCAGGTGTAGACATTTGCGACACCAAGGGTACATTCAACACTCAAATCAGGCAGAGTTTGTTTTGAAGTATTTGGTTCCTCCTTCTTGAGATGAGACTGATCGTTATCACTATCACCACTGTGAACCGAGCTGCTGTTGGAATCATAGCTTCGTAAGAATATGTCTGCAAAGTCCAACGTCCCGATTAAAATGAAACCTTCACTCTCCAAAAATTCTTGCATGGAAAAAAATAGTTTATTTGCTGAAGAGGAAGATGATGAAGACGAGTTGAATAAAAAGGGCGACCGGTGGAGATCTTTAGCTTGCATCATTGAGGAAGACTTAAAGTGAAATGAATCATGAATGCGACACTGGGTGGTATCGAATAGCACTTGGCGTCCACACAATAACAAATTCTCTTTCTCGTACATCGTGGAGGTATTTGTTAAATAAAATTCCATATCGTGCACAACAAATTTGTATCCTTGCATCATCGCACCGGTGACTAAATTACTCGATACTTGAATGAGCCCTAGCACCAGAACACCGCGCGTATTAAGATCTGTTGGAGCATAATCAATCACACTGCAGTAGCAGTTCATGAAAATCTTCGTAAATGTGCATCGCTGCTCCATAGGTAGAGTTTGAATCATGTCCGTGTCGATACTTTCTGTTGTTGCCGAGTGCAGAGCCTCTACTTCAGCGACAGTCATTTCAATCGAGTCAATAGGAATGACAGGATTAGGATACTCAGTGAGGATCAAATCCATCATTTGGAACAGCCAGCTCGATTCAACACGATACCTTAATGTGAGATCATTGAAATTAATCGAGACTGACGTGTCGCGCATCAACGAGGCTTTATCGGAAATTTCCATCATAATGTACAACGCAGGATATTTTTTCGACTTGAAACTCTTTCTTGATCCCCAGGGCGTTCGATACAGAACTGGGATGATCGTATGAGGATGTGGACTAGGATTGGCGCTCGTTGGTGTTGAAAAACATTCAAATAAAGTAACGTCGTCTGCCGAAAGATGGACACGAGACATGCGTTGATTGAGCCATTGGGAAATGTGACAAAAACGCAGTCCAGTAAAAGCTAAGTCAATACCAAACAACTCTGATTTGTTCTTGTTTTCGCTCTTGCTTTTCTGATTTTTTGATGCTGTGGCAATTTCTTTCATGACAATTCGTCCTTTTAAGGCCGTTAACTGAAAATAAAGAAAACTTGGGCCACTAATTTCATCAAACTCATCGACAAACGGTACAACATATAATGCAAGTAACGCATCAACCAATAAGTTTAGCCGATCGAACACATCTTTCGGGCAGTCCATTAATATTTCTGGAAAAACACAGCATAATTTCATTTCTGATGCTTTCATTGCTGTTTGTTCAATCCTCAATCCATTTTCAATATCAGCAAACCATTCATTTTCATTCGGTCCACTTTTAAAGGATTCTTGGCCATTTAAATTCGACGCAGTTGGAGGTGAGTCTAAATTGCCATTGATCACAGGCTCAAAATTATCATGAGAGGGATTCGATAAATTGGATTCTTTAATCTCTTCGTCTGAAGGTATCTGAGCTTCAAAATGAATTTCACATGAATCAATGACACGATTTCCTTCTGAATGGCATAGGAAATGCAAAAATGAATACTGCTGAACGGATTCGGGTACTCTTGGATTTGAATAATGCTCAAGAATAAGCTGTCCATGTTGAAATTGTAATTTAATGCCTGGCGATTCCACCGCCGGAGGAAATTGGAAATAAAACTTTTCAAATTGAAATAAAAGTTTATCTTCGCATAAACCAAATTCAGAAGAGCGACCAAATCGTATTACATCACTTTGCACAAGAGGAAAACGCACAGCTACTGTGCATCGATCAGTTGATAAACCAAGAATCGTTTTCTTTTTTTTTGTGATCTTGGTTTCCTTTTTTATCTGCGAATGCTGTTGAGGATGAGAAGAAGAAGTTTCGGACGAAGTAAAACAATTCGAGAAATGCGTCAGTCGCTTCAATAGACCCATATCCCAATCCAAAACAAAAGGTGTGCAATCCAAATTAAATTCTTGCTCAAAAGCATTGTTTTGTCGAATATGAATTTGGACAACTGGTTGTTTCGAAAGAGATGATGAAAGAGATGAATTAAAATCAAGAATCGAATGCTCCACTAATTCTCGAGAATAAACAGTTTGCTGCTTTTTCAGTTTTTCATAAATCCGCATAATTCCAACGGAACAAGTTCCAACTCCATGTTCACCGAGGATATTATACGAAAAAATCATGCCTTTGAAGTGGAAAATTAATAGTTCCATGTTCTGGCATTTGGGGAATTGATCATAGATATTGTCCTTTTCATCCCCCTTCACTTTGTCTTCACTTTCTTGCTGTTTACTTGTGTGGCTAGTCGTGGTGAATGTATCTTCAAATTCATCATCATTTAGATCATCATCATATGCCGACTCAGTATCTCGATTTTTTTGATTGTTGTATAAAAGAATGACCTTCCATTCCAATATGTGAACTTTGACATGACAATGGGAGGACGGGTGACTTCTCATCAGACTACTACCATCTCCTTTTAACGGTGATGATTTTGTTCCACTTCTTGCCGACATATACATTGTTTGATTTATTCTCATCGATGATTTCATCACACTATCACTTTGCATTTCACATTCGAAAAATTCATCTTCATCAATATCAGACAATCCATCGCATTCAATACTTTCCACTTCTGAAAAATCACCAGCTGGTGCAGCAGATGTAGGAGATAGTGATGGGTAGTGAGAATGAGCAGAAGAAAAAGAAGACAGCATCATTGATTGACTCATTTTCGATTTTGCAACTCGGTATTCCTCTAATATGGTTTCAATGCGTCTTAAATCGTCAGAGGTTAAATCGAATGCATCAGCCGTTGAGGCATTTGTAATAGATGCTGATTTTGGTATTGGATAATTGCCGATGGTAGTGATAGCATCAGGACCATTGGAAGTTTCAGCTGATGATGTGCGTATCGAAGTATTTTTGTTGTACAAATTCGTTTGCCTCGTCTTCAATAATGGTATGTCTTCTTTCGGTGAGAATGCATTAGCTAATTGTAACAGCTGATCAAGATGCAGTGGTTCCAGCTGCAATTGAATAGAATGAAAAAAGATATCTATATCCCATCGAGGTATGAACGAATTGTTTTTTAAACTGTACTGGTCCGTTTGTAATTGAATATAGCAATGTTGCGTTGGATGATTCATTAAAATTGTTGTGGACATCGCCGAATACTTCTCCTCGGCTTCTTTTGGACTTATATGTACTGTTTCGTTCATTTTTTCTTCCTCACTGTGATTGGAAACGAGATTCATGCGTACACCACAAAATTTAATTCCTTTGTGGAGAATACCACTGTCCATGTTCGAAAAACTTTGTGCCGCGTTTTCAAAAGAATTCGTTGAATGGTTAGCGGATGTCTTTGGGTTTTCAGCATCTTCTCGATGAGCAGGAGCCGGAGTTTCGTCATAAAATTGAAGCCAATTTAATTGAATGACTAATGCACAAGGGCTTTTGATATCTTCGAAACGAAGGTTTAGATTTGAAATCACGACTTTGACTTTGGACGAGATTTGTTCAATCCAGTGAGCGACAAAATCCAGCCCTTCGCGTGATAATGCATCGGTTGACTCGTGACTCGTTGGTCTCGAGACATTCATTTCAGCAGCACCTGCCGTCGTACTGGTTGATGTACTTTTTAGATCCGAGGATGCGTTTAAAGATGAGCACGTTGGTATCATGACCAAATCAACAGAGTCGATTTCAACGACCAGGCTTTCTTTCATCAAGTTTGAGTATGAAATCACAACTTTCACTGAGCCAACGTATCCACTTTGAACTTGAAAGGGCATTTCTTCCAAATATGCATTAATTATCGCTGCATCCAAAGCTAAGTCATAGAGCTCAATCTGCCCTGCGCGCAAATGAACATCCAGCTGATCTAAATCCAGTTCATCTAATAAAAATCGTCCAATCACACGTTTTAAGATAAACTTATACAGGCGCTTAAGTGCTGGATCTGTCAATCGCTTTAGAATGAGCATTCAGCTCGCGTCGATATCGAAGATCTTGAAAGGAGACAGCCACACGTCGACACGTCTTCGCAATTGAATATTTGAGAAGGAACGTTTCTTTTTCTTTCTGTTTTCAAATAACGACCGTTAACATTGATACTAATAGTCTAAGAGACCGGAAAAGAGTTTTAACCACGTTCGTTGTGAGATGAACCGAAACGCAGCGTATTCTCAGATCTGAGAATTATCCTTACAGCATTACACAGCTCGTCCAATAGAGCCAGGTCCGACAATGAAGATACTTGGCATACTGAACAACGTCAGGAGACTGCTGTGGTTCTAAACTCACACCAGGAAACCCACGTACCACAAAAGGGTGGAGACAATAGTTGGCGCTAGCGTCAAGAATCCTAATGCTAAACCAATAATTAAAGATCTCGTCAGTGACTCACTCGATGGGGATACGTCACCTCAGACGTATCTACTCATTCGATGCTCCCGAGATCGTCCATTTTTAAATATATTCAGAGCTGAAACGCAATAATTGATTCTAACGATCGACTGGACGCAATGGTTCGTTGTAAAATTTAAAAAACGGTCCGATTAAAATCGAAAGTAAATCAAATACCTAGTCATATTGTGATGAAAGGAATATCAAAACTTCCATCGAAGCCGCCACTTTTGTTCATTCCCAACGTTGGTCAGGTCACGAATGATACTAAAAAGAAGCCTGTGGTACGAAAATGTACCGCCACGAAGGCCATAAAGACGAAACCCAGCAAGGTCGAGAAACACCAGAGTACCAAGGACATCGCAAACCAAGAAAAAGATGGAGAGAACGTTGACAAGCAATTTAAAGTACGTAGGTAGTCTCGCCTTCCTGAAAGTTTGCCACATTTTTCATCTATTTTCCCTAGTCTGCGTTAGAAGAACTGGATCAAATCAAAAAAGATTATGATACATCATCGTCACATCGAGGAACGATCCCTTTAGAGACCAAAGCAGCAACCACGGTGCCTGGTAAGCTCTGGTGTTACATTGAGAATGAATTGAATCACATGAATGGTTATGCCAATATTACCACGTCACTTTAGACAAAAATGGAAGCCAATTACGAAAAGCGGAATGGATTATGACCAAGTTATACAAGAAAAACATGGAATTGGAACAACTGCTAAAAGAAAAAGAAGAAAGGGCAGTTGCTTCTTCAACAGCCCAGGAAAGTTCGTCCATTCCGTTCGATCCTAGGATAGGTAATCAATCCCTTGAGTAAGTTGGTATATATATGCGAGTTCAGTCCTTTGTACATGAATATTCATCGATCAATCGAGTGTGTAGACAAATGTTAACTTCGTTTATGAAGTTATCATTTCATTCATCAAAGACAGCAAACGTGATCAATGCTCAGTCGTTGCTAGAAGAGTATTTAAAATGTCTGGTTCAAGAGCAAGATGAAATGATTCAAGTATTGCGCAAGAAACGAGTGCATCAACCACCCGCAGCATCCACATCCCATCAAAATGTTTTGCATGTACATGAACGACTTCAAGTAAGAAAATTGATTGGGATGAATAATTTATAATGATACAGAGCTGAATCGTGTACATGTTTATGCAATAAGTAGGAAGTGATGGAAGAAAATGTCACGGTCAAGCAGCAAGCATTTCAAATGAAGCAAGATTATCTTAAATTGAGCAGTAAGGTGAAAGATCATCATATGTCTGATATCCAGATAAATGAAATGATTCAAACTATGGAAGAGCGTCTTGAGCATGAACAAACAGAGCGAAAGCAAGAGCGACAATATTATAACAAGAAATTGTAAGTTCGTACCAGTTGAGCAATATAATACACGCACTGCACTGGTTCTTAACCCTCGATGGAGTTTAGATTTGATGCTGAAAAACAGCTGGCGCAGCAATATGCGAAAAATAAAGTGAATCAGCAGCGACTCGAAAAAATGCATCAAGTACAGCAAGATCAAGAGCATTGGAATCATCAAGTCAAGGTGCGTATTCTATCATTGTTTTCTAGATTTGAAGAAAGGAAACCCTAAACTATTGCGGATAATCTGTAGAAATCAATGTATCATGTGTTTGAAAAAATGTGGTCGATGGAAAAGCAACAGTAGTTCAATATAGCTCGTAGAAGGTAAAAACCCGATGTATTCATGTGTGGTATCGAAATTATGCTTGCGATAACGCTGTGGTCCAGAGAACGGGATGGGAAGTGTCAATCTCCACGTGTGTACCTTCAATGTGGTTGGAACTGCTAATGAGCTGACCAAATTCTAACTTTTCATTCTCAAGGTTCCATCGCAAGCCTCTGGTCTGAATAGATTCACAAGGGCAGCCTAGAAAGTATATCAAATAAATACTTGTGATTCCTGTCCAATTTGGTGCTTTTAACCTACCTAAGGGAATAATGCCACAGGTTCTAGATTCTATATCGAAATTCGGCACAATCACGTGTTTTCCGGGTACGAGTAGACACACAAGTGTTTCTGTTGAAAGTAGCCATACTTTATCAATTTGTGAGCACGTGCTCCTTGCACACTGATATAAGGAATTCACATTTTGCATTTCTTGATCAAATCGTCCACCCAATGCACCAATCTATACATCATAAAGATTTAAATTTAAATTCAACCATTCCATATTCATCAGTCTCTTACTTACAATCACAACATTCGTTGCTTCACTTTCTTGGCGACTCTTGACTAACTGTAAACACTTTTGTAAATCATTTTCATCTTGAGACGGATCACACTGAAGCTTTACGTTTTCCTGGTCACGGTAGTAGGCTTTCACGTCGTACCGAATCGAGTCAAAATCTCCTTGAATAAACTCTGGATGATAGTCATGACACTCACGCCGCTGCGCGGGGTCTTGAAATATCTCGTAGAGTTGATTCGCGCCACCGTCGGCACAAATACGATATTGCGCCGCATCCCACAAGTGAAAAAAGAGTTCGATAAAGGACGGTGAAGTCAAGGGCATATTGAGGATTATCAAGACATACTTTTGATCAGATGAAGAAGCACATGTGCTGAGGAAATCATGGTCATGAATTGTAGTAATCGTCGCCCCCGCTTGAGTAATCATCGTGATTTGGATATTAGCGATCATCACATGGACGGAAAATGACTGGCCCGTTGCTGGGGTCAACGAATAAGAAAGTTCAATAACCCAACGGATCATGTCCCCTTCACCCCACCCAGCGCAACCCAGCCTAGGCCAAGGCCGGACGTTGGGCCAGGGTCTCGATCGTCGAACTCGACGCCCTTTGAAATGTTCGGGACGATCGTTGGCCGGTAAAGGAGTCATAAATTTCATCGTACCGTCTTCGATCTGATGCTGAAATGGACGGACGACTGGACTCCCGCAGGGCCTTGTGAATCAGATGTCGGGAGATTCGAGGCCGAAGCTTCGGCTTGCTCTGGTCCGTCTCTGAATTCAAATTCAAATTCGAATCAATCTGTTGATGAATCGCCTCGAGCTGGGCCGTCACGAGCAACGCATTTAAGTCTGCCCCGGTAAAGTTCGCCATCTCCGGTGATCGTGCCAAATCACGAAAGTAGGGTACATTCACGTCCGGCTCAAGCCCGAGCGTAAGTGATTTGGAAATCGTGACTAATATATCGACACGCTCGTCAAGTGTGGGGAAACCACACAAGAGGGATTTATCCAGTCGACCAGGACGAAGTAATGCTGGATCGATCATATCTGGTCGACTCGTTGCCGCGAGAATATAGACTCCCTACAGGGGAAGAAAGACATGGAGTGAGTCATACGTTATTGGACGTATGAAAGACATACCTTTCGACTTTCAATTCCATCTAAAAAAGTCAAGAGTTGATTCACCACTCGATCGGTCACACCTGTATGATCTGCTCCTCGTCGTGGTGCCATGGCATCAAATTCATCTAGAAACAAGACACACGGAGCGGCGGCCGCGGCTCGTCCAAAGAGATCACGAACGGCTTGTTCACTCGCGCCAATGTACTTATTCAGGACTTCGGGTCCCTTGACGCTGACAAAGTTTAGACCACACTCATGTGACACGGCCGCCGCAAGCAAAGTCTTGCCACATCCAGGTGGACCATAGAGTAAGAGACCACTTGGCAGCCTGATCGGCGCGAGGTCGTATATCCGTTGATATTTCAGCGGTAGCTCGAGTGTCTCACGCAGCGTTTGTCGGACACGGACCAGGCCTCCGATATGTTCCCATCTCGTCTCACTTTGATAACATTTCGCTCGACGTAATCGAGACGGAGTGAAATGCTCAAGGGCGTCGAGACAATCGAGCTTAGTGATGTTTGAAGGACAGGAGGGCTGCTCCTGAGAGCGAAGGAAACACGCATGACATGCCTTTTGAATCAGTGTCTTCAAATCCAATACATTATATCCTTCCGTGCGTTCCGCAAGTTGAGCAACATCAACACTGTCTTCATGTTGCCAAGAAATTCCCACGTCGTACTGTTGCAGCATCGAACGAAGGATATCCTTTCGTTGAGCAAAATCTGGGGGATGCAGCAATATCGGACGGTCGATAATACCACATTGTAGCAATACCTCGTGAAGACTACGACGTTCACGTGCAGAGACGATCACCGCAATTGATCGATGAGTTAATGCATATTCCAGATCAAATAAAGAAGAAGAAATTTTTATGCAAGTTTTCCGCAATTGTTCTTCATAGACCATCATGCCTATTCGATGACGAGACAAGAGCTGGAGACAACGGAAGTTAGGTTTCGCCTGAGGTCTGATGCGCATATGTTTTCTTACCATTGATATGTGTTGCGCTAGATGAAGTGATTGCTCATTAGGGGCACCTGGCTGGTCACTTTCAGCAGGTGTGAGCGTATCTAGATCATCTATTACAATAATCTAGACCAAGAAAGACCGATATAGAATTATTACTTTGTAATGATATCTCGTCTCGATTCTTTGAGTAACATTCAGCAAAGGATACGTACCGATGGAGCATGAGACAAAGCTTGTTGGAATTTCTGCTCGAAATGCTCTTGTACGTGAGCCATTTTCAATCCACGAAGTTTCCGACAGTCGATCCAAACGACAAAAGCTAAGCTATCTTTATCTTGACCAAATTTGGTACACATGTGTCGCAAGATAGACGATTTACCAGATCCACGTGGACCATGAATTAAAGTGGCGCCAGGAATAGGGGTTGCCATTGTAAATCGGGCAGCTGCTTCTTTTCGTTTCACAAGAGAAGAAATGTTGGCTTGAAGTGGAGCCAGTATAGAATCAAAACTATCCGAAAAGGATAAAGGACTCAATTTCCTTTCTTCCTCTTTTTCGTCCACACTTTCTTTCCATTTTGATGAAGGCTGGTCATTCTTTGACAATAACAATTTGGATTTAGTAGGGAGAGAGCGACGGAAATCAGTAATGAAGGGTACGTTTTCTCTTGTTCCTCCAATAAGTGCATAATATGGAAATTTCACTCGTTTCTTTTGTGTTTCATGATTGGCCATAGTTGCTGCAACAGGACCTTCAGCTTCATCTGTTCGAGTGAAATTTTCTACAAATTCAACTTCAAGGATGCACTGGATTGACGCATTATGAGTATTATCTTCACCGCTCAACACAACAAATGACGCGTTGTTGACAAAGCTCAACGGCTTTTGCATTTCCCCAGAAATACTCCAGTTTTCAAATGCGTGTTGGATACTGTCTTTATTTATACTCATGTCCGGTGTTGTTTCTGTTTCGGTCACAATGGAGCATTTCAATGTTTTGATGGTACAAGGATTTGTTTTGATAATACGAAGCTTCACTTGTTCGAAATTGTGGACGTTGAGGTCATTTTTACTTTTTTCATGAATGGCGATATGATAGGGAGAAAGATCAAAAGATGCGACCACAGTGACAATCAAGCTATAGACACAAAAGCTGTTTTAGAGTTTGGAATGACTTGATATGATCGTATAAAATATAATAAGGACGTACTGATTAACATGATTCAGTGAGTCTACGAGATGAAACGCTGATTCGTCCAGTTCTTGATCTCGAGAAAGAATAGCTATAATTTGAATATTCTTCTTGCTACAAAATGAAAACCCCGGAAAGTTGACAACATTACTTGGATGGACAAACACCACTTGTGGCGTGAAGGACTGTTGATGCTCAAGGGTGAAGGATAGAGTAGATTCAGGCTATGAGTATCATGAGGAGGCGTTAACATAAACTGATTTTTCAATCGTTCTTATCACAAGTTCGTACTTGAATTCGAAGAGATGGCGAAGCTTCAAAAATATGATCATTCATTTCTGTTTCAAGGCCAGTAAATGAGTCTATCAACGATCTCGGACGAATCTTTGGTGCAATAGCAACTCGTGTGGACGGAACTAACCGAACACATACACTAGACGAAAGTAAATAGGGTGAGTCCACATCGCTGGATGATCACCGACATTTCTAGATTCAACTAGTAAGGCCTTACTTTTCATTGATCGATAATACGCGCACGTGAACGATCGAGTTACTATTAATCCAAATGGGAATCATTTGATCTTGATATAGAACATTGATCTAATACATGCAAAAAATCATCTGAGTCATCTGAGTGCTCTTCAATTATTGAAATACATGAGTGTTCTACAGACTTGTTGTAATAAGGTTTCTTCGAGGCACGTGGCATTTAATTCAATCATTTCCCAATCTTCTATGCTCCCATAGTTTGCTGTTAAGATTGCGAAGACTCGATCGACGGAAAGACATGGGCCTTACCTGGTGATGCGGGCTCAACAATCACTTGATCGAGCACTGGAACATTATCTGGTACGATGGACAGACATGCTAATAATTGCGGATTTCGTCGTATATCATGGTCAATACCAATCGATCGAGCAAATTCAATGGATAGTTCAATTCCTGCTCTATCATTTAAAAAATTAAAATGATTCATGAATGTAGGCGTAGCTGCTAAATCTTACGATTGGGAAACTTGTCCGATCCAGCCCACAAACGAATTTTGAATCTGATCATATTCATTCATCCATTGCATTTGCAGTACTAATGAACCTTTACTGTGAACCTAAAGGTACGTTTAAAAATGTGATGGAAGGAATTATTTATAAACGTACATCATGCAAATGAAGACCTGGAGTGGTATTGATCAATTGAGAGGGTAATCTAATGAAGCATGTAGAAAGGGGAACTTCCAATACTGGAAGATAGCTGATAGGATGAAGGACCATCTGGTGGTAAAGGTGAGGACCCTGGGAATCGGACGACTGCATTCTGATGCAGATTCTGATGCTTGTCGAAATATTTGAATTTGTTTTTGAATCACCTGGAGAGCTGACAGAGGGTTAGGGGTATTAGCCAAGGATATTATTATCAGAAAATAGCCCACTCTGTGTTGACATGAATCGTCACCTGTGGTCCACACTCCACACCTGGTCCTGTGTTGAGCCTCCGGAAGATACCGCGGGTAATAATTTCATATTGGCATTGATGTGGGTATTGGCAATTGGGAGCTCTTCACCGTTAGCACCTGTATAATAAATCGTGATTGGGGATTGGAATTGGGTTGATATTTGGATTGGCAACTCGTGATTGGGATGGTGGTATTTTCGTGCAAAGATAGTTTGTTAATATGGCAATACATGCATGGCTCTCCTTCTGGATCACGATGATTGGCAATAGCTCTATTGATCATCCCTTTTGTTTGATAAATGCCAATTATCATGGAGCATGGGATTGTAGACATCATACGGAGGTATATCATGGAAATGTACATTCAATAATGGTTAAGAACAAGATACTATGCTCAACCTTCAGACCACTTTGATGCTCTTCTACATTGCCTCTCATCAAAGTCCGATAAAGTCGAAGTGATTTACGCACGACCATCGCGATTCTTAGCGAAGGAGACAAGCGTGATGCCGAAATGAATTCATGATGATGTGAGTTGTGGCATTGTTTAATTCATTCTTTCCCGTTGTAAAAACATGAAATGCCAGATGACCAGACCAGCTAATTCGAAGTAAGTTTCTCTTGTAGGGTGTCATAGTATCGGCATGCGTATTGAAATTCCTGAATGGCTTGAAAATAAGTATGCTGTTCATCCAGCAGCGCATCATGTCGTTCGTTCGCCTCCTTTAGTTGCTGTGCATGGTCCACTACCTGTCGAGCACGAGAAGCACACGCCAGTTGCATTTGATCGACGATGGACTGACACCGAGATAAAAATGCCGTCATTTGCTGGTTCTTGTCCTTGTACAATGCAACCATTGATATCTGGTCATAGGTTTCACTGATACTATTGAGCAGCGAAATCTCCTTCGTCATGAAGTATTCCGTGTCTTTCAAGGTATTGTACCGCAAAAAAGATTGCCGCGTGTGTTCCAACAAAGACTTTGACTCGTCATACAGTTCAATAAAGCGGCGTTCATACTGAATCAGTTCAAAACGAGACAAACGCTGGTCATCGAGGATTCGTTCAATAAAGGATATGCGTTGCATCGCAAGTCCATGTGCTCGCGACAGCCGTTGGGACTATCGTCACGAAAGAGTTTCATCATGAATATATATATATATATGTGTGAATTCCATTCGTCGATCAGTATTACATTCTTCCTCAGAGATACTACATATTCATTAATCACAATCACTGGACAGACCTGAAGAACAAGATCTTCGCACGCGTGGGTCCATCGTTGATTCTTTTTATCCTGCATATGTATTTGCTGCTCGAGGGTTCGAATTTCATGCTAGGTATGGTTAGGCCGGTGCTAAAAGATCTCATTTTAGGTTGGACACGTACTTGAAAATGCTCGCTTGAGATTTTATATTCACGTTTGCGCGACCTTTCTTGTTGCTTGAGCTGGTCCATTTGATGAATTTTGTCCATGACATCCTGTGATAATTGCCACGAGTGCACCTCAGCCTCTATCTGCTCATGATACTGTCGGACATGTTGAATTTGTAATGCGAGGGATTGATTGTCATGTTCAATTTGTTTCTGTTGTAGCATCAGTGCCGTGTGTGAGGATGATGAAAATCGACTAGAATGATCTCCGTTTTCCTTGCTTTGGAGTAATAGCTCTTGCGTTTTTCGCGAAAATGCTTGGCTCAATCGATACGATGACCCCGCCTGGTCTTGTGTGGGTATTTTTGCTAATGATTGTTCATAGGTCGACCATTCTTTCGTCATTCGATATTCTTCTTGCTTCAACATTTCACAAAGTTTGAGATATTGCTGCTCAAATGTTGTATGTTGATCTTCGTCATCTGATGAGGTCTTGGGATTCGTATACTGAATCTGTTCATCGTATTCTAATAAACATTGATGAATGCGAAAATCGAGACTGTTGTGATTTGGATTTTCTTGTTCTTCGGATCGACGATAAATGATTCGAAATTTCCGCTTCATTAATCCAGCTTCAAGCTGAGTGGACGATGGTGGTGCTAATGCAGGATCTTGATCAATCGAGTGAGTCAGGGAGGAAATGTAGAGCTGTGGATATGGCATCGCTATTCTTTTTTCACTCCTGCTTTGATCGAGAGAATGGTAGTAATATTGGATCAGCCATTCAACTATAGGCTCTAGAGCGATCCAATCGAGACCGTGCACTTGATGAGGCTGAAGCGGAAAGGGGCATCCAAGGTTGACGTTGATTTCATTCACCACAATTTCAGAAATATAAATACGCTGTTTAATATGATTCGTACTTTTGTTTTCAAGATTCAATTGGTTACGGATAAAATAAAAGTCATAATGAAAGCTAGCCGTAGAATCGTCTCGATGGCATCCTTGTAGAATCCAGCCTAGTCCACCCACTAGACCAGAAAACATCATATGCTTATCCTGGGTGCTCGGAACAATATTCTTTTGAAATAGCTTGGGAATACGGTGATATCCAGACATTTGAAATAAATTGAAAACTCTTTTCATGACTGCTCCTTCGTCCTGTTCAGCTTGACGAGCACGAGGCATGATGCTGATAACCTCCCTCGAGGATCTGCTCCGTTGCTGTTGGCAAAGATTTTCGGGAGACAAATGTACGAGTCCAAGAGTTTTTTTTTCAAATTTATTTATCCGGAGGCGCGGCCCCCCTCGAGTAGATAATCTTATCCTTATACAACTTCCGACGGTATTTTTGAGTATTTGACAATATGTTTAAGCATACTTTAAATGTATTCAATCATTGATACTCAAAATCAAGTTTGTTTTCATTTTGTTTTGTCAAATACTCAAAAATACGTATACCCCTCGAGTCAAGGGAATATTATTCCCTTGCCTCGAGTAGGGTGGGGTGGGAGAGTTGAGACATTGTTGGCCCAGAGATCAACCTACTATGGCTATCGTCGGACTTCTGATTCTGTCCCACCCAAGGCACCACCCGTCAATGCATGTAGTAGATCATATTTGACCTCGTATACGAGAGGTCGTGGCTGCAGCAGTAGCAATACATCGTTAACAAAGGACAGAGTATATGGATAATGCAGAAATCAATTTTATTCATACGTGAATAAATACAATACCGTGAACATTAGTGAAATCGTATTACACTACCTGTCTTTAACCACTGATGAAACAAAGCCGCTTCTTCCAATTCTTGTTTCGTCGATTGTAGGATGATGTGCGTCGATCCACTTTCACCAACCATGGCAATGCAATCCGTGAGATTTTTCGAATCCGTGCCAGACGAATCAATTTCTTTTTTTTCATATGCATCACCCCGTCGAAAGACACCGTACCGTTTATCGAGAAATCGATATTTCATACAATGTGTCTTCATAAACCATTTCAAATTCATCAGTGATCCAATGGCAATCAACGCAGTTTTGGGCGTCACATCATCGCGTAGAATTTCTGGATCAATGATCAACATCGAGGTTCCACAAGCCATTTGACGATAGAGTGTCGTATCTGTGTTCAGCAATGCAGATCTCGCTTGAAGAAGCATCAATGCCAGCAAGGCAATGACCGACACAATAATTGAATGAAAAAAAATTGCTGGAAGTCGAATGAAATAGAATCCGTTCATAAATGTCACCGAAATATCATTGGTCACGACAAAATTGTTGATGACATCAAGCCGATCCTTGAAGAATGGGTCCAAAAGAAAGTCAAATCCCGAAGCAGTTAAGATGATCAGATACACGACCCAAAACCAGATGAACAAGTGACTGTGGAAGCACATTTTCACCGTCCATTCGGCCTTGCCAAATTTAGCAGAGAGCATTTTGTAAAACTTGATCAGTGCCAGGTAGAGCCACATCATCTTGGCGTTCACTCCAATTCGAGTAATCACCGCACGAAAGGTCTCGTGATGATATGCCCACCAGACCACTTCATGTTTCAACTGCATCGATGTCATGAAGGTTAAGATCACGACAATCAGATTAGCGAAAACGATCACATCCGAATTGTACATCACGAAACTGAGCGAGAAACTTTGCGTTCGACAAACGTTATGCTCCGGAATGAACATTTCTTGAAGGAAAGGCAGCTCGACTAAATCAGACCGGAGCACCGTGGCATTTGCTCCTTGTTTTTTGTAAATATAATATCGCTCTTCATTGCTTTTGACACTGTTGGACAATATATTGAGCATCAAATGGGCGACGTAAGCCAATGTGAAAAACCGAATAAGTGTTTCAACGAATGCGGATTGCGTGGATGGGAAAGAGACACCCATTCGATGTTTACTGTGTGCACGACGATGGGCACTGTGTACTTTGACATTAATCAAACCGGCGTCTTTTCCGGCGGTGACTTTACACTCGAGCTCGCAAAACATTTGCCCTAATTCAGCAATGGGTTGACATCCATCACAGAAACTTTTGGCATAAAATCGAACGGCTTTCACGGGCTTAATCGTTTCATAGTACCCAGACCAGGTCCCATTACTTTCCTTTTGTTTTGCTTCAATCGATGGAAAGTCCAAACGAGCAGTCATTCGTATTTCAATCGCTCGACGACTGCCGTAATATCCATGTTCCAGAGCTGCATCCATTTCATGCAGAGACGTGTCTTGAGAGTGCCATGTATCACGAAGAGGATCCATCATGAGTGTGAAGGGCTTGATCAGTGTCAGCTTTTCTTTCGTCGACATAAATCGAGCTCGTTTGGGCTTGATGTTGTCGTAATGGCCTTTGAAGTAGCCACACATGTCCATTTCTGGGGCCCTGGACGAATCAAAGTACCCGATGGATCCCCACAAAAACTCCTTAGGTTCCGTCGCGATTTGTTCTAGAATCCGATATCCCCATTTCGTCAATGCATCTCGGTAATGATAGTCTTCATTATCATAGCAGTTGGTCTGCGAAGGACTTCGGTAATCGTAAACATGGGCATAGGCTTCCTGCGGTACCCATTGAAACGTTTTTCCAGTTCCGAGAAAATCTTGAATCGAGATAGACGTAAAGACGAAATCAAACAATTGCACAATCGCGACACTGAACATGACGACGTTTGAAATTAAATTCATCACACGATTCGCGAAGAATTTTTTCATCGTTAACATCTTGGCTACTGTCGCTCAGAAAACGTGTAGAATGGTCGGAGAAACGCGGAGCGACGGACGGGTCCGAAATTCAACAATGGTCTTTCGTTTCTTGTCTTTGTCAAAAGCCCATGCTTGTCTTTGTCAAAAGCCCATGTTTTTGTTCTCTCGGTGCTCCGTCATGGAAGTGCTAGACCAGGCTAGTATCACTCGAGTCAGTCGTTGAGCGGCACGCGTTCGTGTCTTTGTCTTGTAGGTCGTACGTTTTTGGCTTCGGGGTCACGTGTTTTTGCTCGATACGAAGAACAGGATTCTGTATCTCAGATCTAGGCCCGATATGCCGCGCAGAGGATATCGTGTTTTTGCACATCATCGTGCGGTTGCAGGAAGAAATGGCTATATTCCCTACTTGAAGGGTCGAATGATAAAATAGTACGTAAGATGGCCCCCTACTAAAGGGGGGGGGTGGTAAAACTAAAACTGAAATGGTACAATACGTCAGTTTGACTGTGAAGAAAACCCAAGATATGTTGGCGTCGTCGGAAAAAACAATGTCATCCAATGTCATGCATACTCCAACATTGATACATTTCTTTACATCGTAAAGCGGCGATGTATCTAGAAGTTGTTCACTGGTTCAAAGCCAATATAATTTATCAGTATGAATTACGGTACTCTCAAATGTAATAGTAATAACTCTCAAGTAATTCGAATGGTTCTGTTGAACTGGAGCCACTCGTAATACATTGTTGATGCTTCCAAATCTTGTTTCGTCGACCGAGAAATGATATGAAGCTGTCCATCTTCACCTTGCATCATCGAGCAATCATGCGCACCCGCATCTTTCTCAGGATTTTTATCTTTTTCCATGATTTCTTCTCCAAAATCACATGAA
>JACKZZ010010359.1_pt1 | contig 22252 bp, 16 predicted proteins | sample 8027871 | NCBI WGS metagenome assembly JACKZZ01 (sample SAMN15724774, study PRJNA655200) | protist metagenome | isolation source: fluorescence activated cell sorting (FACS) single amplified genomes of... | place: USA: West Boothbay Harbor, Gulf of Maine | collected 2000-07-19 | reverse complement strand
TGAGCGCAAGAGGGCTTCTCTGGCATAGTGATGAGTCGTAGTGATGAGTCATAGTGTACGAAAGCGAGCCTGAGCGCAAGAGGGCTTCTCTGGCTAGAGAGGAATGATGGGGGAGTGGGTTTGCGAAGCGGTACCAATACAGTGCAGTGCGTTGGTGATGGTTGAGAGTGGGGTGAGGGAAGGTAACGGCATTGGGAGCAATACTCTTTATGAGAGCTAAGATTCTCTTGTGCAAGCATCGTGGCTTTTTTTTTCTTAACTGACACTTTCTTTTCTGTCTTGATGCCTGTATATGCGCTGCAAATGGATTTGCTGCATGTGTTTCTGCAGGCCTACTGATGATCTTTTGATAAGGTACTTCGGATTTTTACTTCAGTTTTGTTTTTCTTCTTCTTCATTTTTTTTCTTCTCCTTTTTGAAAAAAAAGAACACGATGCTTTAACAAGAGAAAAATAGTATATGAATATTTACTGACATAACATTCTCTTCATTCTCTTCACCCATCATCATGACTTTACAATTACAGGAACGTCACAATACATGCAAACCCGTTCGCAGAATTGATGTAGTAGAAAAATAAATGTTAAGTCTATTATATTATACCATATTGTTAAAGATTAAATAGATCTAATAAGAATTATATCAACGGCAAAAGAAATTTAAATTGCACCAAGAACCAAAGGAAATTAGAAGGGAGTCATCTTCAACACAGTAACCCAAGTGACTATCGCGTTGGCGGTTTTCCTACTTGAAGAGACTACCTTTCGAGCCAGTCTTTTTGGTTCGTGCTGCAATGTATGCTTCTTTCTCAAGCTGAAACTCTTTGCGCTTTCGTTCAAGGTCTCTGCATTCACCACATTTTTTTTAAACGAGTATAAGAAAAAGAAGACATGAGGAGGATGGGGTTGGGGCATTGAGTCATTAAGTGATCATGTGACTGCTGTGCGAGAGATGGGAATGGGGGGAGGGAGTGAAGAGAATTCATAAAATTCACTTATACTCACCGTTGTTTGGTTTTCAACTTTTGTTCAAGTGTATCATGCTGGGCTAAAAGTTGCGATTCCATATCTTTCATTTGTTGCTCCTGCTCACGCACAAGGGTCCGAAATGATGCACTCATGTCGTCTTCCTTTTGGGCGGTTGCTTGCTCAAAACGTTGCTGCATACGATAGGTAAAGGATAACAAGATAAATATAAAGAATCAGACGCCAATTGTTGTGCGTGCATGCTTTAGATTTTTAGATGTATACAATAAGCGTGACTACAAATCTATCGCAGCCATATCAAAGCATTCACCTTTTGAGATTCAAACTGTGCCATCGGACTTGCAATTCCTTGTGTGGCAACTCCAATTCTTGGCGATGCTACAGCAGATAATGTTTCGTTGCGAAAGTGCTCGTAATGTGTGTCGTGAGTGACATTTACCATGTCCAGTGTGTGCGTGCTATAATAAAAGCAAAAAAGGAGACAAATACAAATAAATGCGTTGATACAAGTAAGTTTAAACGCAGAAAAGAAACAATGAAGCACAGAGTTGTATTACGCTATATATATATATATATAATATGTATATATATGTATATATATATATATGTATATATATGTATATAACAAAATGGCATATTAAAAAAGGCAACGCAATCGTCTCAATCGCAGGCACATCGCGAGGCTATATCGCACCCAATCAGCAAGTTCCGTAAGAGGATAAAGTCGCTCTGGTGCGGATCAGCAACTGCAGATTGACAGAAGGCAGTGCAAGACAAGGGGAAAACGAGGCAAAAATATTAGAAACCCAATTCTGACAGTCAGCAGCTACAATCAACCGAGATGAATAGATTAGCGAAAGGCATTGAATTAACTCCAACAGCGAATACGTATATTTCAAAAAAAAAAGAAATGGGAAAGAAAAAGAAAAAAGAAGTGCGCACTGGTCAAGAGAGAGAGAGGGAAAAAAAAAAAGGGAAAGAAATATAGTACTTCAGTACGATACATACCCTTTATAGTGCCCCATGGGTATTGCCGTATTTTTTCAGAAGCACCATTTGCTGTCCTACTGCAAGATACAGCAAATGGCAGCACCTGCTTGCGCGTCATTATTTCAAGTTCGTCAGAACTAGCAGAGCACGGACGCTGCAGTTGCGCCAAGTTTCACAGGACAAAGAAGAGATAAGAGTGTTTGTTTTACCTGTGAAGTTTCCGAAGCCGATTCGTCAGGATCTATACTATTCGGAAAAGTGTACAGCTGAATTCCGTTGCATTCAATCTCTTCCTTTATCCTTGATTTGAACGCAGCAAGCTCGATTGATGTGAGCAAATCTGCTTTGCCAATGACTGGGATCAAATTGACCTGCGAGAAACAAACAAGATCACGGAGAGCAACCATTGGCGGTGAAAGAAAGAACGAACGAAAGAAAGAACGAACGAAAGAAAAAGAAGAAGAAGAAGAAAAGGGGGTTTAAGGTTTACTGAACTATGCCAGTGATTATGATCTTTCTTTATCGCAATTTCGTGCAATTTCGTGTCGTTTTGCAGAATATTGTACAAAAATGGTGTCTACATGCACGCACATGCACGCAGCCACGCAGCCACGCAGCCACGCAGCCACGCACATACGTGGCCATGTCCACAGGAATGGTCGATAATAGGGAAAGTGCGGACGCACCTTGTTATGTAATTTCTGCATCACAACGGCATCAAGCGGTTTTAGACTAAATGAGTTCGTCAGATCAAAGGAGAAAAAGAAAAAACATAGTCGCCATTGCATATATCCGCATAATAGCATTGGTTGGGCAAGTACGGGGGTAGTGTATATCAGACTGGCAGCGTCGGTCGGGCACGTACAATGGTTGTGTGTACTACACCACTTTCTGTCGGCATGGATAAACGGGAGAGGGATCTCGGCATTTTGAAGGGAGAAGAACCTCTTGGCAAGAACACAACGGGTAACAAGCGCGGGTAGGACTGGCGCAGGGACAAGCGAGGCTGAACGTACCCGTGCCCCGTTGGGTTGATAAAGTAAAGGCAGCAGTGCACACGGTCGTCTTGGACGACGGGCGACCGGAGCACTTTCGATTCTGCTGCCATGTACCCTTCAAATGCCTTGTCAATATCATCTGTTATTGCCGTCCAGCAATCTTGGTTGTTGACTGCCGCAGCAAACCCAGGCGTGTCAACCACGGTAAGGTCAAGCGTGACGCCATTCTCTATAAGCTCTACGGTAGAGCGTTGAACCGTGGTCGTCGTTGTGTCTGTACTACCACCACCTCCAGAATCGTGTAAAGCACTTGCGCCTGTTGAACTGAAGATCCCAGACTCAAACAGTGCATTCAGGAATGTGCTTTTGCCGACTCCAGACTCGCCAACAGCCATAACAGTGAACGCATGTTTTTGCAGCGGCAAGCAATTTGGCAGATTGGCGAACCCAACCTCGTCTTGGGTTGGGGGAAGAAGAGAAAAAAAAAGGAAGAGAGAATGAGAGAATGAAAAGGGGAAAGATGAAGAAAAAAAACGGTTAGATGTTATGTTGTTGTTATTGTAATTATTGTAGTTGATGGTGGTGCTGTTGGGTGTTGTTACTGTACACACACACATGATGCGCTCGTCACACAGTCAGGCCGTTCGTTTTCAATCCCAACCTCACCTGCAGGTAGGTCCATTTTATTTTTTTTAATAAAATTCGAAAAAAAACGATAATAAGCCACTTGGAATCCATGTCAAGTGTATTGTTTGTTTGATCTCAAGCACACCATCATGACGTCATCCGTTGACACCATGTCGGACGTGTTGCGGTCTTCCCAATTTAAGTAAGTAAAAGTGCAACGAAAATGTGTCGTGCTGTGTAACGTTTTGCTTTCTTCCCCATCTACTGACAGTAATGGTATACATATCGCAGACCAGTATTATCTACGTTAGCGAAATCAGGTGACCAAGCAATGGTGGAGCATTTCTTAACAGAGGAAGTTGTCGTTGCGCCAGTACCAGGAATTGACGTGCCAGCGCAGGTTCGTGATTCGAAAAGACTTGCCTTGGGGTTTGGTGTATTCCAATCCATCCTCATACTTTTTTTATATTTAATCCTGCACTGTTTAAAGAATGAACTAACACACTTTGGCTCACTTTGGCACACATTCTCATCCTTAGATCCGATTGTATACAGCTGCCTTCTGGGGCCTCCACGAGGCTGTGAAAGAGCTGCTGGTTGCCAAAGTTGGTACGCAGATGCCATACTTTTACATGTTTTATATTTGAAAGTAACAAGTGACGGACAACTGACGGCAAAAAGAGATATAGGGTGGGCGTGGTCGAGGCCGTGGTAGTGTTCGTGGAAACAGCAAGGCTTTGCCACCACGTGCACGTCACCAACGCACCCCAGGCATCCTCGATGTTATTCTCTCTCGCTTCTCTCTCGCTATCTCGCTCTCTCTCTCTCTTTCTCTCCCTCCTTTCCCCCTTCTCTCTTTCCTAAAAAGCCTCTTTGGAATTCATCAAACTGATGTAACTTACAAAAGCGTTGTCCTGTATGCTTCCACCATGTTGACATTGCATGCCCGCCATGTAGACGTCAACATTCAAAATGAAAAGACTGGCTGGACGCCAATGCACGCGGCTGCGTTTCAGGAGCACGGAAGGTGCGTCGAATTGTTACTGAACGCGGGAGCAAGGCACAACCTTGCTGATTCTAACGGTAAGGAGAAGGCTTGCTGCAAATGCGAATGCTCTTTTGAGATTCTTGAGACCTGTTGCACCAGACCAGGGAAAAAAACAACACCAGACTCTATAACATTATTTTCTTTCTCTTTCTCTTTCTCTTTCTCTCTCTCTCCTTTTTGCAGGCTGCACGGCAGCTGACTTTGCTTCCTGCAGCGATAAAGTAAGACCAAAAAAAACAAAACGCCACCTCGACGCCATTTACATTTGTACTGAACATTTTACTTGCATCCATGCTGCTATTTTCAATTTCCATGTGTACACACACACCCACCTTGCTCAACTCTGGATATTTTTTGCGTTTTATTATTTTTTTAAAATCCTTTTTCTTCATATATTACAGTCGTTGTCATCGTGGTGGTGGCAATAGCGGTGGTAGTGTTGACTGGTGGTGTTGACTCTTATCTAAACGTGTATTTATTTTAATCTATTGTTACATTCCTTACTTTCCTTACTCGTTATAGGTGTGGGGACATTTTGCGTTGGCTGGAGCTCAGCGACGTACGAAAAAAGAACTGCTTGACCGTCGGATCATAACCAAAGTGCAACCTACAGCAACGGTATGGCTGCCAATACCGGTTATGCAATCCACTTGCTTGTAATCTTTTTACAGCCATCTTCGTAACAATGTTAAAGCGAATAGAGAGCTGCTTCATGTGTTTTTTTTTCCTCGTTTCTTTCTTGTAATTTAGGGGAGGGAAAGGAGGTGATCTCCTCATTTATGTTTAAATTTCTGTGGAGGGGGTACATTTAGTAACGTTACACTTTACACGTGTGCAATTTATTATTATTTATTTGCAGAGCAATGCAGCAAGATTCGGACTGAGGTCGGATTCAGGTTACAGGAAATTGAGAACAGGAAATCCGACAGGTGAGGTACTAGGTTCCGACAGCAAAGAAACTTGTGTGTATGCATGCGTGCGTGCGTGCGTGCATGCACTTGTGAAAACGTATTTGCACGTGATATATATATGCATGCATGTGTGTGTGTGTGTGTGTGTGTGTGTGTTATATATATATATATGTATATATTTATGTTATATGTATATAAATATGTATGTGTAAATATGTAAATATTTGTATATATATATATATATATGATTTTGTTTCTTTGATTTGTTGACAGATTAACAAAACAGTCCTTTTTTTCTTTCTACATGATGTATATCGATGCAGGAGGAGATATTCTTGAAGATAGATCCAGAGGCAAAGCAGAGGGTTCTGGATCAGCCAGGGTGTTAAACAATCCGTTGTGGTAATGAGAAAGACCTTCTAATTTCACGCTGTCAATCTCTTTCGTGTTCTTTCGCTTGAAACACGAAAGCGAAAGAAAAGTAAAAGCATGTTTTAAGTTATCTACCTCCAGAGTACTTCATTACAGAGAGATAGATGATAGTTGCTGCTTGCACAAAAAGACATTGTGCAGATTCTCAGAGCTCACGGTCAACTCAATGGTGCCTGTTGAATAGAAAGGATTAGGGTTGCATCCATTACCTTGAAGTGCCCATTCGCTCTGTCCACCAGCTTCTTCGGCTTCGGCTAATCGGAATATGCAAAGACTAGCATTCTCCGTTTCGTGTTCAAGACACATTGATGCTGAATACCTCGAGAAGTGCAATTCTCTTTTTTAAAAAAATAACAATGCTTGGAAGCAAGTGCCTGAAATGCCGTTTACAATTTCGAAATACTGCTGGCTTGGTCAACTTGAATAGCTACGCGCACGCCGGCCTGTCTCAACGCGTCCTTCAACGCGTGCCCGCCAACCGCACAGACAGGTGTTTGAAAGCCATTTGTGTTTGGTATCAAAATCTCTCCTTTGCTTCGGTTCAGTTCGCCCGCGACGCTCAACGCGCTCAGCATGGTAAAGCCAATGCCAGCATCGTAGTCGGTCTCCAAGCTGGTAGTTGCTCTTTTCCCCGTGACGCTTTCGCCGTAACCAAGAACACTTACGTACCCCGTCGTCTTGCCATGGTTCATCAGCTGTTGCACCACATTGTGCCCACACTCGTGCTTCTCTTGAACGACATCATCAACGCTCTCTTTGTCTGCACTAGTCCCGCTCTTTTGGTTGGTACGCCGGACGTACCACCAGACCAAGTCTTCAAAGAACGGGGTCATGACAAATGGCGCCGCAGCGGCCATCATCGCGTAATTTAAGAGGACAGAGAAGTATGCAGTGATGCTGCCGTGCGCACTCTTCCACGCATTGCGGCCGCCGCTCATCGCCCGCTCATGATACTTGAACTCGGGAAATCCGGAGTGTTCGGCCGTGCTGTGGACAATCGGCGTGTTGATCGACGCCATGAAATGAGGCGAGCTCCAAACCTGCTGCCCCAGCAACGGGCTCTTGTACAGCTTGGTGCTGTTGAAACTGAGATCACGCTTCACAAGGCCTTTGGGAAATTTCATAAAAACAAATGCGCATGTCAGCATAAAGCGAGTCGCGAACGTACAGATGACTGCCGGGGCTGTCATCAGAGCGCGAGGAACCCTATCCCAGCAGTGTCCTCCTCAAGTTTACAAGAAACAAAGTGGATGAAGGACGCGTACCTTTCACACGTTTCGACAAGATAGCGTCATTCTGGTGGTTGTTGCCGGTTTCCAGATCATTGTACATTGCACCCGCAGCAACTTTGACGCGCGTTGGAGGTGCAGTGCCCAGCATGCCAAAGCTATACTTGTACCGCATTTGGTTGACCATTGTAAGCACAGTGTTGATGGTGCCTGTTGGAATCCCCCCCCCACCTTTTTGCGCAGAAGAAACGAACGTCTCCACCAGCGTGGCATGGTCATCGTCGTGCTTGGGGCCAGCTGACAACGCGTCTGCAATCAGCCATGCCGACAGATCCATCGGGACGCTGTCGTAGCCGCAAAACGAGACCACAGAGACACCGCGCTGCGTCGCTGCTTTGTTGTACCGCTTTTGCATGGCATTCACCCAGTCCACCTCGCCCGTTACGTCTACATAGTGACAGCCAGACAGGATGCAGGCTGCAATAACCTTCTCGCCATACTTGGAGTACGGGCCTGCGCATGCGACCACCACGCGTGTCTGGTTGCACATGGCGACCAAAGAGGCTAGGTCGTTGGAATCCGCCTGCAAAGGAGCTCCAGTCCATCGAGGGCCACAACCAGCAGCCTTCATGAGCGGCGACAGCACCGAACGTTCCAACTTGCTCACGTCGCGTGCGGCTGGTGCCCATTTCTCAACGTTGACTTTGGACGAGTGGTGGTACAGCAGGCGGCAAGCAGCAGAGCCCGTATCGCCGGTGGCGCCAAACACCACGACATCAAGAGGCCTGGCCGACAATGGCAGCAGACGCGAAGCCATGGATGGTGAGACAGATGGAAAGTCTAAATATTTTAGAAAATTGAGAATTTTTATTCACAAGAGGGGCTCACGGACAAGTTCACGGCAGACGAGATCGCAGTAAGTGACGGCCAGGACATTTCTGAAGCGCAAAGTGTGCAAGGCAAAGGCTAATGACGGTGAAAAGGCTAGGCAAGTCTCCGACAGGCGGCTGGCAGTGTTCAAAAAGGCACTGGTCGCTGATTTTGATGCTGGTTTGCAGGAGCCCGGTGCAGGCGAGAAGTGGTTTGCAGAGCACGTGCAACCTGTTGCAGATCGGTTGCGCGCCGAGCTCTAAGAACACGTGCGCGTTCTTCCAAGCATCCCCCAAGGTTTTAGATACGTTTTTATCCTCTCCTTTTATTCTTAACTCATTAGCAGCTATCAAAAACAACGTTAAATCGGAAGCCCGGCCGATAGCTAGGGTAGCTAGATTGCAGTCTGAAACAGAAAGTAACACACTAAGTGAATGGTATGACCCAAAACTGGCGGCGGTGAATCAGCGTTACCAGAGTCGTCGGCGGCCATATCCAACGGCATATCCACACCAAGCTGAATCGTCACTTTCCAACGGTCTTGAGACAATTTTGTCATGTCTGGGGGTGCATTGGAAAAGCAGAGGCTTAGTCTAGATCCCCAGCTACAACATCTCAACTCCTACACCACCGTCTGGCTGCGATGTTGCTGCTGCACTCGCAAACGCACTTGCACTTGCTCCCGCCGCCGGCGGCTCCCCTACCCACGGGAGCCAATAACCTGTCTCCTTTGCCTTTGCCGCGGCCTCTGGGTCTTCACTTTGGCACGTGTTGCATTCGACCTGATGAGCTTCGGTATAAGCTTCGAGCTCTTGCTTGAGCGCAGCGTACCGTTCTGGTTGAGTGGCGCACAGGTTGGTTGTTTCTGTCGGGTCGGTCTCAATGTTGAACAGCCAATCGCACAATGGACGGCTGCCGCTTGTGCATCCACATCCTTCATTGGCGGCACCACCGCGTGCGTACTTAAAGGTGCTGGCGTTGATCAGCTCGCCGGCTTCATCTTTAGCGTGCACCGCAGTTGCGGATGAAGGCACGGGCGTCCACCCTGTATCTCTCTGCGCGACGATGAGCTTGAAGCTGTCTTTACGGATTGCGCCGCCAACCGTGCTGCCGTGGATCACGGTCGTCCGGGGCGACACTCCGCCCACGGTCGTCAAGGCGCCCCACATGTTTACACCGTCCAGATTGTTGCATTTCAGTCGTCCAATTCGAAAAAAGTTCTGCTCGTTGGTCAAGCATTGCCTGTGCTGCTTTTGTCATCGCCGCCTAAAAGGTGGACGGCAGTGGGCAGTATGAGCTTGTGGGCGAGTGGCATACGCACGCAGGTATACACATAAGGGGACATAATTTACTTTGACGTATGGTATAACGGTTATGTTCAGTGCACGGTAAAGTGCGTGTGCGTACAGCCCAGGGACAACGAGCAGCTGAGAAAAGTTTACCATTTTGGACTGAGTTTAAAGGTGGTAAAGGCGGAGAAGAAAGCCGCTAGCTTGAAGGCAATTGTGCTGTCAGGCTGGGGTGTCGACCAGGAGAGCGGGCTTAAGCTTTACCCCCCGCTGCCACCTGCTTTCCCGGCACCAAAGATGTTGGCCCGTCCAGTACTTGCAACAAGTGTGATATGCAGGCCCAAGACTTGAGTCTACGGCTGCCAGTTGCTGCAGGTCTCAATTACGTCAACAACCGACACGGGAGGGGAAAGCGTATCAAAATCATGAAGGCACACCCAGGTGAATAGTTGCCCGTGTCCCTGCCCGTGTTCTAGCAGTAGATTAGATGCACGCGCCCATTACACTCTATGGTTAACATATGTGAATTATGACTCATCGCCTAGGAATTTAAAAAAACCCAAACAAATAAATATTTTATTAAATAAACTATCGCACCTGCATTTTTTGATGCTACCAGCTCCATCGCATACACCACCCAGCCCACGCTCCATCTTTACCACGTGTGCAAAACAGTTTTATTTTCTAAAAATTAAGCTTACACTTTCTTTGGTAAATTTAAGTGCTTGAACAGGGTACGAGGACTCGTACTGAATTCTACGAGACCGATCAGTTTGACAGCTGGCTGATCTGCTAATGGAGGAGGGTCTGATATGAGTGAAACGTAAGGCTACCTTGCGCATGACATGTATCAGAGATGTTTGTCCACTAGCCCCATGTCCTCACCGCTGTCCTTCCTTGCTTTCGACGTATGCAAGAAGGCGTTCTAAATCATCTTGTTTTGTCATTACCGTATCCAAGTGTTGAAATCAGTGGCTCAAAAACTGAAAACGTTTGGTCGTCCAAACGATATAAACATTACAACCACGCTGTCACACTCTTTAGCGGCTCGCCACCATACCATTCAGAAACGCGTGCGCCTGCTGCGCTCTTTTAGCTCTTTTAGTTCAATTTCCTAACCCAACACTCTCGTAAAATCATTCTTTTCTTTCTCTGTGGTTTTTTCTTCTTCCTTTTTTTTTTCCTTCCCAAGTTCATCACCACGAAAGGCTGGAACAGAAAACTTGTACTGCACATCGGTTCTGTAAGTACTTCCTCCTGCTGCCTTTGGATCCTCACCGTGCTAGGTTTACTGTCCCCACTGGTTGTTCCAACCCAACCTATCTCTATTGCACTTGTTTTCAACGAGAAGGATGATATGGTGACGGACACGCTACGCTGCTAAGCAAAACGTTCATCACGATACCAGGACACCAGGCGTGGCCATATGCAATCGCACTACCCCCTCCCGTTCTCCTCCAGCTCTCGTGGCGCCCCTCTCATCTCCCTCTCCGCACCCACCTTACCAAACCCTTTTACCCTCCCCTTCTGTCTCGATATATTTGCGTTGCTGCTTCCTTTTAACAGCGGTGGACCACGAGCAGACGTCCCACGGTCTGCTGTAAAAGACAAGAGGATCCGATCCCAAGTATTTACAGCAATTGGTGGCGATGGGTCTGTGACCTCTGAACTCCTTTACAACTCGTTGCACGACCCACATCTGCAAGAACATTTCTACAAGAAGCCCTCCGTCAGGTATGTCCTGTTCACTATATATATATATGTGTGTGTCTGTCTATGTGTCTGTGTTGTGTGTGTTAAGAGACGTATAGAGGCACCATATGTGTTTTTTGAACCTCGAAGGACACTGAGGGCACTCTTCAAATTTTATACTCTGACGTCCGCAATTCCGATGCCGCTATACCCATACGCATATAAAAAGGGATCATTTGATCAACCAAGGGATTGTGACGGATGATTGGCGTGTCATTGGTTCGACCGATGATTTTTTCAAGGGAATGAAAGCACACCGCTTGTTGCTAGCTAGGAATAAAAAACGGGAAAAAATCGCTGCAAAAAACGAAGAACGTCTTCGACGGCTTGCAACTTCAGCAGAGCTACCAACAATCAACAACGAATGGGACGAACGTGCATTCCGCAGGAAGCTTGCAACGCAAGCGAGGCAGAAAGCTCGCGACGACAGTCAAAATGGAAGCGAGGCTGCGCTGGCAAAGGAAGAAACAGACAAACGAAGAGCGCGGGAAGAGGTTGAAGCCCGGCAAGAAGAGCGGGCTGCCATCGAACGGAGGCTTGCTGACCGCGAGCACAGATTGCGTGCCAATATGGGACCAATCCCACCTGGCGAGGAGAGGAGGTTGTCTGCAGGGTCGATGCGAGACTTGCCCCCTCTCTCGCTTGACAACAGCAGGTCTTCGTTGCTTATAAACGCTGAAGACAGGGATCGCGCTGAACGGCGGCGAAAGGAAACGGAAGTGCGTCTTGCGGCGCGAGCCAAACGGATTGAAGGGAACACGGTGCGCATCGCGGCTGCAGCTGCTGCACGGGAGGCTGCGAAGCAAGCAGAGCTTGCGCGGCTGCGGCAGTCTTTGATGGACGAGGAGCTTGCAAAGGCAGATGCCAAGCAAAAGGCGCTAGACCGTGCTGTCGCTGCTGCCAAAAAACCAGAGCCTGAAGTTGATGAAATGAACTTGGCTCCAGCGGAAAAGAAGAGGAAAGATCAACTAGCGGCGGGCGTGCTGTGGAAGCAAGAGGCAGATGCAGTGCTTGGCCCACTCCGTGAGATGGGTTGGCGGGAGAACTGGCTCGAGTTGGCTGGGCTAGCGCTGGCCCGAACAATTGACGGAGGCCGCAGCGGCTGGCTCACAACGGACGAGTTGCTGCTCGTGCTTCAATCGCCTTCATTTGGGCTGAATTTGTCGAAAAGTGCGCTGTCCGAGCTGTTATCGTTTGCTGTCGAACTGACCACCGACGGCAGCAACAGCGGAGCAGGCGCCGCCGAAGGCCATCCCGCCAAAGTCCGGGGGAGCTTGACGGCAGACACGCTGACACTGAAGTACGAGCCGTTCATGAGGGAGTTGGCCGAGAAGCTGATGCGGATCGCTCTCTCCGACGCCGAAGTCTTTGCTGATCCATGGTGCACCGTCTACGACGGCTGCACGCAGGTGGAGTTGCGGTACAACAAAGCAACGGAGGAGACGCGCATCAACCCGCCGCCATCTGTGCTCGAACCAGCATCCACCGGCAATGAAGTCGACCACGGAGCACTTGGGCGATCTGCGGTGCGAGTTCTTGCTGCAGCTGGCCGAGACGAGGACGATGTTGGAGGAGGCGACCACATTATGGAAGAGGATAATTTTTACTTGGTGCTGCAATCAAAATCGCTAGGGTTGCGATTGACGCCGTTCGATATTGAAGGCATCAAAGACGAGTTGCCGCCGGAAGAGGACGGCTATGTCAACTACGGCGAGGTGTGCCACGAGCTGGAAGACATTCTTGCTGCAGTATACTACGAGAATCCACGGCCTGTTGGCGAGGAGTGGTGCCGACTCTACAATGAGCAAGACGGTATTTTTTACTACAACAAAAAGAGGCGCGTGGACCAAATCAAACGGCCGCGTGCGTTCAAACCTGCGCACGCTGATGACGACATCGACGATTTTTTGCACACGCTCTTCACAAAGCACGACCGCGAGAATACAGGTGGCATTCCTGATGAGATTTTCTGGCACCTTCTGGAAGCTCCGCCGCCAACTGGGTTGGCAATTGCTGGGGAAGACTCGGTTGGAATGATGACCACCTTTGACGTGTCTGTAAACGGCGCGGTACCCTACAGAATATTTGTGCCTCTTTTCAAACCGCTTATGATGCTGTGCTCCTCTGAAAATGGTGCTCGCGAAGCAGGGCACGAATGGGTAGAACTCGCAAGCTCCAGCACCGTTGAACGTGGCGACGAAACCACTTTCTGGTTTGATAAAGTGACTGCCGTTTCCATCCGGAGCGATCCTGCGACGTACAGCGGGCTTGTTCCGGCGCTAAAGATGGAGCCTGTGCACAACGTTGGACCTTTAATCCTTGAAGCTGCGGAAGAAAGCAACCCTGTATACGCGAAGCTGTCGCAGCGGTTCCCATCAACAATCAACATGTTTGCTTCTTACTTGCCCCCCAGCAAATTTCCAGTCATGTCTGCGCAGGGCGGTGCTACCGCAAGCGGTTCAGAGCAAACAAACGAGGAGAGCACTTACAAGCAAATGTCGACGCAGTATCCATCTTCTATAGGCTTGTTTGGAAACATCTCCGAAGATGGGGGACCTCCACTTCTAGACGCCGACGTCCTGAAAATCAAGATGTCAGCCCCGTTTGGCATGTCCATTAACGGCGACGTGGCCCACGACTTGGGGATGTTTATCACAGCAATCAGCTCGGGCGGAAGTGCTGCGAAGGCCAAATCGTGGGAAGGACAAAAGCTTGAAACTGGAATGCGGATTGTGAAGATTGGCGACAAGCTGGTGCACCGGCATGCTGACAAGGCTGAAGTGATCAACTTGCTTCGAAAAGCTGTGGGTGTTGTTGAGATTTCGTTTGTTGAAGACGCTAGAGCTTATGCTACCTTCTTGCACGAAAAGGTAACTTTCCAGAAGCTCGCCGTGATGGACCCCTTTGAACTTGCACTTTCCTCTCCGTTCGGCATGAATATTGCTGGCACTCCAGAGTCCGGGATCTTTGTTACAGGCGTGAGCACAACTGGGTCGTTGCGAGCGGCCGGCAAAGAAAACGAGACGTTGGTAGAAGTTGGCACTAAAATCATCTCGATTGAGGGCAAAAATACTGCTGGCTTATCCAAAAAAGATGTCGTGCAAGCTTTGAAGACGGGCGCTAAAACTTCTGGAACTGTGAATGTAGGATTTGTTTTCGACCCCGAAGCATACGTCAGCTTCGCAAACATCAAAAAGGAAGCCGCTAAAGAAATAGCTGCGCAAATGCGGATGCTGCCCACTGAGTTTGTGCTCGAGAAACCCCTTGGCATGTCCATGTCAGGTGCTCCAGAAACGGGCGTATTCATCCTGAGCCTAAAGGATGCCGGCAGTGCTGTCAAAGCCGTGCACGATTCTGGCAGAACCCTTATGCCAAACTTGAGGGTCGTGTCAATCAACGGCGAAACGTGCGTCGGTCAAGGTGTCCGCGATATTTCAATGCGTATCATGAGCGCTCCATCTCCTGTTACAATGGGGTTTGTCGACGACCCGGATGCGTTTCAATACTTCTTGGAAGCACAACACATTGTAAAACAGTCTTCGCATGCAGCAACGAAAATCCAAGCTGGCTTTCGTGGTATGCAAGCACGTCGACAGCTAAAGGTCGAGCAAGAGGCTGCAACAAAGATCCAGGCGGGCTTTCGTGGTTACAAGGCTCGGCAATCGTTGACGCCGATGGAAGCAACTGTCATCGACACATCCACGGTAGAAGACGACGTTGATGTCGACACGTTGGAAACAAACGCTGCAACCGCCATTCAGGCTGGTTGGCGCGGCTACAAGGCAAGGAAGGAGGTGGCCACAATGCGAACTGAGGTTATGGACATGGACACAATGACAATCGTTGAAGTTGATGCGAAAGATCTGGAAGAGCAGACAAAGGCAGCCACCAAGATTCAAGCAGGCTGGCGTGGCCATCAGGCTCGCAAAGAGTTCCAAGGAAAGCGGACAAGTGTTGTTGATGTTGACACGGAGCAGACGCAAACCCTGAAGCTGCAGAACATTGATGAAGCTGCCGCGACAACCATTCAAGCAGGCTGGCGGGGCCACCAAGCAAGGAAACAACCTGATCTTCTGCTGGAGGAAAAGATGATTGCAGAAGAACACGAAGGTGACGACGAGGTCGATTTTGATGACCCAATAGTTTCGAGGGCCTCCGTCACTATTCAGTCTGGATTCCGGGGTATGAAAGCTCGTAAAGAGGTTCAAGCAATGCGTGCAGAGAAGTACGGCGAAGAAAATGTTGCTGCTGCTGCTGCTGCTGCTGCTGCTGCTGCGCCGGCTGCAGAGGTGGCGCCGGCTGATCCAGCCACGGAAGAAGCTGCTGCTGCACCTGCCGCAGAGGCAGAGAAGGAGGAAGCTGCTGCTGCTGAAGAAGATGGAGAGGTGACGCCAAAAGCTATTATTGCGCAAGCGTTGGCCTCAACAGGCGATGCAGAAGTGCCGTCAACGAAAGACGCCAAAGCTATAATTGCGGCTGCATTGGCAGGTATTCCTGTTGCAGAATAACTCTTTTCAGTACTTTAATCAAACCATTCTATAAACTCATGACGAAAGCACTGTTAAAGATGAAGCAAATTTGATTGCAACCAGTGAAGAAAGTATGTTTAAACTAAGTTCTATAATTAGTAAAAACAACTCCCACCGCCACGGAAAAAGCTCACAAAAAACGGCAACACCAGTTTAATATGGTTCCATCCGATGACGTCACAGTGTGACCAAACTCCAATCGCATTTTCCAGTTCAAAGAGAGTCATTTGAAAGGGAAAATAATTCGCACAAGCTCAAAAATGGAAATCTTCCCCTCTCTCCCCCCTGCAACTCTTCCCAATGATCGGTAATGTTTGATTTTGCTACGAGAATTCTCCATCCCAGTGGCGAAAAGCTTGCCGTCTGGCGACCACGCCATAAACCTACGCCGCTGTTGTGAGCTGGGAGTTCAAAGAAGTCTTCCTATTCCTTGGTGGTGGGGGTGGAAAAAGGCTTTATAATATATATGTATAAAGAAACAGACGTTCATTCTAACTTATTCAATTTCACCAGATGGGATTGTGAACTCCGCAGGTAAGTCGTCAACCACAACTTGTTGGTCGTCAACGACAGCTGTGACAGAAGGAGAACCGGTAGACTCTTTCACTTGACTTTCAAGAATTTTCTGCTCTGTTTGCCTACTACCTTCACTTTCGGAAACGATCTTTGCAAGGCGACGTTGGCGCTCCAGCAAGAGCTTAGAGATATCCTCCGTCCGTTGGGATTGCAACTGGCTAGCTTCTCGTTCAAATTGCCCTGTGCGTTGCTGAAGTCCTGCAATTTCGTCGTTGTAGCTCTGGTCCACTTGCGAAATTACCTTGTAAAAAATCATTTCGTCGTAAAGGATATCACCCACGTCCCGAAGAACGTCAGCTTTCACCGATTCAATCGACGCACCGTTGTACTTTTTGAGCGAGTCGTTAAGCGTGATGCGCAGCTGATCCACGTCTGGCTGGTCTCCACCAATCGATTGAAGGTACGACGTTACCGTCGTCTGCTTCAGAATTACTTCGGCGACGTTCGTAATGACGGCATCTGTCAGCACTCTGTTGGGACCGCTGAAGCTCTCAAGATACCGCGCCACCCCGAGAAGAACTGATTGGTTGCCCTCTATATCCTGCTGAAACTCTTCTGCGAGCGATGCCGCTGCGCCTGGCTCAACCTCCATCTCCATCTCAGATGTGGAAACAGCAGAAGCGCGCTCCCGGTCTTCCCGCCGAACCCAATTGTACTCTGCGGCAGACTCATCTTCCGTCGCATCTGGAGTTGGAATGTCAGTGCCAACGTCAGCCGTCTCGGCGTAGTCGTAAGAACGGTGCCGGACGAGCGGATTTCCTGGTGCTGGCACTTTGAACAAGGCCTGTTCTTCTTCTTCCCACATGAAACTGTCGTCTGCAGTCATTTCGCCCAAATCAGAAAGGTTGCGCATGGCTGCCATTGAGCCAGCGCTGGCAGCGTCTCCGCCGTAATTCATGCTACCCTCGTCCATGGCTGCAGCTAACCGTTCCTGCATGTGAATGTCTGCGGCGCAGTCGTCTACGTCTTCGTCTTCGTCAGGAAGCACAGAGGCCACCAGCTCTTGCAGCAAGACTAAAGCCCGGTCACGTATGTAATCCGACGTCAAACACTGCAGAAGCCGAAAGAAACGGACCAAAAAGTTAGGACGCGACTCGTTGTACGCAATGACAACAGCAACCTCGCGGTAGATTGTGCTTCTAAGCGCCGCAAAAACTGCGTCCGTTTCCTCAACAGCTTCTTCTGCTTCTTCCGCCGCAGGCACGGCGTGCGGATGCTGGTGCCGATAGTGCTGATGGTGTTGGTGGTGGCCGTGATGGTTGTCGATGTATTCCGAGCCTGTTTCGCTCATCGTTCGTGACCCGACGGTTGCCGCAAGCGAAGCAATCGTGCCTCGGCCCCCAGAAGCGTGCCACCTGCGTTCTTTCAACGCGTCAATCTCGTCATGCGTCATGATGGCTTCAATCTCTCCTCTGCCAGGGGCAGAGATGTGCACCATCTCTGGCGGTGGATCGATTGGCGCCGCTTGCTCAACGAACTGGAGCCGGCCATCGTGCAGCCGAAGCTTTCGTTTGTTTGCCATTTCCATCGAGAGCTGAAATGCCATGTGTGACGTTCGCATGTCTGCAGAAAACTCAAAAAAATCTTCAAAAAATGCCTTCCTTTCCAACTCTGGTAACCCTTCGCTGAACAGAACTGCAAGCTTCATGTTCTGGACACTCATTTGGGCAACGTCGCCGTCATCCTCGTCTTCAAAAACGTCGTCTCCATCGGTGTCTTCCCATACTTCTGAAACATCTTCATCGACGTCAACAGAGACGCCATGTAGAGCAGCTTTTATTGAGCCGTCCTCTGCCATTACGCTCTCTTCGGGTTTTACAGCACCATTTGCAGCATTCACTGGGCCGCCGGTAAAGACAGCACGGCCCACCATCAACGGGACTCGGCGCGGTTCGTGAATCAGCAGCTCCTCGCCGGGGGTGGTTGAACCCGTTTCAATCTTTATCAAGCGCTGGTTGATGCTTGCCATGTACTGTCGAATCGCAGAAAGTTCCTCCATCATCCCGCCGCCGCCGCCGCCGCCACTGGTGCCGCCACTGTTGCCATGCTTGTACGACGACCCATAATCTGACGCAGCAGCACCGCTCGCAGATTCTGGCGCAGAACCAAGTGTTGCAATATCGGATGCAAGGTCTGCCATTTCAGACGGGGTAAGTCCAGCAGGCCGAACCTCGTAACCCCCTTCCACGCCATCTCGCATGGCGTGGAGAGCACGCAAGGTGCGTTGCTGCTCAGCTAATTTAGCCAACAGCGCAGCAACTTGCTCTTCGCCGACATTGGCGATCTCATCGCCGTCTTCGAGGTGGCCGTCAGTTGCGCTGTCCGCACCGACACCGGCATCTTCTTCCGACGCGTAATCATCAACAAGCTGTTCGCCAGATCGCTCCCGTTCCTCTTCGTCTTTCAACTGCTGGAGCAGTTCCTTTTTCTCTTTCAAAGATGCAAGAGTAGCAGCAAGCCTGCGGTGCTCTGCAAGCCTCGCTTCATACTGTGCGACGGCGGCGTTGTCGTTCGCACCGTCTGCTGTCTCCGCTTCAAGCCCAGCTTGTGCTCCCCGCAATGCATCTAACATCGCAGACATCTGTCCAAGATACGCTGGAATTTCCACGGACCCTTCGCCCACGCCTGGCGGCGGTGTCGCGCTGGATCCGCCTGGTTGGTACACTTCCCCGTCTTCAGAACCGAGGGTGTCTGCCGCGTCGTCCTCGTCGGCATTATCGACATTATTGCCTGCACCTTCACCTTCAACGTCTTGGCCCATTCCAGCATCGGTTTGCATTTCCCTTAGCTGTGCAAGCTGCAATTGAAGCGACTCCAGCATGGCCCGCTTCTCTTGCACATCGGTCAATATTGACGCTTGCTCCGACGACTCTTCCACTTGGTCCGACCGTGCCTGCATTGTGGAGGTCATTGCATGTAACGCATCCAACCGCCGCTCGAGATCGTCAAGGGCACCAGCATCTTCAATTCCGTCCTCTTGCAGCTCTGCGGAGCCTGCAGACGCGGCAACGTCAAACGCAACTGCCCGAGAAGCTGCTGACGAAGAGGAGCCACCATCGGCATCCTCGCTGTCCTCTTCAAAATCTTCGTCGTAATCTCCGGCAGCTGAAGAGCTACCACCCACGTCAGCCAACCGTTGTCGAAGTGCTACAAGCTTGGCCTTTTGAGTTTGAAGCTCCATCAGTTGCACCCTCCGTTCGTTGACAGAGTCGTCGCGAGCCTCTCGCTCTGCTACAAGGCGGTCGCGTTCTGCCTGCAGCGCTGTTTGCTCTTCCCGCAGCTTTGCTACGCGTGCATCCTGCTCCGCAAACTGAAAGAGGATCCGTTCTTCTTCCGCTTCTCCAAGAGGGTTGTTCAGGACGTGCGACGGCGGTGGTTTTGGCGGGGGTGATAGTGGCACTGGAGGCCTGTGGCGCCGCCATTCTTGGTCCTCCTCTCGCGTGCCTCCAGCGCCCGCGGGAATTTCGTCGGCAAATGCCGTCGCAGCGATTGTGCCTTCGGTCCGAAGTGCTTTCAGCTCCTCCATCAGCTGCAAGGCCTCAAGCATGTCCTCCTCCGGTAGTTCGGCGCCTGGTGGGAGGTTCTGCTCCGCCTGCTCCAAGCCTTTAAAACGTTCAGCAAGGGACTCTGCATGCTGTCGCATGTGAAGCAGCTGCGCGAGCTGTTCTTGCAAAGCCTCTGTGCCTTGCGGGTCGTCGTCTTCCGTTGCTGCAGCAGGCAGCACAGCCGGCGAAAGCAATGCTTGACCAGAATCCGCATCCGCTGGCTGCAACGTCTCCATCACTGCTTCAACTCCACCACCGTCGGTGATTGCAGCAGCAAGGTCATCCCCACCTGCTGCGTGCTGCTCATCCATTATAGCAGAGAGCTGTCGAACCTCGGCCAGCTGCCGTTGGAGGTCAGCAAGCTCGGCCTGCTGTTCTCCAAGCTGGCTCAGAACTGCAGGATCGAGTCCAGCAGACACAAGCTCTGCTGCCAGATCGTCGTTTTGCAACGCTGTTTGCAACAATTCTTGGCTTGAAATGTTGGCAAATTGTGGTGGGAGAGCAATGCTGCCATCGTCGCCGGCTACGCCTACGCCTGCAGTAGCACTTGCCCCATCGACAGCATTCGGGCTGCTGACACTGCTGCCGGCTGTTTGGTGTGACGGCGGTGATTCGAACCGAACCCGTGGCGACCCCCGTGGCGACGCTCTCCTGGCGTTGCCGTCATGTTCATGTTCATGTTCATGTTCTGTAGGCGCATCATCTGACAGTTCCTCAATCGTGGTATTGGAAATATCACCTCCGGTTCCCCCACGGCGGTTCAGGGCCGGATCCAAGCCATGCAGCGCTGTTGGTTCTGCTTGAAAAACATTCATGAAGCCAGCAAGGAGTTCCTCAATCCCCCCACTATCCTCGACGCCCCCACCATTTTCCTCTGCGTCAGCCAAGCCAGTTAACTGTGAATGGAGAGCTTCAAGTTGCCGCTTCTGATCCATGAGAGAAGAAAGCGCGTCGCGCTGCTCAGACAGCTTGCCTTGCATACTCATGAGCTCATTTCGGCCAGGGCCATCTCCGGTCGCTGGGTCAGCAAGAAGTGCGTTAACCTGGGCCTCCAACTGGGGGGAGGGGAAAGAGGGAAAAAAGAAGAAAAGGTTGACAAGTGCAACAACCAAAAAAAGAAAGTAGAATAAGGGTGAGTTATTGAGCTAATGGTTCCTGGTGTTGCGCTCTAAGTTCCGTGCAGACAGTGTGTAGCACAACATGCCCAGAATGAATGCAATATTTCCATGCCGTATATAATATCTATCTGTTTCAGCTACAGTTGCAGCTATAGTAATATAAGATATATAACGTTAAGTAATATCTATCTGTTTCCAGCTACAGTTACAGTTTCTACGTTAGTATAAAAAGGAATAACGTTGTAAGTATGATACAGTGGCATCGGGGGACTACAGTTACAGTTACAATTTCTTCGTTAATATAAAAAGGAAAAACGTTGTAAGCTAGCTAGTAAGTGTGATGAAGTGACATCGGGACTACAGTAGTTTACAGTTACGGTTTCTACGTTAATATAAAAAGGATATATAGAACGTTGTAAGTGTGATGAAGTGACATCGGGACTACAGTAGTTTACAGTTACGGTTTCTACGTTAATATAAAAAGGATATATAGAACGTTGTAAGTGTGATGAAGTGACATCGGGACTACAGTAGTTTACAGATACAATTTCTAAGTTATAAAAGGGAATAACGATGTACGTATGATGGAAGTGACAACGGGTAGTCCGAGAATATACTTTGCGTACTGTGCTCGCACACAGAGAGGCGGTTAACGTTTGAGAAAAAAAAAGGCGGGCTTCCGTGCTACGGCAGAGATATTGAGAATGTTTTAACTTAGATCTCCGGTGTATACGGCAAACTTCTTTCAACGCGCAGTTGTCTCCTCAACTAATAAAAAGAATATGTTTTTGTAAATACGACTGCCTGGACTTGACTGCGTCTGAAAAGTGCTTACCTGTGCATCCTCTGTATTAGCCAATCCCCCTCCACCAAACAATGTGCGGACACTTGCAGCATCCTCCTCCTTGGGTGGCAATCGAAAAAAATTGAAGTTAAAATATGGTGTCAGTAATAAGTAATTATTATGATCTCTTTGACAAAAGAGTCAAACTTATGATTGTTCACGGCTGCACTGCATAGTAGCCTGACCATTTACAAAATAGACTTCCTCCCCCCTCCACCAGACAATGTGCGGACACTTGCTCCTCCTCCGCTTTTCTTGATGGAGTACTTTTTTTTTTCCCTGTCTTTCTTACCTGAAAGCGCGGTTCACTTCCTACCCTTGCTGTCCTTGGGAATGTGGAAGGTGCGTTGCTCTCCGGGTCTAATCTGCGGCTCCGTGCCTGATACGAGCGAGGTTCGCTCATGACTGAAACTGAAAAGAGTGGATCGAAACGAAATGAAAAAAGACTAATAAAGTTCAACTCTGAAGATAATCAAGATTTTGCCTGCCTGAAGAAATTGGTTTTTTT
>JACKZZ010018562.1_pt1 | contig 22258 bp, 16 predicted proteins | sample 8027871 | NCBI WGS metagenome assembly JACKZZ01 (sample SAMN15724774, study PRJNA655200) | protist metagenome | isolation source: fluorescence activated cell sorting (FACS) single amplified genomes of... | place: USA: West Boothbay Harbor, Gulf of Maine | collected 2000-07-19 | reverse complement strand
CAGCGAGTCAGAAATAAAGAAAAAAACCGTCATCAACTGAGGCGAGAGCGGAGCAGAAATGCAAATAAAGCACTGGGTGGCAACATAATTGGGGGCGAGCGCAAAATTGAATTGTGCATCAACAGAAATATCATCAAGACCAAGAGAAGTCTTCATCCGCCTGGTTCAACATACGGAGAACAGAACTGACGATTATGAGCGAGGCAAAAATAACAAGCAACTGCAGATGCTTGCGCAACCCAGTAGGTTTGTCTGTTTGTAAGATGATTCGGGGAGTACGAGTAGGTGGATGGGAAAGAAAACCCTAAAGTATACTACGTGATCAGGACCTCCTAGTTGTATCCAAAGTAGAAATTTTTCATCTATACCCTCCACGAATCATTTCTTGCCTTCACGAGAAACAAAAGCCACTCATGACCCATTTCGCCCACGTCGGCGCACACTGCGCTTTTCCGGGTTGCCACCAGCAGGATTTTCTGCCCTTCACCTGCGTCCGCTGCCAACTCGTTTTATCCAGGAAAAAACATCCATCCCCATCCATTTCTTGCATGACAAACACTGCAGATTACGCATGTTTTGCATGACAAATTGGATGTGGATGGGTTTTTTTCTGTGGATGCGTTTTCTGCCTGGACCACCGAAGAGAAGAAGACCACAACTGCAAGGGAACCGCCGGCGTTTCCCGGCAGGTGATAATTTGCCCAATCTGCAACCTGACGATTCAGAAAGTCCCGGGCGAAGACGAAAACGTCACTTGGCTATGAACTGCAAAAGTATCGTGCTAGTAGTAATTGCAATACAATAAATTAGCTCAGCATGACAAAGGGAGTTTGTCATGCTGTTTTGCCTTGGGATGGAGATTTGTAATGCATGACTGCGATTACTACGAGCGCGATACTGTTGCACAGGATATTGGCTGCGACACGCCAACACGCCCGGGCTCTGCCGACCTGCAGCTGGTGGTGTTGACAACAAGAACTCATCGCGGCGAAACAGTGCCGGATCGCAGTCTCCTGGTTCTGGTGAGAATAGCAACAATAAGTGCGTAGTTTGCAGAAAAAAACTCGACGCGGTGAATCGGTTCATCTGTCCAACTTGCGGCGCTGCGGTCTGCACGGCACATAGATTTGAGGACGATCACGACTGCAAGCAGAGGCAGAAGGACAAAGCCGAGCAGCTGCGGAGCGCGCGAGTTGGGTTTTTCAAGAAGCACGCGGGTGCTGGAAGTGGGAGAAGAGCGAGGGCTTCGTCGGATGGAGGGGGGCCGACTGCTAGTGCGTCGACGTCCCGCCCGCCACCGAGCGTGCCGATACAACAAGCGACAACAGGATCATCGTTGTTCTCGTCCGGGGCGGGATCATACACTTCTTTCGACAACTTCGCTCCGCCACAAAGAACAGCGGCTAGCGGTAGCACAGGTAATAGTACAACAACAGCAGGAGCTTCGCAGTTTGATGCGGTCGGCGGGAGGATGGTTTTCGAAAACACAACGACAGTGCCGAACCAGCAGCAGTCGCAGAATATTAGCGCAGGAGCACAAGGTTTACCATCTGCTCAAGAGATGATCACGACGAAAGAGCGGTCCTATCGCGCCAATGGGAACCCTTTGTCGAGTGTGATGAGGAGAAATAAGTCGAAGGAAAAGCACGTCCCCAGTAATGAGCCGATCAACTGCCCGCAATGCACCCTTACGAACCCGGCGGGAACGGCAATTTGTATATCCACAGAAAAAAACCCATGCACATCCAGTTTTTGCATGACAAACACATGATTTGATACGTGTTTTGCATAACAAATTGGATGTGGATGGGTTTTTTTCTGTGGATATTGTATTGCCTGTGGCTACGACTTGACCAAGCAAAGAGGAGGGAACTGTGTGTGTATGTAATGAGAAGACTTCTTGTTGAACATGAAATCTATTCCGCCAGCACCAGTCGTGGCAAGAATGCACAATCGCGGCCTTAATGTTGACCTGTAATTGTACTTTACTGTTTGACTTTGATGTTTATTGTTTTTTTGCATCTGCGACTTTCGCTTTGTTGTAAGAGCTGGCTCGTGGCAGCTTTCAAAAACGAAATGTCGTCTCTTGGAAGTAGGGGCCGTTAGCTGCGCCCACACATAATGACAATTCAAAATTTGTTTTGAAGTGCTGTCGTGTAACTTTCTGTCTTAGATGGAAAAATGTTGCAGGGAACAGGCGGAGCAGCTGTCTCTACTGCAACTCCAGACACGGCTGCTGTTTTACGTTCATCTGGCAGGAGCAGGGTTATAATATCGTAATGTTCTTGACAAGCACAGGATGGATCCGTTAGATACGAACCGCCAAACAAATATCTATTTCGCAAACATGTTATTATATGCCGTCGAAATACAACAACGCTCTCGAAAGAAAAAGAATGCACCGAAGCGAAGATGATCCGGTCCGTTTGACGTGGCGATTTTTCTAAGTTGAGGAGGATCAGCATACTCATCTCTTCCGACCTGGCTCCTGTGGTTCTTGATTTGTGAAATGTGAATGCCACATTCGCTTGACGTCTGTTCGTGTAAAAACGTTGCACGACAAATCCAGGTGTTCAAGCCATCGAGAAAGAGAAATGGCTGCCGAAGTGGCGGCGCGCGTCGCGCACCCACACTGCAGCCAAAATGGGGAAGGTACTGTTGCGACGTCGCAAGAAAAGAAAAACTGCGCCGGCCCCTATTATCCCACGGACAACCACAGCATTCAAATGATTGTCCGTCTGCTTCCCGATTTGGTGCAGAACCTGGGACGACGTAAACACGATGAAGGTCATCTCAGCAAGAGCAACGGCGCACCAGATGAAGAACACCCCCAAGAGTATGAGCTTGAGCACTGTTTCGTCGACCTCGGATCTGGGGATGGGAGAGTCGTGCGGGAAATGTGGAACCGATTCGGCCCCCGCGGCAAACATCAAAGTTTGTCTTCTTCTTCCTCTTGTTCCCCCTCCTCCTTTCGCGCGATTGGCGTCGAGTACGATAGGAAGGTACTGGAAAAAGACTGCGGTCTGGTCTTCGAAGAAGGGACAGGGACACTGCGCGACAGGATTGAAGAAGAGTGCCATACTAGCAAACATCCAGAGAAAGATGTTGATCTAGACCTAGACGCGGAAGAGCGGGAGCGTGTTCGAGATCATTGTATCCTAGAGAGCAAAGTACTAAAAACCATGGCCACCAGTACCAGCTTGCTGTCCGTGCAGAAATAAGTTCATGCCAGCACTTGAAAGCACGTATAACAATTCGTGCCAAATGATGTAAATGTGGCTGTCTTCGGAGCAAGTGACTTTGGTCGGCCTTGGGTGCAATTCTACTACTTTTTGCATACGATACGCTGTTTGATGGCCGGTGGGGGAGAGGACTACAGCGATGTTGCATCTTGTGCTGAGCAGTCCGGTTCCGGACCACCACAGCAGGACTGCTGTAAGACGTCACTGGTGTCGAAGAAAATGCGGCACACGAATATAGGGCCGGAGTTCCTGTGCTCGGACTTCTTCCTTCTTTTTGAAAAAGACACGACAATGGTGGCTCCACCTGACAGCGCTGATCACACGGGATTAGAGGAAGAAAATCCTCTGCTTGAGGGCGGGAACAGCAATAGCATCTACGCCTCCCCCAGCCTCGCGAGCGAACTTCGAGCGGACAATCATCTAGTTGATGCCGCCGTGTTGGAGGAGCACAACAGAACAAGTGCAACGACGAGAACGGAAAAATCCACCACGATATATTGTCGCACCAAACTGCGCCGTTTCCTGAAGCAAAACGCCACGATTGTTTTTCTCTACCTGTTGCCCGAGTTTCACAACATGCTCTCTAACAAGCTCATCCCGATGTTGCTGGATGAAAATTCAAAATTGGAACTGATCATAGCTTGGTGGTTATCAAATGCAAAAACGTCTGGGTCTGGAACAAAGCAACTTGTGATGCTGTCTTTGAAGGCTAACAAAATCATCTGTATTGCATGACCAGCAAGAGGCGTTCACTTTGTGCTACGCGGCGTGAGCATTTCTCATGCGGAATACGCATCGGAAGGCACCTGAAAGATGTGTGATGCTGGTCATGCATTAGCGGGATCATGGGTTATGCAAAATATGCATGACAAACCTGGCAACTTTCAAGACCCGGACATATTTGCTTTTGATAGTGGTGGCCGTTGGAAGTATCCGGCGCGGACCTGGGCCTCGTCGACATCCAGAGGTACTGGATTGGACACGAAGCGGAGCCCCCCGCGGATGAGGACGTCGAGCAGGTGGAGGGACGAGCTCGAGCAATGGATCAGAAAGAGGACAGTGGCACCGTGTACGTGTATACTCGGCGTCGTCGAACAATAAAGGGGGCGAGAAATAAGCAGAAACAACGAGTAAACGGGGAATTTCCTTGGGCACAGCCACCAGCACCTCCTGGGGTCGAATCAGTACATCATTTGGGTGTAGAAGAAGTTACCGAGGAGAATCTCCGCCCGTCGGACGAGCGCCCGTCTTCAAGCGGATCTAGTCTGTATTGGGACCCTGATGGGGGAGTGATGTAAGAACATCACCGTGGTACTGGTATTGATACTAATATCAGCCAGAGTAGATGAATAAGGGAGATGTAGATGTTGCTGCATCTTGCGAAGCTCGCTTGCAGTTCCAGGCTTCGTCCCGCATGGGGAACTGTTGCTGGGAGGAGTATGATGTCAGGCCTCACTGCGGGCTGTACGGAGAAGTACAATAGAACCCTCGGTTCTCACACAGAAGAGCATCACGATCATCCGCCCTTGTTGTGTCCGTATGCATTGATGGTAGAAGGCACGATCTGCTGCTCGTGCGCACGACGAGTCTCTGAATGACACCGGCCGTACTTTCCGATCATGCTCATAAACATCATATTTGCTTCTCTGGTTTCTGCCTGTAGAAGCACAAACGAAAGTTAGTAGATCACTCGGCGCAAATAGAAAAGTGCAGATCTCTGTTGCAAGATCTCAATCACAATCTTCGCGATCCACCAAGCAACAGCGATTGATCGTGCTCACGCTTCTTCTGACCTGCAAATAGCAGGACAGTGGCAAGAGATCCGGAAATCCGAAATATTTCTTCCGAGCAAGAAATTACTCCTGAACGAAAACCAATGCTACTTGTCAACATCACCCTTTCCGACGCGGACTCTTCACTGTGACACTGACAGGCCCATGCAGACCTAAAAGTTTCGTTTACGAAAATTTATATGTCTTCTTTTGTTTTTCGCCTTGGTGTCTCGTTTCTCTCACCCTTTTAGCCTAAGTGTCAGTGTTAGCTACCTAAACCTATTAAATTGCAGAGATCTTGTTCTGAATTGTAACTAGGGGAGACGTTGTTGAAATTGATCACTTTCCTAGCTAGGTGCATACTTTCATCACCATCTTCCTGCTGCTAGTGAGTATAGGGCAAAGGAAAAGCAACTATGACCGCCCAGAAATCTTGGACGGCCGCCGCGTTGAGGACGAAGAGCGCACCATCTGGATCTGGCGCCCTTGTGCCACCAGTATTTCTGCGAACACTGGTGTGTCATGTGGCTTTTGTTCTGTTGCCCTGCTCGGAGTTTTTCTTTTTCTCTTTCGCAGTTGTCTCCGCGTCAGCTGCAAGAACCAATGATCGTTGGGTAAGAGATGCACCAGCTTCAGCTTCGGATGCCGGTTGCATTTTTTTAGGATCCTGGCCGAGCTGCGGAGGAGAGGCCGGGGGGACGAGCCCGCGGACTCATAGTTACGCCAGACATGATGTTGATGAAGACATATTCGTACCGGCGGGGACACGATGTCCCGAAAATAAATCTTCAGAATCTAGTACCTCGAGGCCGCGCAACATAAGGAGTACTAAAACGCAAAAAACGGGAAATCCGACGCGTACCACAACGCGTCAAGGTCCACGTCCAGCGGGAGCAGGAAATTATACACAGTATCGCCCAATCGTCCTTACATCACAGCGTTCGGATTTGATCAAGGCAAAGCGGGAGCCTCACGTCTACGGTTCTCTCCCCTTTCCGCGCAATACGGAGTGGATGGTGATAAGCTCTCCTGGGCGGGCCTTCTACGTCGAGTTTTTTCGCAAGCTTCTGCAGGAGGGCAAGCTGATGAACATGAATGTGGACATGGAGTGGGAGCTCGGGGTGGAGCAAGTTGTGTCTCAAGGAAAAATCGTGATCGATCAACAGGATGAAGTAATCCAACCTGGTTCCCGGGTTCGGATTCTTTGGGAAGACCACTGCATGTGGATCACTCACGGCGCGGACGACTGCTTCGGACAAGCGAAAGGGGCGCTGCACTACTTGCCGGAGCTGTTGCTTGGTGTTGGTACTACCGACGACATTTTACGGGCGAAAAACATCAAGGTCGAGGTGCTTTTGCTTACTTGTCGCGTCGTTCGTAATCTCCCGAATTGCTGCGGCTTCGCCTTCGGCAATGGATTTTTGTGGGAGCCGACTTTGGATATACAGACTGCGGCGGACCGGCTGCTTGCCCACAGAAGAAGTCGAAATGACGACTGCGGACCCGGTTGTACTCGTTGCCTTCCGCAGGGGGCCAGCTGCAGCTTGCTGAGTTGCTGCTCAGGAGAGCACGACCGTGCGGCGCAACACTCACAAAAGATCAAGGCTAAAGATTACGAGCTACGATATGAAGAGACTTCCTGCGGGCGCGAGCACAGCGAGGCGGCAGCGGGTGTTGATGAAATAAAAGAGGAGATCGACGACGTCCCTGGATGCGCAAGGACATCTGCGCAACGACACAGCGCAGCAAGTACATCATCGCTTGACTTCTTGAATATCCACGCGACCGAAAACTTCGAACTTGTTATGTTCGATTGCGAACGGTTGCGCTGGGGGTTGGGCGAGGAAGAAGAGCAGGCGAGGAGAAAGGGGAACTCGAACTGGATGTCCGTTCCGGTACTTCGAAACGCAGTAACGAGTATGGGACTCGCGTCCTTGCCGTCGGCATCGCTTTTGACCGGCCCTTCGTTGTGCGACGAAGAAGAACTGACGAAACTGCCAGCGGTCACGGCGATGGTAAGGGATTGGCTGGCGGGGGACGTCGGGGTGTTTGAGCCGCGACGTGGAGGTTGACCTCGACGTCTAGGAGCAGTTGTACCTGACGTGGATGATCCTTTATTTACATTTCTGTGCGAGCCCGAAACATGGCGGCGCGCCGACGCCGGTTCATCTACACCGTGTTCTTTCCCCATGCAGCACGGGTGGCTGCTAGCAAGTTGACGTCGAGTTTGTTTTGGAAGTTGTGCAGCATGTCGTTTGTAATAACATGATCTTCGTGTTGAAGATCAGGAATGTGCTCCGTCTTTATGCTCGGTGCACAGAAAAATTTTCACAAATCAGTTTTACAAAATCAAAATCCAACTGAAGCAGTTTTCATCTAGTAGGTTTCCCATTTTGACGATCTGAAAAACGAAGCAGATTGTGGAACTTGTACGATGCGATTCAGGTGAAACAAGGAGCAGGAGCAGTTGTCGCTGCTGTTGCTCTTGTCTTACTCTACATATTTAGCAAAACCACATATCTTGGAAAAAAGTAAAACGCTCGAAGCAATTGGACTTCGACTTGCTCTGATGGATGTAGCAGGTGAAAATGCGCATGATGTCCACCTTTTTGCACGCAGCTCTCTAGTGCTCCTCGATCGAGTACGATGATCCAAGTGTGTAGTAACTAGTACGATGGATGTAGATTATCCATACGAGAATCAGAATGCCACCTAAAGCACAAGCGAAAATTAGTAGATCACGACTCGGTGCAAATAAAAGTGCAGATCTCTGTTGCAAGAAGATCTCAACCACAATGTTCAAGATCCACCAAGCAGCAGCGACTGATCGCGCTCACAATGAATCCTTCTGACCTGCAACTAGCAGGATACTGGCAAGAGATCCGGAAATCCGAAAGGTTCTTTCCGAGCTGCTGCACAAGGAAGATGATATGATAAAGTAATGATGTGATCACGACCCTTCCGGATATATATTGGCATTCGTCGCTGACAGGCTCATGCAGAACTAAAAGATTTAGGAGTGCAGTGCCCTTTTTTTTTCGCCGTCTCTTGTCACGAAACCAAAGCCAAGCAAAGAGGTAGTACTCACACGACTACAGGACATTGAAGATAAGAAATCGACTTCTTTTCTTTAGCCAAGTGGACCTTTTGTCAGTCATCAACATCTTGCTACTAGGGAGAACCAAAAACTAAGTATAATAGAACGGCCATCGTGCTGAGGACGAAAATTATCAACTCCAACATCATGATGAAGCAGCTGTTTTTTCGTATCATGTTCTCAGGGGGAGGCCACCTTCTGTTAGATTTACTTTTGCCATCAACTTTGTTCGCCTTCCAACTATTTTCGCCGGACCAGGGGCAAAAGGAAAAGCTTGTTGTGGAGCCGGGTGCATTAATTACCTTGGTTGCGGGCGCAAGGACGCCTAGTCGCGCAACACAAAAAAAGGCGAACAGTGCGCACAGGAGAAGAGGAGCGTCGAGGCGACGTGCCGGCGCGACCTCGACCACCGCTGGAGGTGGTCGTGCTGGATCAAATTATTCCTCTCTTAGTGGATTCGGATCATTGCTGACGTTGTGTGGAGAAGGCGGGTCGAAGATTTGCGGAACGACGTCGGCGGATCAAGATATTTTATCTGTGTCCTCATCTATGTCCGGCTCCGGCTCCGAAGACGAAGAAGGCGAAATAACGCAAGGACGTCCTAGTTCTAGTTGCGCGGCAGGCCGCGGATCATGTGCAGGGCCACCCGTTCTTGGAGCCTCCTCAAGAGTGACGAGGACCATGGGCGCCGCGACTTCTCGAGTAGAAACCGCCCCAGCAGGAGCACCGCGCACCAGCTCCTACCGGGTCCGGCCGATCATTCTGACTAGCCCAGGTTCGGATTTGCTGCAAGCGAAAAAAAAACCCGAAAAATTCGGCGAGCTTCCCTTCCCGAAAAATGCAGAATGGGTCGTGGTTGATAAGGATCACAGTGAAAGAGACATTGCAACGTTCTTTGCTGATCTTTTCAACTTGGGAAAGTTACCACCCAGGTGGTCGCACTCGAACTCGAAAAGGGGCACTATGATCGAAGAGGAGTTCATCCGCGACAACGACCGAATTCACATTCTTTGGGAAGACCACCGAGACAAAACGGTAGGGAACCGGTTCTATTCAGGGAGTGAGGGGCCCTCAGCGTTGAAACAACTTAGCTTGATGCATTTCGGAGAAACGCTGCATTTTCATCACGACACCGGCAAGCTCTACTCCGGCGGTCCAGCAGCGGGAAACTTTTCATCTTGTTTACGCACAAAAACATCATCAAAATTTCCAGAATCTTCCGAGGACCACAGCGACAGCTTTTGCACTTCGCTTCCGAACGGCTTGACGTTTGCCCCAGAGTTGCGCCTGGAAAATGCAAGGGTGCAACTGCTCTTAATCACGTGCTCAGTGGATAAATGCGACGATATGGCAGACGCGCACTACAACTTCTTACCTGGGCCCTTCTACGGGAGAAGCTTCCAGCTTGCTGGACTCCAGGGGTACAGTGAGTGGATAAAAGCTTCGGCTGGCGCGGATGAACAAGTAAGGCAGCAGCGAGATGAAGAACTAAATGCAGGCGCTCTGTCACCAGCAACATCCTCCGCTCTAAGTTCGCTACCAGACGTATTTGCGCAGAACCTCCTGGCTAACCAGACCAACGAGTTCTTGAAGATGAATGTGAGTCCGCAGTTTCAGTTGGTTATGCTCGAGACTGGAATGCGACGCATCGTGTGGGGACGAGATAATCCAGCACTTGCGCCGCGAGTTTTCAGCGTATCAGAGAGTATTTCTTCTTCCTTTTCCACAGGTATTAAAAGCAAATCGTCGAAGCCGAAGGAGCAAGGGGAGGAGCCTTCTGCAGCTTGTCTCTGGACAGCCTTCACCGTGTTACCGGACAACGAGTCTGAAAGCTGGACGCCGCTGCGTGATGAGACAAAAATGGTTGCAGAGTGGTTGGCGGGAGAGACGGATGGGTTTGGATTATAAATAGCAGTACACGGGTGGACGACCACGAGCACGACCGTATGCTGTGTGCTGAGAAGGTCCATCTAGTCGTCCTATACGGGATGCAGCACAAAGCATATTAGAAAGATAGATTTTTTACGTGCAACATTTTTAGCATCAGCATCATCTGCATGCAGAACTATCTCTCTTTGTTGAGATCATCTTTCCATTTTTCATCAAATTTTTACGCTGTCATCAGTACAACTACATCAAGAAGCGAGCAGCTGGCCGAGCGATGAGTGAGGTTTTTATACATCATCGTCCTCGCAGATGATGAAGCCGATGACGTCATCTTCACAAATGGGTCGTTTTTTGGGTAGTGGTAGCAGCTCTACTAATCTTTCCTATCAGATTCAGATTGCATTAGGACGAGGATATCGTTTTCAACAAGAATTTCGTTTTCAACAAGCGTAAGACAGGCTCACATAGCACTGCAGCGTAAGAAAAGACCAAGAGGCGGACAACAGCAAAAAAGTCCAAAAAAATAAAAACATAAAAGACAAAACCTTCCTTTTCGACTACGTACAGCAAGATTTTCACTTGAAAACTTCTCTTCACAAAAACAGCTTTTCGCAGTGACAGCTTATTTTTCTCTTCTTTTGAAAAACTTTTTTATTGCGAAGTCTTTTGTTAACTTTTAACCAAGAACAAGCGTTAACTTTTTAACTTTCGAATTTTCGAATCAAGCACACTTCTACGGCAGCTTTTTTCTTGTTTTATTTAGTCCTTCTCGTCCAGGAGCTACAGACTCAGAATCTAAATTATTTTCGCCTCTACCAGCAGTTACTTTTTCTAAGGCAAGAGCCAAAGCTGCTCCGCCACAAAGTAGGTTTTTATTGAAATAGCGCTAACCAACATGTGAGACGAAAGCTCTACTTTCAAACGGTACCACATGGCCACGAACAACAAACAACAGTCATTTTTTCGCACATAAATTCATCATTTTTTATTTGAGCACAGACAAACCGCTTTACATTTTCTTTTTCATCTACCACACGCTCCTGCTGGTAGCGCCACGAGGAGGAATCAATTGCCAACATGAACATTGTGGAATGACATACTTAGTAGAAAGGAGACGAACACGAAAAAGACATGTAATAACCGGCAGGACGAGAAGAGCTGTCCAGCGAAACTCAGGTGGTTGAAAGCCGTGCACTTTATGTTGTGTTGACATCATGGAGGTCATCCTTGTGTTCATCCACTGTTTCTTGTTCTGCGCCTCCTCTTTGTGATTTTCAAAAAGATCCTTGAAAAACAAAAGCTTCAAAGACGATAACAAAAAGGTGTTCACGCAGTAGCATGAGCAGCACCCACCTGATCTGTAGTATTGCAAGATCAAGAACCCGAAGCAAGGTCTGCGTGAGGATCCGAGCAACCACCGATCTCGCTGCTCTTTCCTTGGGACCTTCTCTGCTCTTGAGAATGAATACCTTACTTCATCTAAAGTGAATGATCCAAATTCTAGTTGCAAAAAAGGATGTCTCGATGTCGAAATCGACGCACTACGGCGATCTCGATTTGCAACTCGTTTTTGCGTAAGTTCTTGATCACGAACTCGCTTGGCCTGATCGCGACGGATGATGGAAAATATCATCGTGACGCACATGGAAGTAGATAACGATCTCGTCTTGCTCTCTCTTGTTGGGTTTATATATGTCAAAATCGCCGATAGTACGAACCCGCCTGCTGTTTTGAGGTCGTTGATACTATATTTCATTCCAAATCTTCTGCATCTTGATCGCACAACTCAGTTAGCGACCTAAATCAAAATCTAGATTGTGCTTATCGATCCGCCCGGTGTGTTGTCGGGGCAAGCGAGCTTTTTGCTAGTTCGAAGTAGATCGTTCGTGATCAAATTGATAAAAAATGTTTCGATGTTGAATCAATTTCAAGTTTTAGATGACTCGTCCCATGATCCCGATGGATCCGTTGTGCAACTGCAAGGTAATTTGGTGCAGCAGATCATGTCCGGTGGTTTTTCTTTTCTTTTGGAAGGACTAACATTCTCGACGAGCGTCTTCACAGGTGGAATACATGTTGAATTCTTTCGGAAAAACCTGTACTTCGTTACTGGTTTTTTTGTAAGCTTTTAACACTCACGTGATCATCACAAAAGATAAAGAAACACTTCTCACACATCATCAAGAAGAATTACCTTTCGACATATTAGTATTACCAAGACGTGGTCCACCGTCAACTAAGTCTATTTTTCTAACATTTGAACCGACATAACTTCCCGCATATACATATTGAGTTGAGTGGTCCAATCTAGTATTGTTTCGCTAGAAAGCAACGCTGAATCAATTTCTTTTTCCAAATTCTCGAAAAGCTAAAGCATGTATATTGACATTAAGACCACCGCCTGATCATAGGTTTTTGCGCTTCCTTTGTTCCTGGAAACCGCCCGCAAGAAGCTTCTCTAATTGTAGATCAGCAAAATACTTCTACTAGTAAAAGCCCGCTGTTGTACTCATCTCACTCTTCCCTGGAGGTCGTTGTGTGTCTTCACGTGTGGCAGAAGGCTTTTTTCTGTCGCTGCGAGTGGGCCCACGACACGACCAGGAAGTCGAGTAGCTTTCTCACTTCGTATCTCGTACAAGAAACTACCCCCCTGAAATAAAAGAACCCACACGGCACTACAAACAGCTTCATCTGTTCTTGCGGCATTATAGTATGCAGAAGGAGATGTTGTCGGGCATGAAGAGAAAACTCATGCGCCGATGAGGTCGTCGTAAATGTCGCTCGGGTATGGATTGCAAAAATGTCTGGGTCTGGAAGATTGCAACTTGTCATGCTAAATCCGAACCATGCAGAAATCTGTGCTGCATGAGTGCCAAAAGCTGTCCACTTTCGACCACGTTGGCAGGGAGTTTCTCATGCTGGATGGGCATGGCACAGACCACCTCACAGAGTCTGTCATGCTAGGTTCCGCATTCCAGACGTCATGGGCCATGAAAAACCTGCATGACAAGTTTACACTCTTCCAGACCCAGACACTTTTGCATTTGATATCGGGGTTAAGATATAGCAGACCCGTTGTTCAGAGGAATAACCATATGACAGTGAAAAAAGCCCCCTCCCCATATTGAAACGGAAATTTCTGTTGCTGGATTTGTGTACACAAATCAGCGCTGTATTGCAGCAAGCGCTTGCAGGCATTTCCCAAGCCTGATTAGGTATGCAAAAGGCTAGCACTCAGGCATGATAGACAGCTTTGGAGTAGGCAAAAGCGCATGACAGCTAGGCTGTGGAATGCGCCACACGGCTCCCATTTGCCTCATATGCAAGACAAAGCTGACTTGTGGTCACAAATCAGCATGACAAATTTCCGCTGTGAGTATGGGGAGGGGGTATTTTTCCTCACGATAAACCAACGTAAAAAAATCCCAGAATTTTTTCTGAAGCCATAACATCACTTGTTGTAACGCTGACGCACGCTCCTGTGCCACCGTTTGGTTGTACAAGCCCACTGCTACTAGCGTATTCACATAGTTAATGGCCCTTTGTTGAATTTATTCTGATAATAAAGTTAAAGCTGTGAAGATCACTTCGAGAAGCTGCAAGTAGCCTTGCGCAGCACTAAGGTACCAACAACTAAGGTGTCAAGGGGCAACGCCCAAGAATACATAGTTGTACCCTAGCCGAGCCTGGTGTTGGACGACAGCGAGGTGGAGCTTTCTCCAAGTTTTTTCACATCGTGTAGAATTTTTCATAGAAATTACTTTAGAAATAGCCTTTGTTTCCTCCTGATTTTTCTTTTCACATATTCATCACACCTCTAGTTCTATCGCGACCGAGTCCTGCTTCTGTAGCTCAGAAATATTAAAGAGCTTTTGTATTTATTCACAAGCGAAAACACTGTATTCTTTTGTTGTATTTGCGACCCCATTAACAGAGCAGGAGAACGTCGTGTATAATCCGATCGTCATCATCGTCATTTCATTTCCGAGTCGTGGCATTGGATCATCCGTAATTTTCACGAAAACACGAAATAACGTTAACGGGCGAAGGAGTTTCATTATCAATTGTCTTACTACATAGTACTACTTACTTTTTTTCGAACCTTGAATTTTTTTTTGTCAATACGAAACACAAACGTCATCCCATCGATACTAACCATATTTTAAAGCAACAAGGACACTGCCAGCCGAGCAGTGTCAATAAAATCAAAAAGTTTCTTTTTTTTTAAAGAGCACTAAAGCTGCCGTCACGAGAATAGCAGTGACAAACGCACAACGCTAGTAAGCAGTCCGTTGAGGTTCCAGATCCACCAAGTAGAGAAGCAGGCCAGCCAGAAGAGCTGACCCCTGTACCGCCGCAGCAGCAAACAAAATCTCGTACACACCATCAATCTATCTGTCCACCACCTGAGAGGAACTAGAACTAGAACTACCATCATCAAGCGATAGTAGACCAAGAGCGTATCATCTTTTAGCCACCACGAAACTCTCTGAATCCAACCATAACGAATATTGAAATTGAAATTCCGAAAAAAAAACCGTTTAGTTGAACTAGTAGGAGACCACATCACTGCGAGAAAGATGAGAAGAAGCTTTCTTTAGGGTTTTTGTGCTTCCTCATCTGAGGCTGCTATTCATCTTCATTGGAACTTTTCCGACAACATAATTCCAAAGAATAGCACTTAAAGTAGAGCTTTGGTGTGGTAAAAAGACTTACCGGAACCACGAGAAAGACGAGAGTACCCTTATTTGTGTGCTTCTATCTATAAATTGTGTCACCGAAATCTAAAGAAGTGAAATTCAAATTGATGACCTGACTGTAACTGAGTTTGACGAAAACTACGAAAGATATATTACCGTGTACATCAACATCAACATCAACCTGTGAGATCACCAACCCCGAGAACGACCCACCACCCGAGGACTTCTTCCCGCTGCTCCCGACGAGCACGTCCACCAGCCTATTACTTTTTGAAGGAACAAGAAAAAGAAGATCGGAAGTCGTATAGAACTCGAGAACAAGAACGGAGAGCTGCCGGCCCGATAGAAGGATTCTATCAACTACACGAGCCGAGCTGCACCAAATAAAAGCCAGAAGAAAGACATCAAGTAGAAGTACGCCGTGTCCAGAGCCAGACCGTGGTGTCGCAATATGTAAAAGTTGTATTTCCATATCAACAACAAGCAATATTACCGAGTTGAAGTTCAAGTTTCATCACCTTTGCGTTCCCGGAAGCAGGTAGAGGACCGGAGGAGAGCCCGGACGGTAGTTAAACAAGCTCTACAACCCACCGAGGAAAGTAAGTACATCAAACAGTTTTGAACAACCATCTCGTTCCGTCCCCTTTACAGTTTGAGAAGAAAGCTGCAAGAGCCACACTGTGAACAAGAAAATGTCGAGCAGTCAGAACGAGCAGATGGCTAGTCTTGAGAACTACGAGAACGTGAGCTGCAACACCAGCACAACCACCAAGAGCGCGGCGATTCTTGCCCTTCCTCCGCACAGGACCAGTGACTCGGAAGCGGCGGCCGGGAAGAAAATGTTCTTGACGATCGCGGGACCACAAGGAGAGGAGCACCACGACCGCGATGACCTTGACCCGCCGACGATCCAAGTAGAACAGCGGGCGCCGACTACTTCTCAGATGTTGAACATCACGGAGAAAAACCGCGATCGCGGAAGTAGTGTCGATTTGTTGAATTTGGACGACGTTGTCCTGCTCGCAGCAAAAGCTGCTGCCCCCACCACCCCGATGACCACGATTCCGCCATCGAGTCCCACGGAACAGGGACAAGGACGAGGACAACTACCTGGTCAGGTCCGTCCCTTTTCCTCGCGGAGAACTACTGCGGGCGGCAGCGGCGGGTCGTTCGACTCTTGTACTTCCGGGTCGTCTTCGTTGGCTTCTGCCACTGCGGGGGCGGTTTTTGTTGACAACAAGAACGGGACCGCCGCGTCGGACCCGAAGTTCATTTTCTCCTCCGCCGGGGAGAACAAGAACGCTTCGACCCGGTCGTCCTACGATCTGCTCGAAGATCAGGTCGTGGACAACATCAGCCCGGTGAATTTGATGACCTCCGAGCAGCCGTTGTCATCGTCTGTGTCTCCGCCGCCGGGGCTCGAAGTCGTCGTGAACAAGCAAGGCGAGGAAGGGAACGACGTCGAGCTGCGGGTTCTGTCCAACAACTACATTTCGCCGGAGCAGCTGGACTACAACACGACCAAGTCCTCGAGTTGCCATCAGGGACTACAACTCGTCCGCGCGAAGGAAGTACAAGAGTCTTCCATTGTGACGCTGGATTTGGACGATATGCTTTTTAAGAAAAAAGCTACTGCTGGGGATCAGGACGAGGACGTGAAGTCGAAGAAGAACGCCACGGACGTATTAGAATGAAAAATCCCCCCTCCCTATATCAAAACGGAAATCTGTGATGCAGATTTGTTGTCACAAATCAGCTTTGTCATGCTACACGGGAAAAGGTGCGGACTGTAGTGCTGGATGGCGTGGGGAAGCCTTGCATCTTCAGCATGATAGGAGGCAGCTGAGAGTGGGAAACAGCATGACAAATTGCCTGCAAACGAGGCCACGACTGCGGCTCTTGGCCTTCTAGCATGACAAGTCGATTTGTGACCTCAAATACAGCGTCACAAATTTCGTTTTCGATATGGGGAGGGGGGATTTTTCCTTTCGATAGGACGTCGAAGCTGGAGCTCCTGGTGTAGTTGCTGGCTCATCTTCTCACCAGCTGATGAAGATGAACACGGATAATGTCGTGAACAAAATCACCGACGACGACGACGATCTGATCTGCGAAACCCCGCAGGAGTGCATCTCGGTCGAGGAAGACGAGGCAAACAATGCCGCCATCGCGGAGCTGTACAAGTTGGATCTGGAACAAATGGTCGCCGACAAGCTGGAAGCGAACAAGAGCGCATCGTCCGGGGATTTACGGGTCCCTACAACTACTCCGCCGAAAAATGTGAACACCAAAACCAACTCCAGCATCCCGACTGGTGCAGATCCAGATGAAAATGACACTGAAAACGAACACCAAACCGCCAAACAGCAAGGATCATCGCAAGAAATTCTTGAAGACCTTGATGACATGAACCCCAACCGCCCCAAGACCACGCGCCTCACCGCCGCGGAGCTGAAATTGGTCTATTCCCGGAGAACCACACTGTACACGAAAACGAAAATGTGCAAATTTGAACTGTTCGGCGTGTGCCGGTACGGGAAAGACTGCAACTACGCGCACTCCCCCGACGAGATTAAGCGGCTACCGGATTTTGAGCGGACATCCTTCTGCAAGATCTTCCTGAAGGACGGCAAGTGCTATTACAATGAAACATGCCCCCACCCCCGAACTTGGGAGCATTTGCATTGCAAACCTTTCCAAAAGAAACACTCGCCCTCTTGCATCTAGCAGCATCACAGATTTCCAATCGTGAATAGCAGAAATTTGTATTGCAAAAGATCCCAGCAAGAGCGGCGCTTGTCATGCAAGCGATGCGATTTACGACTAGACTCTGCATCAGAAAGATTCATACTTCTTTCATGCATCACAGAAAGTTTTCATTTGGAAACTTCGCATCACAAATTCTTGCAACTGTGGGGGTGGGGGCATTTTGCACTGTAATAAGTGCCCCAACATCCCCTACTGCCCCTACGCGCACTGCGTGCAGGATTTACGGGAATCACCGGCTCTATGGATGTGCCAGGATTGAAATCGACAAAGTTGAAAGGACTTGTCATGCATAAAATGGATGCCAGTTGGAACCCAGTTCCCAAGTGGCGCATGACAAATTCCGGCGGTCCCTAAATCCAGTTTGTCATGCTGTTTAGGCAAAGAAGAGTGATTGCCTCATGCTACTACAGCAGCTCGAGCTGTAACCCCAAACAGGCTTACAATCGGCCTCACTTGCCTGCTCTGCAACACACGTTCCTCGGGTCATGCATTTTATGCATTGCAAATTATTCCAACTTTGACGATTTCGATCCTGACACACCCATAGGCTCCGCGGCAGCGGTTGTGCGTTTTTTTCCACGGGCCGAATGCGCGATGCATTTACGGGCGGTTCTGCCGGTATCTGCACAAGGTGGACAACGTGTTTAAGCAGATCTACGGGATCGTCACCATTCCGAAAACGCAGGCGGAATTGGAAAAGTTAAACGAGTATGCATTGCAAATATGTCTGGGTCTGGAAGGATGCAACTTGTGATGCTGAATTTGGATTCATCTGCAAAAATCTGTATTGCATGAACGGCAAACGAGGTCCAGTGTTCGCCACGGGGCATTTCTCATGCGGTATAGGCATGATCAGGAAGCCCTCACAAAATCTGTGATGCTAGAGCATGCATTACAGACATCAGGAGTCATGCAAAATGTGCATTGCAAACCTTGCACCCTTCCGGACCCAGACATGTTTGCATTTGATAACGAGATTATTTCCCGACACGAGAAGATCCGGTCCCCGCGGGATTTCATGTATGCATTGCAAAAGTATCGTACTCGTCGTAGTAAAATAATTGCTATTGCAGTACATGCATTACAAATCTAGTTGCTAAGGTGAATCCGCATGACAAATGCCCGCATGACAAATGCAACTTGTAATGCTGAGCCAATTTGTATTGCAATTTCAATTGCACTAGTGCGACGATACTTTGGCAACCCATATCATGGATTTGATGGAAACTGCGCGGAACACGCCACGACATGACGTTGGTGCTGGTGATGTAACAACTACTGCAGTAGAAGGAGTTGTACCTGGACCGCTGCGCGCAACTACACAACTGCAGGTCCTCGCGTTGGGGAAAGCGAAAGAAGCAATGAATGTTGCGGAAATGAAGGGTCGTCTCGTTCCTTCCTCTGGCTTTGGAGGTGGAACAAAGGGGACCAACAAGAACCAGAACCTACCTCTGGTGGATGCAGATGGACCGGACATTAACTACGACCGCGTTTTTGCCGATGGCAAAGGACGAGAAACTGCTGGTGCTGCTGCTGGACAACGACAAGAACCTCCGGGCATCAACTACTCGAAAGGTGGACATCAAGGTACAGTCGCAGACGAGAAGATCATGCAGCAGCAATTCAACATGGTCAAGGGTGGCAACGGCAAGGCAAAGGGGCCCGGGTCCTCGAAGAAGGGCGGAGATGCGAAAGGAATGCTGAACAATGACCAGTTTTTGCAGTTGAATCCGAACAGTGACAGTCGCGGCCGCAGCACCTCCGCTCAGCCGACCAAGAACTCGAAGATGTTGAAGACCACGGGTTCTACTGCTGCAGCTGCCCCCGCCCCCGCCGAGGCCGACCAAGATCAAGTCCAAGTCCAGGATCAGGAGTACCTCCTCAGCCTCTCCACTTCGAAAGAAAAGCAGGAAACCCTTGTCAGCAACATCTCCAAAGACGCACAGTCGTTCATCGCACATTCCCCGGAGCCGGGCTCTCTCTCCCCCGTCCAGCGGATGCACAGGCTGCGGCAACTCAGGGCAAAGCAGGAGCGCGCGCGGGCCTTGCTGGATGATTTGTTAGCGGCAAACGATTATGCAGCGCGGAAACGGAAAGTTCTCAGGCAGCAGGCTGCGTCGAATGTAGTTAAGTGCGAGAGCACGAGTAAGAACTTAGGGAAACAAGCGAAAGGTGGGGACGAACATCACGGCAAGGACGTCGATAAAGTCAACAACAAAGACAACAACTCCACCGGCTCTTGTTCTACTTCTACCCCGAAAACGTCAGCCTCTTTGGACAAAGAAGAACAGGAAAAGCTCCTGGAGCAAGAGGAAAAATTAGCGATGCAGCGGATTCAGGGAATTTTTGACGTGATTGCGGACCTGGACAAAGAGGAAAAGCAATTCATCGAGGGAAGTTTGAAAGCGAAGCGGGATTCCGGGGTGGTTTCGATTAAGAGCGAGGAGTCTACTTCGTATCCGCCAGCCATAATTGCGCTTGGAACCTCCAACAACGCTGCTAGTTCCACCGGTCGTTTTTCTTCCTCTTCGGGTTTGGACTCCGCCGGGAGTCCTCCACTGTCTCCGCTCACGCTTTTGGCCAAGACGAAACAGAGCTCTGCTTCCTGTTTTGAAGAACCGGAGGAGCGATCGTCTGCTGGTCGTCGTGAAGAACAGTTAATATCCAACATTTCCGGAGGCGATATTGTTGGCGTGAAGAAAGGGACTGCAAACGAGCTGACTTTGAATTTGAAAGGCGGGATCATGATCAACAACAGTAAAAATACGGAAAGCGAGGAGGATCTTTACGTTGGTTGTGATGACAGTACTACGAGGACCAATCATCCTATCACGGAGAAAAAGGACATAGTGAACAAGAACAAGCAGAGCAACATGAAGACGGACACTTCGACCTTTTTGACCCCGGCCGCCTACGACTACCATCACCCCTGCCCGTTGGTTTTGACCCGAATCGGCACTTCTGCCGGAGCAGGTGGACAAAGCATCATGATGAAAGAGGCTGCTCCTTCTGCAAAACAAGGGGCTGCTGCTGGATCTGTCTTGCCGAACAACAAGGGCGGCGCTGGTGAAAGAGCTGCGTCGAATAAGGGCGGCCGCGGGATCATGTACAACGATATGGCCGCCAGGCGCGGCGCGACTACTGCGTCTGCCCCTGCTCAAGAGGATCAACATTCGCAACAAGTAGGGGCGGGAAGGAACATCAACGTCGCAACGAATAGTGCTACGACCGCAAAGACCAATAAAAAAACCACGACGTCGACGTCCCGTGTGGTTGAACAAAAGAACCAAACGAATAAAGTCGTCAAGAACATCACCCACCACGACCGCAAACATAGTTCCACTTCCACAGTCCGATCCTCCGAAACCCCGTCCGTTATCGAGCCGCCACCGGGCCTGGAAGCGCAACAGCCGCAGATGAGCGTGAAGAACCAGCTTGCCTGTGTGATCGGGGAGAACAACGATGAACGGAGTCCGACGTGGTCGATGGAAATTTACATGGAGGGACTACACAAGAAAACGCCGCCGCGGGGCGCGGGACAAGGACAGCAGCAGCACATTCGGAGCAAGAGCTACTGCGCGGACATGATTCAACATCAAAACGGGTTTGAGAAGTACAACTTCAACACCTGTCCGGCTCCTGCTGCGACGCCTACTCGAGCAGGGTATAATCATGCGCCCTCAGAACCATTCTACGGCAAGCGCTGCAACAGCAGCTACCCCGCAACAAGAACCGCTGTCTCTGTTTCCCCCGTCAATGGCTCCACTCCTGACTCTCTCGGCTGCACGACGGCGAGCGGAAAGAGCAACAATTCCGCGGTGGACAACGCCGAAAAGAACTTCCATTCGATCAAACACGTTGCGGGTACGAAGGGTTACTTCGCAGGAAAGGTCGAAAATTTTTACCTTCACCCTGGCAGTTCCATGTTAACTCCGTCCGCGCAGAAACGCTCGAAGTCGATGCATGTTGAGCAGTTGTTTGCCCCCGGCGCTGGTGGTCCTCCGAGCAGGACTCCTGTGGTCGCAATGAAAGGTGGTGGTGGTGCTGCTGGTGGTGTGTCTACTACTCCCGGGAAGACGAACGGTAAAATTGGTGCGGAGACCAGCATGAAGGGATCTGGTCCTGCTTCCGTACTTCTACTTTCTCCCAGTGTCTCTGGTAAGAACGGTACTTCCGCCGCCGGAAAGGAAAAAAATCCAAGTGGTCAACAAGCCGCTGCTCAAGACAACAAACCGGCCACTGCAAAAGGTGGCAAGGGAACATCAAAAGGTAGCAAAAACACCAACCCGCGTTCCAAGAGCTACCATTTCGGGGATCAGGTGAGGCTCTTGGCAATGGCCCACTACGGTGTGGGTTGGAATGGAAAACAACAAGAACAGCAATACAACTACAACTACCCTGCTGGCGTTGACGAGAACGATGCTACAACAACTGCCTTGTTGCACCAGAAAGTGAAAGAGGTCGGCAAGGGCGGGAAGATGAAGAACATGAAGGAACAGCAAGGAGCTAGTGCTACTGCCCGCGACGGAATCACAACTGTTTCTGTTGACAAGATTTCCACCCACGAGAACCACTACAAGATCATCGACGAAGATGCCGATAATGAGATCATTGAGTGGCCATGCACCTCCAATTCGGAAGAAGAGGCCGGCGCTACCTGGGCGGGCTACAAGAAATCCCGCAGGGAGCGATTGTATAATATCGCACATCTTTTCAAAAAAATACAAATACTTTCCTTCGTTTAATCCACCTCGAATGTCTTCACTCGCAGTTTATTTCGGTGAAATGATT
>JACKZZ010014351.1_pt1 | contig 22272 bp, 16 predicted proteins | sample 8027871 | NCBI WGS metagenome assembly JACKZZ01 (sample SAMN15724774, study PRJNA655200) | protist metagenome | isolation source: fluorescence activated cell sorting (FACS) single amplified genomes of... | place: USA: West Boothbay Harbor, Gulf of Maine | collected 2000-07-19 | reverse complement strand
CCCCGGTACTGAGGTTTTTGTAAAGCGGCTTTCCTCTGTGGGTTCGGACAGAGGTAGCATAGTCCCCATTCACGGGTTCCCCGGCGCCCCCTGCCCCCTTTACTCTTATGTGACCGGGAGGGGGGAAATCGAAGTGGAGGAGGGGGATCACGGTCGAGAGATTGTTTTCGGAGGCGATGCAGACGGTGGGCTGGGGGAGGAAGGAAGATGAGAGAACGGAGCATTCAGAAAAGAGGTACAGAATCAGTTCCAAGTTAGATTCAGAATCGGAACTCCATCGTCAAACAGTTCTTACCTGGTCGTCCATGCTCCCTGCCGGCACTTCTATCACGTAGTCATTTGTTCTTACCTGATCGTCCATGCTCCCTGCCGGCACTTCTATCACGTAGTCATTTGTTCTTACCTGATCGTCCATGCTCCCTGCCGGCACCTCAATCACGTAATCGTTTTCGACTCGTCCAACGACTTTGACTACTAAATCCCGGTTGCTATCCCAGTTCGAAAAAAAATCGATGTCCAGCTCCTTCGGGCGCAACACCGCAGCCTTGGTCCCGTTGTGGCACTGGATTTGACCGCCAACTAGGAACTCGCTCCGAGTCAAAGGCCAGTGCCCCCACCGCGTGGACAGAATCCGCTTCAGCGCGCTCCGCTGATACGCCGGCACCTTGAAGGTTTTCATGATCGCTCTTAGGGCGAGATCAAGATCGATGCTTTCTGGGGAAGCCGCGTCCTCCCAAATCGTTCCCCGCCCTTTTTCGGGCGGAGTTGCGAACTTCTTCCACCAAACTTCTGGACTCTTCGTCAACAGCATCCTGTCGGACATCAGCTTTTCGCCCGAGTCCCCCAGTTTCGACATCTTCATTTTGTCCTCAAATCGATCTCGTTCAGTCTTAACCTGAACTTCGGACCCATTCTTGCGCATCCTACTCCCCGTACTCCTCAACCTCGCCTTATCATTATCAGTAAAGTCGGTGAAGCGGGGTTCAGGTACTACCTCAATGCTGCTCCTAAGGTGCTCCACCGCAAACGGCACGGAATCCACGACTACGTGCGACCTTCTCAACACTTCTGCTGTTTCATCGTCCTCGACGTGCTCATGAAGAGGGTGGACGTCCATCTTATCTGGACCGATACTGCCCCGCTCCGGAGCCAATTTCGGGGACAATTTAGGCGATAGCTTGGGCGTAGCACGGTCGACAGCGGTGGAGCTGGGGGAAAATTGAAATGTATTATTTAGGGGAAAGGCATGGATCACGGCTGACTTACTTCCAAGTTCCATCCTTCCTGTTACGTCGTGACTTACTTTGGGGACCCCGGTTCTGTCATCCTCGCGTCCCGCTCGACGTCGGCACTCTGCCCCGTCGCCCGAAACGACGGCGTCAGCGCGCTAAACGCCGAGTTGAGCCCGGAGGGGGCGTCAGCTTGACGCTGTAAATCCTGGCGAGTCGCGAGTTCTAATTCGTCCAAAACCAGCATACTACTCCTCCTCGGGACGATCTTCCGAGCGAAGACGAACCCCTCCTGCGACCGATTCAAAGTGCCCCAGGTGCCCTCCTGGTCCATACAGTGCAGAAACTGTCCCTGTTCATCCGTGTCCTCATAAAGAACCCCAACCACACTTCTTCTTTGGAAGGGACCCTCGTCCCTGATCATTATCAATTCTTCAACGTCTTCTTGAACCGTTAACTCATCAGCATACCCTCTCCAGACTTTTTGTCTCAAAAAACTACAAGTCATCATCCTCCCCTTCAACCGCACACAGCGCCCGATATCAAACGGAGTCACCAGACCCCAACCTCGCATAGGAACTATCCCCGGTCGGACTTTGACGTAGGAACCGATTGCTACGGTTTTCCTGAACTCGGAGAGATCGTCCACCTCAGCCTTCAGGAGAGAGATGGCGACGTTCCAGATGAGGTTTCGCCACTTATTTTCATTGGAGAACTTAACGCGGGCGAAACCTCGGTCATTCAATCCCTGAGTATTCCCAAACCGTTCTCCTTTTCTATTTATCCATCCCGAAACCGTCCCTATTCCTTCCTGGTCATTCCTAATTCGAAGCCCGACCCGGAGCTTCTCCTCGGATAGGTATTCACCGTGTTTCAAGTTTAAAGCCAAGAGTTCCTGTGGAGATAGTTCGGGACATTCGGGATCCCAGGCCGGTGCCGCACTGGCGGGTTGGGCATCTTCGAGGTTGCCGGAAGGGTCGGCGTTGGGTCTACGGGCGATATCCGCCGTTATGGGGTGCACCAACCGGTCTCCCTGATGGACTATACGCATGTTAGTATTACTGCCGGTACCCGCTTCCCCGCCGTTAGAGTTATTGGAGTTGTTCGGGTCGCCCTGGGGAGAAAAAAGGGAGGATAGGGAAGATTCTCTCAACTGAAATTTGATCTCACTGCCGTTATTTCGCATATGCTTACCCTATCATGTTTTTCCTGTGCCTGGTTAACTCGTTCCCACATTTTCTCTTTTTGCGAGTGGTCATTATCGGTTTTCCAGAGTAGGGCCACCCCTATCCTCGGTTTGCGCTCGGCAGCCTCCTTGCGCCCATAAGCGCTCGATTCCAAGAGTAATTCGAGGCTTTTCTTTTCCTCGGTTGTGTCTATGTCATGCACAAGTCTCGCATACCCCAAATAGTGATTTTTATCCTCCAGTTCGTGAATCCTCACTAGAAACTCGATCTCCAACGGCTCATCCAAGTACTCAATAGAGATGGTCTCATCAAAGTCAATATCGTCCACCGCGAAAAGGTCGCTTCCCCCAAAGGCAAAGCCCAATCGCGCAGTAATGCCCTGCTTGTCCACTGGGCGGATCGGGATGTTGAGCTTGGTGGAGGTCTCGAAAAGCCTATTCGCGGTGGAAATCTCCACGTAAACGTTCACCGAGCTTCGGTTCTTCAGAAAGGGGAAACCGGCGGTGAGGCCGGAGACCTTGCCGATGGAGATATCGGCCTTCCGGATCGTGGGCCCCCGCGCGTCATCTGGAGCGAAGATTTCGATCATGGTGGAGGTTTAGCTAGGCTCGATTACTTAACTAATAGGTCATAAAGATCATAAACCTGTAACAATTTAGGTCACACCAGCGGCTAGACACTGGAGTCTGATCAAGTTAGGACATGACTAACAAACGAGCCTAAGGCTGAGGAATCGATCGAAAATCCCGTAAAGAAGTTTCCAGGGTGATACCACAACTTTCACGCCGGTTGGACACCACCGGGACGCGCCCTTTTCGGATGATCGATGGAATAGATCTACTCAACTCAAACTCAGACTCACGGGAAACTCGCCCTTATTAGACTCGCGCCCTGTCCTCGGAAACCTCGTGTGTTGACTCGAACAAAATATCTCAAATCCCACTCTCGTCCGGCTAGATCTTGGGACCGTAACCCTGGGAGATTGCCAGCGACCGAAGCCTGATGTTGGTGTTTCGTGTGTCCAATTGTGTTGCAAGTAATGCCTAATAGAGTTTAGGTCATTCATGTCTCAAGATCAGATCTCGGTTGGGTGAATCTGGAATTTATGGGGTTAAGACAGGGCTTACACGTAAGCACGGGGAGTAGTATGGAGAGTAATATGGGTAGTAAAAGGCGGTAAGGGGGGTACCAGAGTTCACCTATAGGTACATTTAGATTTCTCTGTTAGATTTCTGTTGTTCTATAAATTTGGTTATTACTTTTTCCGAATTTTCGGACTCGCGTCCTTATCCCGACTGAGATCACGGCACGTAATCGCGTCCCCCGGGCGGCCGGACCGCCTGCGAAGATCAGGGCCAAAATGCTACTTCCGAGGATCTACATGCTACTTCCGAGGATCTAATAACGATCTTATACCGTTACCACTGTTTCCAGGAAGGTCACAATAAGTCCACAACATGTATCGTTATAGGTCTCTCAGTTATAGGTGTGTCAGTTATAGGTGTGTCAGTGCATTATCTGGGAAAAATTGTCTGGGAATCTCATCTTAGCTAACAAGCAGCCTTCTGATGCTCTTAAATTTCTCGATTCCGTATGAATGACGGGCGGTGGTGTGAATGATGGACACCAATACTAGGACTCGCTTTACAGGGCCCTTGGTTCGTTACTTAAAGTCATTAGGTACGGTAGTCCCATACGGAAGCGCACTGCGGGAGCGGCGCCTTTTGCGTCAACTCCCAGGGGCCAAATTACGGTAGAAACGAGCATGCACGTTCTGCCTATTCACAATGGAGTTGTTCTGCCTATTCAAAATGCTGTCAGTTCTAGTGGGTCTGCCTATTGATAATGCTGTCAGCTCTGGTTTTTTTAAGTTATGATTCCAACCCTATTTTCCCGCTCCTCAAATTCACTTTTGTTTCCCGCCACTGAAAATCACTATACTTCCACCCTTCACCGTGAGTCCCCCTAGTAGTGCCTCCTCCCCCGCCTATTACTGCCACCTGTTCTGCTGATTCCACTGCCACCTCCTCTGAAGGCTTAGTGCTTCCTCCCCTGCCAGTAGTTTCTGTTCTGCTGATTCCACTTCCACCACTTTTGCAGGAATTCTAGGTACTCAGCCTGGCTGTAGTAGGCCTCGTCCTCCGAATAATGGTCCTCTCCCAGAGATTCGGTTTCGCTCTCCCCCTCTTCCGTATCATAATCCTCCTCCTCCCCCTCGTAATCCTCGTCCGCGTCCCAGTCGCAGGAGTCGGTGTCGTCATCGCTGTTGGTATACCCCCCGCGAGTACTGGTACTAGGCGTCCCCCTCAACCGGGAACAAGACCCCGCGCACGTGGAAGTGGAAGTCGACCCACGGCTGGACCCCGAAACACAGCCTCCTCCTCTGACTACGATGGAGACGCCGTCGTTCTTAGAGGTTTTCTTATAAGCTGGGACATCCCTCGGGTGCACTACCTTAACCGGTACGGTAGATCCCTCCTTCAGCCCCTGTTGGAAGCACCAAAGTCTCCTATTGTCAGCGGAGGTCCACACCTTCTTGTTCCCTCCCAGAACCGGCGCCAGGTAGATCTCAATCGGCGGCATCTGTTCCACCCGCAAACGCCCTTCGGATTTGATCAAGTCGAGGGTGTCGTAGATGGTTTTGCCGTTCATAAAGCTCGCTTTAATGCTGTCCTGGGAGAACCTCAACAAACTCGGATCCATCTCCAAGACCAACTCCCGAAGAAAGGTCACAACTGTCTTCAACACGGAACTCCTCACAACGGAACTCGGCCCAGTGAGTCCGGTTTGACGCCCCCAGGATTTATTAGGCCCCCAGGATTTATTTGGCTTCAAAATCGCCTTCGGTTGCACATCAAACTTGCTCTCGAACTGGGATTGAAACAGCATTCCGCTCGTCATAGGCTCGGAATCAGACTTCATTGCCCTCTTGGATTTAGCTTTCTGACCGGAAGTAGAAGAGTCCTCCGTCTCGGCCATGGAGATGGCTTTTGTGAGGGCCGGAGAAAGAGTCTTTCCCGGGGAGGATATCTCCAGGTAGCCGGACCCAGGAACGAGAGCCGCGCGAGAGACTTCGAAAGCGGTCTTAATAAACGCCTCAGCAGCCGAGGGAACCTGCGGAACCTTCGTCACAACGACCGCCCCGAAAGTCCGGAGCGTTCCCGCGGGCCGCTCCTCGTTCCCGCCGCTCTCCTCGGGCAGGTTCTCGGCCAGTTGCTCGCGGATTTCCTCGATGTTCTCTCCCTCCAGGATCTCCACCTGTTCCGGATAGTCCTCGTTAGAGTCCGGTCCAAGCACTCCCAACAGACTCTTCTTAAACGAAACCAGGACGAACCTGGTTTCAGGGCAGAACTGCAGGTAGTGCTGGGCAAGGGAGAAATCTCTGGCGCCGAACTCGAGAACCTCATCCTCACAAACGCCGTCATAAACTGCCCGCGAGAGAAGAGTGGACTCCGCCGGCGACACGGACTCCTCAACCGAAGCATGAGACTGATGCTTGGGAACCCACTGCAGCTGCTTCTTTTTCGGGGCGAGCAGCGGAGCGGAGGCGGCGTTTGGCTTGAGAAAAGCTTTTTTGGGCTTGACGGACTGCTGCTCCCACTGCCAGGCCTGCTGCCGAGCCTGCCCCCACCACTCCCGCTCCTGTTGCAGCTTCGTCTTGGCATTGGATCCCCTGTTATTCCTATTCCTACCGCTATTTTTTCCCTGGATGGAGAGCGCGGAACCGGGATAGGGGCCCCCGAGCAGAGCCAGACCGCTCCCGATGGTGAGCGAATGGAAGGGGATGAGCATGTTGTGGGGTGTTTTCTAAGACTTTCTTTAGGTGAAAGTTAGACTTTCTTTAGCTGAAAGTTATGCGGTACAAAATCAATAATCGACGTTGTGGGGAACGATCTATCTGGGTATCTGAGCAATTAGATCTAATATCCAAATCAAAATCACGGCGATAAGAACCGAAAAATAAGATGGTACACAGGTGGAAAAACAACGGTCTGATCAAGGCCCTATTAGCCCGAAAAGTACCTACTAAAAACACCTAGTAACCTGAGGGTGATAGAGTGAGACCAGTTACGGTGGCGATAGGATTATGATGTTAAGAGGAAAAGTTCAACTTATGGAAGAATGAATGTAAAGGGAATTGAGGGCAGGGAGGAGAGGGTGTGGGATAATGGAGGGGGAGGGAGACACAACAATGGTGACACAAAACCGGGATAGTAATACGACCGAATTCGGATCGAGGACAGGACTAATGGAGTGTCAAATGGAGTAGACAGTGAAAGGAGAACAAGTATGGCCGTACCTGGACGGATCGAGATTTCATCCCGGTGTCGAGTAATTTCTTCCAACGCTGTGTCAATAATTGAGAGTCGATTGTGAGGCCGCGGAGAACGAAATATCTCCACCCAAGGGGGTGCCTTGCCGATGCCGACGGTGAGCGGAATGGATCGAAAAATCCAGCTCCCATTCTCGCCGGGGAATAGGGGATCAAGAACAGCGCTCAGGGCGCAATTCCGAAACGTGGTGTACATACGATTTAAATTACGATTTTGTTAGGTATACCGTATTCCGTAGAGGGGCTTCTATCCAGATAATCTATCTTACAAGCGGTTCGTTCGTCTCAAGGCGCTGCGACGAGATTTCGCACGCTGGCCCCTGGCGTTAATACTGGCACTGCTACGATTCATACTCGTGGGTTAGAGAGCTCACTCGCGTGGGATCCGTTCGCGGGCGAGGTTACCGTTTTCTTGATTCATACTCGTCGACGTTTAATACCGTTAGATTACACGGCTGATAGGTTCCGTTTTGTTTAATAAGGATCGTACTCGGCAAATGTCAAAAACCAGGGTGAGAGCCCAGCAACATCAGGTCGTTGTGTGAATTTCTGATTAACGTTGATTGAAAAAATGTGGTTTGCGGAAAAACCGCCCTTGTATCCGCCGATACCCATCTCACTCCGCACTAATACGCCCTTGCTAATCATCAGCGTCTTACCCCGCCATCAGCCAAGTACTCGGCGCTAAACACGTCTTTGCTCATCATCAGCGTCTAATACTCGGCGCTAAACACGTCTGTGCTCATCATTAGCGCCTAGTATTCGGCACTGAAAACATCCTTGCTCATCATGAGTGTTTTGAACTGGTCCCAGTCTAATATTCGGCGCTAAACACGTCCTTGCTCATCATCAGCGTCTTGAATTGGTCCCAATCCAATTTCCCGCTGGGGGCGACTTCATTTATCATATCCTCCAGCTGATCCGGACTGTTTCCTGTGAAAATTTCAGCCATATCCTCCTTACTGATGCTTCCGCGCCTGGTTGTATCCATCAACTGAAACACCCCCCGAAGGATCTTCTCGTGCTTAGGACTCGCCTTAATCTCGATCGTCGCCGCTAGGAACTCCAAGAAATCAATAGAATCGCTCCTGTCGCTATCCAAAGCCATCATGACCCGGGATTGGAAGTCTTCCGGCACAGAAAGTCCCTTATGTTTAATCGCAGTAGTCATTTCCTCAGCCGTCAGAGCTCCTGTACCGGTTCTATCCAGCTGACGGAAGGTAACCCGGTAAAGCCGCATATCATCCCCATCGGTGCCACACAGGTGGGCGAAAATGTAGAGGCCGACCCGTTTCAATGCCGGCATCCGCGCGTAGTTGTCCATTTTTTGCACGATATTCCGGTCGAAGAGGGCTGGTCCCCCCGAAGACCCCATGTCCGAGTAATCCGAGGGCGAGTAACTCTTCATAATAAACTTATGTTTGAGGGCCTCCGCCGCGGAAATCCTTTTATCTGGGTCTCTCTGAAGCATCAACGAGAGCAAATCCCTCGCCTCCGGAGAGATCTTTCCCACGAGTTTCTTCATTTCAGCAGCCAAAAAATCTGGGTTAAGGATCTGTTCCTTGCAAAGGCTATCACACTCATGAGTAAACAACGGTTCCCCCACTAAAATCGCCCAAAGAATGACCCCAAGGCTCCAGATGTCACACCGCCTGTCGTAGCTCTTGGCTAGGAGCATCTCGGGGGACATATAGGCGATTGTCCCAATAGGGGTCTCCGCCGCTGGACAGTGCCCGTCATCCCCATCTCCGGTGCTAGAGTAATGCTCCGACAGACCGAGATCAATCATCTTCAGGGAGGATCTGGAGGGATAGGGGATAGGGAGATGAGAGAGGGTAAAAACTTAACGATCGAGAGTAATCCATTCCAATAGGGTCAAAACTTGCCTATTGAGTAATCCATTCCAACAGGGTCAAAACTTGACGATCGAGACTTAATCCATTCCAACAGGGTCAAAACTTGACTATTGACTAATCCATTCCATCAGTTTGACTCAGTCCACCGGCGCCTTACTTCGGATCGTTCCTTGAAAACATGTAGTTCTCAGGCTTACTTCGGATCATTCCTGCTGAACATGTAATTTTCGGGCTTAATATCCCGATGAATAATACTGTGACTATGACAACATAGAATCGCCTTCAGCATATGTCTCAACAGCCGTCCCCCCTCGATCTCGTCGAAACAGCACTGTTTGGAGATCACGTCCACGATGCGATCGAAAAGGTCGGGGCCATTACACATTTCGAAGATGAGGACGTACCTGGGGGGTTATTGGGAATTTCCTGGCAAAAATGAGGAGTCGCAATGAATCAGATTCACGAGAGGTATCTCAGCCGTACTTACATCTCTTCCTCCTCAAAATACTCAACCAGTTTCACAATATGCGGGTGATCCAGCTTCATGAGGTTTTCGACCTCATTTTCGAAGAGTTTTGGACGACCAGAAACTGTTCGAGAACGAGGTGGAAAACCTGATGAAACTCGACCATCCCCATAATGGGGCTGGTGCCGCCCGCCGACTTACATTTCTTCCTCTTCGAAGTACTCGACCAGCTTCACAATATGTGGGTGATCCAGCTTCATGAGGTTTTCGACCTCATTCTCAAATAATTTTTGATCGTCAAGAGCGTTTTTGGGGATCTTCTTAGCCGCCCTCCCTATCCCCGTAATCCTATGTTTGCACTTCACCACGGTTCCAAAAGCTCCCTCTCCTAACATGGCCCCAGGACCGCTCGGCACCTCATAAACACTAAGAAACGACTGACGGTTCTCCCGCACAATCTGCCTTCTGGTGATGGCGATGTCGGAACTCGCTCGCTTGTGCTTCTTTCGGGGGGATTTTGTGGGGTCTTGGAGCTCTCCCTCTGGTACTTCTGAGGCGGTTTTCCGCCCCTTCTCCCGTTTTCCCGGCGACTCCGACCCCCCCGAGCCCCCGCGCTTAGAGCCCTTCTTGCTGGGAGATTTCGGCACATTCAACGCCATCTCATCTGTGTTATACTGAGCCTTAAAGCGACCGGTAGAGCGCTTCTTCATACTCTTCACCCCTCCCTCAGGCCCTATTACGGTGCCACTCTTTGTCCGAGGCAAACTAATCCGCCGTAAGTCAATCACGCCACTACCGTCCGATCCTTTCCGCCCAGGTGAAGCCCCGCCGCCCCCGTCATCTTTCTCTCCTTTACCTCCGCTACCGCTTCGGCCGGCGGCACCTAACTGTGGCGGCTCTTCGCAGGAGGTGGCATAGGGCCGGGATCGGACCGCATTCTGCCGAATGAAAGCGCTGGCTCGGGAAACTGAGGACGACGTTGTACCGCCCGGGGCTTCCAGCCCCGCTGGCCGCGCCCTTCCTCGCGGCGCCCCGCGGAAGCTCCGCCGTTGTTGACCATGGGACTGGTTGTGGAGGGAGTCATCCAGACTAGAGATGCCGCCGAGCGTCGGTAGAAGCGGGGGTTGCCGAGGCGGATGAGGTGGGCCGGATGATGAAGACGAGCCTCCATCCTGAAAGTTGTGCAAGAGAGCTGAGCCGCTAAGAAGCGGGGACCGAAACATCGTAGCTGACTTGGTACGCAGTCGTATGGGTAGCATAAGCCTGTCCGCCGCGGCCAAAGCTAGCACTAGCCGGGCCGAATCCAGGGGCAGACGTCCGGGGATGGCGGTTACAGAGGTGTTGTGGAAAGTTAAACAAGTAATTAGTAGTACGGTTGTAACCGGGTAAACAGCGGTCGTTAGTGTTAGTGGTACCAAGTGGTTTTACAGTTAGTGGTACAATTTGAGTACAGTCGTTGGAGTAAATTACAGGGCTGAAAATAGTTTCAGATACGGGCTGGATCCTCTCACGAGAAGAAGCTGCGTCGAGAAGGGTGGTCATCCCACCTTGCGGAAAGTCACCCGGTAGAGTCTAACCAGGTCCGAAGACCGTGCCCCCACTGCGATACACTCAATCAAGCTCTCTCAGGCTGCTCTCAGTCAGCCTGGCTATCTAGGTGGTCAAACGCGGCCATTTCTCAATCATCGAGTCAACTAGCATCGAGATTCCGTCAGTAGTGCCGGGTACCCGCACGCTCTCGAGACTCACTCGGCGTCGCGAAATCTTAAAATTACGGCACTGGTCCGGGTACACTATAGAAAGCAGATGAATTTAATTCCGACTACTGCTGGAACGCGTAGGAACACGTGGGTAGGATCTGCGAATCGTTTTCGGCTCTCTAAGCTTGAGAGGTGGCCGTTGATGTTGGGCGGTTATCTTAATCACACCTGATTTCGGTAGGATTCTTGATGGTTTTGGGCCGCGTCAAAGCTCTGTACACCGTTAATCGTTTCCGCCCGAATTGGAAAAAATAAGCAAACTCCCGAGTCTCCTCGGGAGTCCGGTGAAAAGAAAACGTCCGTCCGTTACAAGCTCTGGAATGCTGAATTGCCTGTGAAAGCTGTGATTCCACGGCGCCCGTGAGCTTAGCGCCGCTCGCCCCACATCCTGCTCATGAGGAAGACTCCAACCAAAAGCGCGGCCCCCACCACGCAGACCAGAATCAGGCTGACGTGGTTCATACCAGCTTTAGCGGCGTCTTCTCCGCTATCGGCTCCTTTTTTGGACTTCTCCGCCTCGGATTCCAATTCTTTCAGTTGTGACACGAGATCTTCTTCTTGCTTGCGCAAAATCTCGATTTTATCAGTTAATACCTCAACGAAAACCGGCACCGTCAGCTGATGCATCTCATACCTGATATCAGAAAGCGCGTCCGCCAGAGCCTTTGACTTCATCTGCTCCTCTATTTGGGCTCGTTGGGAGACCATCTTCTGGTTCCAGGTGTCGTGGTCGCTCCAAAGCGTAATCTCCGCTCTCAACCGAGCCAAACGCTCCCGAACGCTCTTCAGCTCCGCGTCGAGCCACTCTTTGCTGCCCTCTGCGGGGGTAACAGTGATTGTCTCAGTAGTGGTGGGTGGAACAACAGCGGTAGGAACGGCAGCTCCAGCGGCTGCGGGGTTCGTAGCGGCGGCGGCTTGGGCGTTGTTTGGGACGGTGGCAGCCGCCGCATTAGGATTAAGAACGTCCCCAGGACCGGCTTGTTTCATAAATTCCTTCATGGACGTAGCCGCCTTCTTCTGGGAATGCTTCTGGGAATGGGAATGCTTGTGAGACTGAGAGTGCGTTTTACGGGAAAGAGAAACCTCCTCCTTCTTAGGCGCCGCAGCCTTCTTTAGAGCGGCGGGTTTTTCCTTCTTGACAGGCTCCTCCGGGCTCAGCATTTCAGGGGCAGACTCGTCCTCAGTAGCAGCTACCGGTTCAATATCCTCAACCGCCCCTTCAGCCTGCCCCCCTCCGCACTCACAGTTCGGATCCAAAGACTTTCCGTCGACACATTCGCACTCATCGCCTTCCTGGGAGACGTCTGCGGCGGAAACAGCCTCCTCCGGGATAGACTCCACTAAACCTCCGGCGGGACAGTCACAGCTCGGATCCGCAGACTTCCCGTTGATGCACTCGCACTCGTCCGAGAGTTTGGCGTCATCCGCGGCGTCTTCTGCCTTGGGGGACGGCTTGGATTCTAGGAGGGAGGAAAAGATCATTCGTTTGGATCAACCCCAATCAATGAATCAGATGATCAATCATCAATCTGAATTTGCGCCTCGCTTACCTTTCAACCCGATCACGCTCCTGTGCGGCACTGTAAGGGCCTGCGCCACCCCGAGGAGGGCAAATCCGATCCTGATGGCCACCATTCTTCGACTAGGAAAAGAGAAGTTCTGGAAAAGAGAAGAGACGTGGGAGCTGGCTGTAGCCTACCAAGCTCGGCAGCAGAGCTCACTTCTGCGCTGGAGACAGGACGCTACGGAGAGAGGAAGGGAAGTAGAGAGCACCGGGAAGGCATGTTTTCGTGATTGGTAACCGTACCACTTAAACGTTAGCTTATCTCTCAGGATTGCCTCGTACCTCAATTACGTTATTTCTTGAAGAGATTACTTCGAACAATGAGATGGAATTCACCCGAGTCTACGTTCTTCCTACGAGGCGTCCCGCCCGGGAAAATGAATATGTGAATATTCCTATATGCGCATGCTGTGCACAGTTCGCGTTAAAACTTCAAGTTCTCAGGGTGCCTGTATCCGGCAATCGGTTTGACGATAAACAAATAGTTCTCAGCGTTAGTTTTCAGGTAGAGCGAACATCATTCGTAATCCGCTCAGTCACCGTACCCGTAACAGTCTCCCTCAACCCGCTGTCATCGGCTGAAGCACGGCGCCGTCATCATACCCGTAATGTGCGTGCTGCTGACCACCCCTCCCCCGGGTATCGTCCTCCTCACTTCGTTCTTCGTCGGAGTCGTCACTCGGTTCATTCGGGATCATCGAATCCCGCGGATCGTCGTTCTCAAATTCGTACTGGTCGCCGGAAACTAGGGGGGAATAGAGTTTAATAGTGACTATCGCGCCCTACACTACCTCAATCTCTAATTCCCATACTGAATGCAAACGTAAGCCTTACCTTTTCTCTTCGCCTCCTCCCTCGCCGCGGCATCCTTGGTCTTTTGAGGGTTCGAATTATCGTCGATATGTTTCTTTAGAGCGGCCTGGACCTCAACCGAGGGTGGTAACGCTTCGGGATTCGTCGCCCTAAAGCTCTTCTCGAACGCCCGTTCCATCGCCGCGCGGTCGTTTTGCTGGGCTCTCGAGGCGACTGTGGCGACAGAAACTGCGTTCTCCCCCCGATGTCGTGGGGGGGTGGGGACGCCGCCCCCGGTTCCTCCGCCGCCAGGACCTGGAACTGGAGCTCGGAGAGTAGCGTTGCCGGGACCGGTCCTCACCGTCCCTTGACCCGGACCCGTCCGCGGATTCAGCCGCGTGGACTGGTAGCCCGGCGGCGGCACCGGTGGGGTCGTCGAGGTTGAGTTCAGCGGCGGGGTATTGTGCTGCACAGGAATCGGTTTCGTCTCGGTAAACGTGCCTGCTGGAATCGGCTTAGAGAGCTGTTTCACCGTCTTTTTCAGAACATCATCCTGAAATTGACCGGATTTTCTTAATTCCCGGGGTGCCGCCTTAGGCACCGCCCCTCCCCCCACGATTTGGCTCGCCACGCTCGTAATCGCCCTCTGGGTCCCAGGAGCTTTTTTTCCAGCGGTGGAAACCGTATGCTGGGGAATACCGCTGATCGTGCTCGCATAACTGTTACTCGCCCGCCGCGTCGGATTTCCCTCCATCTCCGACCTGTTGGACACGTTTCCGGGGCGGGCCCTACTCGCACTCCCCGGTTTGCTGCCAAAGCCCGCAGCGGCTGTCCTCTCGCCCGGTCCCCCTCCCGCGACCGATCCCACATCAGCATTCGACATGTTCTCGATTTGGTTGTTGAGAGAGGCGATCTCTGTCCTCAAAGTCCCCACCTCCTTATCCCTCGCTTGAAGGTATTCCGATATTTTCGCTTTATCGCGTTCCACTTTTACCAATTGTTCTCTTACAGCAAAAGTCTTCTTCTTCTCGCTCTCCAACTTCTCATTCACCGAGTGCTCCGTCCTCACAAGGGTCTCCTCCACACTCAACCGCACCTCACTTTCAGCTTCATACTGCTGGATCAGGCGGTTAGATTGTTGCAACAAAGCCGAGCGTTCGGTAGACGTGGAGTGAAGCTTTTGGGAGAGTTCTGGGAGGAATGTCATTCGAGAATTCAGGATTCGGAGACATTAAGCATCTTGTGGCTTCTTCGAACTCCTTTCATCGGTCAACGTGCTACCTACCCTTGTTTTCCTTCTCCTGAACGATGTTTTCTCGCGCAAGTCCCTCGATCGTTTTTTTCCAGTCGAGCTCCGATTGAGTAATCTGCCCCCGTAAGCGGTCATTATCATTGCTGAGACTGTTCATAGACGCTTCGTTGGCGCGACTGCGTTCTCGCTCCCGCATGAGTTCCTGCTCTGCGTGCTGCCGCGCTACGCGTTCGCGTTGGAGATCCAATTCAAGGGATTTGTCGGTCTGAGGGAGAAGTGAAGAATCTTCACATCTGATTCTGATCCATCATTCTTCGTCGCTTAACCGTAGTGTAACTTACCACAGTCTGATTCCTCATCCGATCCAGCTCGTCATGAAGTCTCTCCAGATCCAGGTCCTGCTCCTCCGATCGCTCCTTCTCCCTCTCGAAATTGGTCTGAGCCACCCCCAGTTTCCCCTCCAGAACCGTAATCAGTTTTTTGTGGATTTCGAGTTCCTCGCTAAGAGCCTTCTCTTGGACGCTTCTATCGGGCCTAAAGGGGATCTTCATCGCCTTCCCAATGCCCTCTCCAGTTTTTTTCTTGCTCGTATCCGTAACAAATAGGCCACACCCGGGAGAAGCATTGTAAACGATGGACTGAGACATGGCTGATAAAGTGAGTTCTCGATTTTAAGATAAGTTGTCTAGTTCGAGGTACACTTTCCGCGTCCTAATCGCGTTTGGACTACTTCGATATAGATGGAAAATGAAGGATACCGGCCGTGAACAAAATCACGTGTAAATCTTCTGATCTCAACTCAAGACTCGTACTCAGGAAACTCAAACTTGGACTCTGACTCAAACTCAGATCTGTTCTGATCCTCATCTCGACAACCCTCCGGAGAACAAGACCTCTCTTCAACCTAGAATCGGTTGCTGAACTTCTTTCCGCCTACTAATTTGCGCACTCCCACCAGTTCTTTGCTGGCGTTTCTAAATCGAATGGAGTATTTGCAAGTGACCTCACTCTGATAACCCCCTTAACCCGCCATTGACACCACGATCTTCGGCTTTTCTGGAACCGCTATGCCGCCCGGATTAACGCCGTGTTTCGCCTCCCATTCCTCGCACTGTTCCTTCTCTTTCGCCCGCAATTCGCGGACTTTCTTGTCCAACGCAACGACCCCGGGGTCTATATCAGTGGCCTGAATTCCCTCCTTTTTCTGGACGTATCCGTACTGAAACAGATCAGCTTGTGCCTGCTTATACGGGTACCACGTGGCCTTCCGAAACAGCAGGAAATTGGTTATCGGCGGGGCCACCACATGAAGACACAGCTGGTTGTACTCGCTCGGGTAGCTAAAGCCGGCGAGGAACTTGCTCTTGACGTTGTAGCGCTCGGCAAGTTGCTCTTTGCCGAGCTGGAGCATGGTTTTTAGGAGGGTTTGGTGCGGATGCCGCTTGCACTTCCGCAAATCCGCGGTAGTGATCTTAGGGATCACCATCAGGTGCGCCCGGCCGACAGGAAATCGCGATTCTACCTGGGGAGAGAAATGCGAAAAACGGATTTTTCCCAAATCCTCGCGTGGCACCTGTACCGAGTGGATCACCAAAACACCTAGAAATCACCACATCAACACAACACTGTCTCAACACCTATCCCGCCCGCAAGTCGACCAACTTACTACCACCGCCTCCCACGTCTTGTGTAACACATCCCGCCCGTGGTATTTCCCGGTCAGAGCCGCCTCGACGCAGTCATCCGGCTCTGTTGACTGGATGAAATCCTCCAGAAGCAGCGTATTACAAAAATTACACCGCTCCAGCCACAGCAAATTTGGCTTCCCGCATTTCGCGCACCGCTTGTTGTGATTATGCTGCGTGTAAAACCGCTCGTAGTTGTCGGAAACGTAGGCTCGGCGCTGTGGAGCGCTCATATGTCCCTCCGAAACCACCCCATCACCCCACGTTGAGCGCCCCGCGACCGCAGAAATACACACCGGGTGCCGTATCGGAGCGCTAAAACACGCCAGGGGCGTTCGTTGGACCCCAGTGAGACTTGTAATCCGCCGTCCGGTCATTTTTGGGCGTAGCAAATGGCTCCCTATCAACTTCGGAATAACACATGTGGATGGGACATTCCGACCGCTAATCGCGGGTATATTCCGATTCCTATGATTGTATGAAGTTCGGAAACCAACCGGCGTACGATGCCGTTCATCCAATTCGAAGTCGAAATCCAGCCCGTATGAAGCCCAAAATTTCCCCGAATTTTCATTACTAACGCCGAAAAATCACCGAACAATAGCTTATTCGTAACGGAATTCGCCCTAGAATCGCGCTTCCGCGCGAAGATCACTAGCGGGCCCGACTTGGAATATCCCCGTAGAAATGAGTTTCTTTGTGTACCCCTTCGGGTAGTGTCAGGGCCCTTATCGCCCGAGAATCAAAGCGAGTTCATTCTGCACTATATATGGGACCATGCGGATACCGCCCGTGTATGCTAGATCAAGAGAGCTTATCGGGTCGGTATCGGTAGTGCCGGATGCACTACTGAGTTGAGGTACTTTACTACTGCTGTGAATTCCGCCCTAAAAATACCGGCGGAATGATGTAATATGATGGCAGTTTCACTAGGACTTGACCGGGACTTTGCCCGTCGTAGATGAGGGTTAGACTAAATGAAATGAGTTGACCGTTCAGAAGTAGGCAGGCTGAGATTGTTGAATTGTGTCCTCGCCGCAATCGGACTCGAGTCCATGCGTCTGGACTTCTCTTGCAGGATTGTACCCGTATTTCGGTTCCGACTTTTACTCCAGCCTGACCCTGTTCTCCTTCGCCCACTTTTTCATAACTCGGTTAATAATGTATTCAACCTGAGGGTTGCTAGTGGCTCTTAACAGGTTTACGACCTCCTGCAACCGCTCCGCCGTCTCCTTCCCCGCGACAACTTGTTGGAAGACACCAACCGCAGCCCCGCGTTTTCCCTCCCAGAACTCCGGATCCGGGTCCAATCGTTCGAGGACGTCAAAGGCTTTACAGGAGTAGTAGAATTGTCCCATCCTATAACAATCATTCGCGATAACGTGCAATAGATTGAAGGAGTCGTTGTTCGTGTCCATCCTAACATAGCTTTCCCAAGCGTATTGCGGTTCTCCCGACATGATGTAAACCCTTGCCATCCAGCTGAGAAAGGTGAATTCCTGTCTATAGGCCTCGTTGGTTATCATCTGGAAGGCCTCTTTTGCCTCTTTATACTCGCCGACGTTGGCACAAGTAATAGCGTAATTCCAGTTAAAATCGTTACAACTAGAGAAATACGCCTTTATACTCTTCAAATACACCAAAACGTCCTCAAACTGCTTCAGGAGGAAGAAGCAGGAGGCCATGCACTGCCTCCCCGGGATGGTATCACACTCGCTCGCTGAGGCGCCGACCAACTGGAAGAGACCCTGGGCGATCTTCAGGTGCTCGCGGGAACCGGTTTTTTGGCCTGGGGGAGGGGAAAAACCGGGTAAGAAACGTGATCATCTTAATACCATCGTGATTGAGAATTCGAATTTTGACCCTTCAAACTCCGATTCCGTATACCTACCGAGACAAGCGTACACTACTCCCTTCAAGATGTATTCCCGAGGGATTGAGGGTTCGAGGTCTTTGATCAAGTTATAGGCTTCCTCGTGGTCTTGGGTGAATTTCAGGTAGTAAATCACCAAATTCAGCCGCGCCTCCGGAATAACGTCGAGCAGCGGCGGGAGAACCTGAGGAAGAAATTAAGAAAAGATCGGGATCCCCTAATACCGCCGACAGAAGGTTTCAACGTCTGCTAGTCTCTCCGTGATCATCGTCTTACCTGCATCGCATTCTCTCCGTTCCTGAAGACGCATATGTTGTGTCTCAGCAGGTCGTGATCCTGAAAGACGGTGGAGTCTGCGGCCTGTTGGAGGACTTTCAGCTCGGCCTCCGCAGCTTTACCGTTATACAGCTGGTAATGCGCACAACTCTTCAAATTTATACCCATTATACTATTCGGATACATTGCGAGATACGTCTGTAAAATCTCTATCGCCACGTCGTAGTAGTCCAATTTATAGTAACACGATGCCGTATAAACGTTCAAAGCCCAGTGCTCACGGTTGTCCACCAACAACCGCTTGTACATGTCCGTGGCCTCTTGGAAGTGGGAACGGAGGAACTGGACGGCGGCGAGACACCTGGGGGGGAGGAATCGGGATGAAGTTTCAATCGGTGATCGAGGGAAACTGAATCTGATTGGAACGGTTTCCTTGCCGCTGACACTTACAGCTGGTCCTCGCATGAGTCGCTTAATGCGGCGTGCATCTGCATCATGAGGCTGTCGTTGGACCGTTTATGTGCTACATGGAAGAGGATTCTCTTCTTCAAAGGGTCGTCAACTTCGCACTTGTTTGCGGAAGTCTCAGCCTGTTCATACTGGGTCAAAGCGTAGAGACAGCATGCCATATACAAGTGTACGCGAGGGTCAGGCTGCTTTCCTGGGGAGGAGAAATCGAAGATCATAGCTAGTCACAGAGGTGATAGTTTTAATTTACCCGATTTCCTGGAAAATCGCCGCAATAAGACTTACCCATCGATGCATGTTTCGCGAGTACTTCCTCATAAGCGTCCAAAGACTCTCGATAATCACCGTTGTGAAACGCCGCGTACGCTAGCCACATGTTGGTTCCCCCGGTTCTATCCACCTTGGCTCTTTTGTCGAAGCTCAAAATGGTCTTCGCTCCTACGAAATCGCACCGTTCCAGGTGCGCCATAAGGTCGGGTTTGGCATCCGTTCTTTTCTTGGTACCGGCGGTAACCGGGCCGGCAGCGCCTGGTTTCCCTCCCCCGGGGACAGCAGCCCTTTTTCGCTGCTTACTCAGCGAAGAGCCGGGACGGAGCATGGTGGGCGAAGGTTATTAAACTAGGCCTGTACCGAGTATTAGTTGATATGATTAAGACTAAATAGGTGACCGCAGCTGCAACCGGGATCTTGGCTAAAGTCAGTGACATAGATAGATCATAGGGCATCTCCCGCCGAAATAATGTCCGTGACTCGGTAACTCACATTCTTAGCATCCGCATCGACTCTCACTCTCATCGACTCAGTTGTTGACACTCAACTCTTGTACGTTTTGAACGCGCCTACGGATCTCCCTCGTTAAAGCTTCTGATTTTGCCGAACAATATCCTACTTCGCACCGAAGGTGCTAATCTCCCTCGAGGGTTTACAAAGAACTGGTTTCGGATGTTTTGATTCGGACTTCCCAGGTAGTACAGTACTTTTGAATTCATTGCAGACCTGCTGGAAACCCGCCTGATTCCGCCCGGGAATCGCGACTATTACTCGCATCTGAATAGGATTGTCATAGGTAAAGTTTATAGGTTTTTGGTACTAACATCTGACTCAGCATCTGAAACGGTATTTTGGTACCCTGCTTGGGAGAATCTCAGGGACCTTCTTCTTCTAGAGGCCTAGATTCGAACGAATTTGTGAGGGCTTGTTCTCGTCTAGGCCTGGCTGTGACACTCAACGTAAAATAGGTTTAGGTTTTTAGTCGACGGGCTTCCAGGGCGGAGAACGGGTGTAACATTTGTTGTATCGTCAAAAAAGTGATTGAGTAGGTGAGTACTCTGAGTCCACTCCGCAACCTCGGTTCCTCAGTTCCACGGTTTCCACCGGAAAGGCGGGCCTCCACTTCTTGCGGACGCTAGGCGCCTACTCCTCGTCGGCGGGCCTCCACTTCTTGAGCACATTGAACTTATCATTCCACTCACAACGGTAGAAGAAGATCCCCCAGAAGAAGAACATGCCCCAGTAGGGAATCAAGATACGGCAGACGTCCTCGAAAAACTTATCGGCGACACCTGGGGGGGAAAGATGGAGCGAGTGGGTGACTCTCAATAGAGGTCCCCACTGGGACAAGGTCAACACGGATTGAACCAGTTGAACATCAACTCCTTCACCCACGGTCTCGTTGATTGAAATTCAAGATCCTGATTCCTTCTCTTCTCCGAACGTCAACTTACCACCATAGTACCCGGTATCGATGTAGAGCCTCCAGGCGTTCCTATTGGGGTTCAACTCCAACTCGGGATCCATAACGGAAAGATGAGCCTCAGCGTCCCAGTTAAACCGGATGCAACGCCACAAGTTACGGTCTGGAGGGAAGAAAAGTTGGAATTGCACCGCGTCCAGGAATTCAAACCACGTTTCTCAGAACTCACAGTTCCCCTGAAAATCGCCATGACTTACACTGAAACCTGGTGTTATTGAAGACTTACACTGGAACCTGGTGTTGTTGAAGAATTGCCTGAGCCATTGGTATACGGGTCCTCCTGCGAAGGGGGACATGACCGTCCTTGGGGCGGTAGGAAGGATGAGTTTGGACGCCATCCGGGCTCGTGAAAACGCCAACATCGTGTGTTGGCGGGGGAGGGACTTCAGAAGGGGAACTCAACCGTCCGGGGCTTAATAGCTCAATCCTGCGCGGGGGAGAATTTCGATTTAACGGATTCGGGCGGGATTTCCATTTCCGAGAGTGTCGACGACGAATGAGATATCGCCCGGAAGTCGGATATTAAGGCTAGCGCTCGTCCCGCTGCTGCGCTTCTCTCTCAACTCTCTCGCGGGAGGTCTCTCTCAGTGCGCGTGGTTCTGAAAAAACAAGGCATCCAACGAAACACGCCTGGTAAGTCCAATGAAAGAACTGCAACGAACTTGTCGCCTTAGATGTGCGGTTTTGGTGACTGGTCTTCTTCGTCTTCGGTCTTGAATTATGCGAAGGATTCAACGAAATTTCTTCTGAAATTGTATGCGCGGTTTAGCGTAAACTGTATGCGCGGTCTAGCGTTTTCTTGAAAACGAACCTGAAAGTAGCAAACTAGCCCTGTGTGTGTAAAAAAGACTCGTCTATTGACGGACTAACAACCTAACAGCATCCAAACCAGGACCTGTACTGATTTCAAAAAAGTTTCCTCCCATCTCAGCCCGACTTCATAAATTTTCCTCCAACCATCCCAGCCCCGATTCGTCATCTGACATTCACAGATTTTCTTCGAGCCATCCTAGCCCCGATTCGTCATCCGACTGGGGTTCCCTTTTTTTCGCCCCCTTATGCCGACCACACATACACCCGCCCGGACAAGCGCCCTCAGCAAAAGCAGGAGCCGGCGGCTCGGAATCCACCGGTATAGTGCTGAGCGCCTCAGCGCCTGATTCTGAGTCTCTCACTCTCTTATCGCCCCCAATCGTATTTCCCGATCCAGAAGCGCCTTCACCTGAAGCCTTAGGCAGTGAGGAGTCCGAAACTTCCGCCTCTACCGGTGACATCGCATGGCGCCCCTCTACCGCTGCGGCTATCAACTCTACCGGTGAGCCCCCTTCCGTCGCATGACGCCCCTCTACCGCTGCCCCCCCTTCCATCGATTGAAGAACGCCCATAACCTGTTGAGCGGCTTGTTCGCACCTTAAGCGGAGCTCCAGAGCTTCTTTCTCCTTCTCCTCCCGCAACTCCGCCTCCGGTTTCGGGTCATTTTTCGGTTTTTTCATTCTTTCAATTCCGGCTTGGACACCGGCCCTCTCCTCGTCTGCACGGTCTAAACCATCATCACATTCCGCTCGGTCTCGTTCTGCTCTTTTCCGGGCCTTCTTCTCCTTTTTCAGTCTTTTTCGCTCTGACCGGGTCTGCTCCTCGTGAACCTCCTCAGATTCCGCGGTTAATAATCCAAAGGAAGGCGAATGAATTTCATTCGCCCCGGATTCCTCCCCCTTCCCATCAACACCCTCTTTAGGCTTGGCACCATGGTCCTCCTTCTCCTTCCAATTATTTTTAAC
>JACKZZ010019892.1_pt1 | contig 22315 bp, 7 predicted proteins | sample 8027871 | NCBI WGS metagenome assembly JACKZZ01 (sample SAMN15724774, study PRJNA655200) | protist metagenome | isolation source: fluorescence activated cell sorting (FACS) single amplified genomes of... | place: USA: West Boothbay Harbor, Gulf of Maine | collected 2000-07-19 | reverse complement strand
TAAAAAAAATATGCACAGTTTTAGCGATGCAGAATAAATGTCTCTAACATTGTTTTTAAACACTTTTGGCTCTTCAACAAGGGTAAAATGAGGCATTTCAAATATAGAAGTTACTAATAATTTTAACTTTCACTAATGACATCAGACATACAAAAAATGCATAAATATATATACGTATGTAAATATATGCAATGTCTTCCAAATGAAGACCAGAGGGGAAAGTGAGCAGAAACAATTTTATTTTTTCTTGCTCGGTTCATGCATGCGTATGCGAAGCCGTGTGACTCGTTCGTCTCGTCGTTCTTTGTGAGTTTCTTGTGCACAGTAAAAAATGAACATAAAAAACTAATAATAAACTCTGTTGGTTATTATTATTATTATTATTTATTATTATTATTGTTGATTAACTAATCGAGAAGAACCAGTCGGAACGCTAATTAAAACGGTACAGTATTAAAAATGCCTCTCGGCCCACGGATCGTAGTGCTGTGTCCATATTATACCCCTAATACTAATCTACAAGGACTACCTGTGGTATCGTTATATTCCCGTTGATAAAAAATGAAATAAATTGCAGAGATTGAGTGTTATGCGGTAGGACGGGCAGAACCTTCGCCCCTCGCACTCAAGTGCAACATTACAAACACGGTTCCCACCCCGTTTTCAGAAAATCTTGTGCTAGCTAGACGCAGTGGAATCTATTGAGGACATAAAATAACATGGAGGAGGCAGCGGATGAGTACGAAGTTGATGGGTGGGCGATTTCAACATCGTTTGTATTTCCACTGTTGTGGAAAAATCACGGTTTGCGTATTGTAGAAACTGCTGTTTTTACAACAAACGCAGAATATGAAACACATGTATTTACTAGTAGTGCAAAAAAGAAAACTAAAGGTGGGTCAAAATATACGGAAATAAAGAAACGGAAAAGCAGCAACTTAAAGTTAGATGAACTAGAATATAGATATACAAAAAAGAGCATCAAACGTGGTATGAATTTGTGGGGTATTCAACGGCACGTTGGGTACCGTGGTACAGTTTTATCAGAAACCGGTGGTTGTAGAGTACTGCGCGACTTATCCAATACTAACGATAACCAAAACAACCATTTTTTGCAAGCTTTTCACGAAGCAGAGCTGTTGAAAGGCCGACACGATAGTAGTAATAGCACAAAAAACAAAACGCTGTGTATACAAACATATGTTCCACCACAAAATAATATTGTTTACACAGCTACTTTAAAACGGCAACGTCCAAAATACCCAAATAGAAATGTCGCCATAACGTTTAATATTATAGCTGAATCGTTTGGCCGTTCATATTTTTTCCCAAAAACGTTCTCTATTGATGAAGTTGATGGATTCCACTCAAATCATGCGAAAGTAGATGCAGTAACACGGCAAAGGGCAAGGGTAGCGTCATTAGCAGTCGCACACCATGTTGAAAATACGCATGACATATTTTTTACAGAGCTAGAATTAGAATTTTTGTATGACTACCAATTTAAAAACGAGCTCATAGTTAGCGGGGTCAAACGATGTCAATATATTTTTGTGAAAGAAATGTGGCGATGGCCAGTATCAGAATCATCCATGGTTAATTTTATAAGGGAGCACGGCAACACCCCATTCGGCGATAAAACCCCAACCAGCAATACAATCCACGTAAAGCATCATCAGATGCACCATAAACACACCATTTTAAACAAACATAATACAAATAAATATGCTGGGGGTTATGCATTAAGTAGCGATGGAAGTGATTCTAGTGATTTTGATGGCACTGTGGAGGAAGAGACCGCTGATAGCGACATCGATAGCAACGAAAATCAGAGCAGCAAGAGTATGAGCCTCAATATTGGTCACGGTAATATGGTAGCTGGGGAAGGGAAAGAATTAGAACATGGCTGCGGAGAAGAAAAAGAAAAGGAACTAAACACAACTATTGCTACCCCTACACCAGTCAATACGATGAGGAGCAAGAACATTAAAAGTGCTTCGACGTCAAACTTATTGACACCACCAAAGATAGCACGCCAGCAGTTTTACAATTTAAGAAGCAATAACGGCACCACGGTGCAACGGCCGAAAACGGCTGGGAGCAAATCCATGCATACGCTGCCTTCGCACAGTAGCCACCGTTCCCTTCGCCAACACTCATCTTCGATCAACGTGCAACGCATATTATCTAATCCATTAAGAACGGCTAAATCAACAGCGATACTGCAAAAGCCAGTTCATCATACAATGGGAAGGGAGGCCCCTGCATTTATCCCATCCGGTACCAATAGAAGCACTGGCATGGGGAGCTACACAATTGATGCTGCATTCTCTGGCATAAAAAGCTTAAATCCTTCTGCAAGTGGTAGTGGGGATAGATGGGCTGCAAAGCAATTTAAAGGGTTAGTGGAGGGGTGGAGAGATACACGCATGCAACCAATTCCTGCATCAGAAAAAGCACTAGACAATATTAAAGTCAAACGTGTTGGCGTAGATGATTTACATATTAAAATGTCCAAATTGTTACGAATAGCACATGAAAAAAATGACAAATTACAAGCTGAAATTCGGCAATGGATAGCACGCAGCGAGAAAGACGTAGCGGCGCTTGGGGAGCTGGAGCAAATTTGTACACAGGCACAAAGCCGTTTGGCTGCATTGGAAGATAAGTACAAACGTGAGTCTGAAAAATGGCTTAGTGAAAATGCTAGATTAAATGCGTTGGTAGATAAATTATCCAAAGAATTGAAATTAAGTAAGAAACAACTGCACGAGGAACGATTGGTGTTTCAAGATAAAGCATTTGAATGCAACGAATTAAAGGAACAATTAGACAATGCATTGGCTCGGGAAAAGTCCCTGTTGGCAAGGTTAGCATTTTTTGAAGATGCAGGAACAGATGAAAATAAATTACGAAATGAGTTGTTAAAACTGCGAGGTGAGCATAAAATTTTACAAGAGGCCCATAAAGTATTGGCATCAGAGCATGAAGAGGTAAACGAACAATACGAAGAGTTAGAGAAGGTCAACTTGGAAAAAGACCAGTTCAGAGACCATCTGTTTAAATTGTTAGCAGACAGAAGCACGGTTGGCGTTAATGAACCAGAACGCAGAGGGGGTGGTTATAGTAGTTATCCTGTGCCGGCAAAGAAAAATGTTGAACGTGCTGTAAAGATGTTATGCGATGGCAAATTTAGAAAGCCGCCTAAAAGAATACATAGAGGTCGCAACAAAGCAATAAAGCAGCTACGACATTTGCGTGAAATACGCTTAAAGTCAGAAGAATATTTTCATAAAAAAGAAGATGTTACAGTAGATGCACCGTCCGTTTTCAGACAGCTACGTTTTGCATTGGCCGGTGGCCGTACATTATTTGGAAAAAAAATAAAAAACATAAAAGATTTATTCAAAGTCTTAGATAAAGATGGTGGTGGCACTGTGTCACACGAGGAATTTACGGCAGGCTTACACCGGCTTGACATTGGGCTTACAAAGGACCAGGTTCGCGCGTTATTGCATGTTGTGGATGATGACAATAGTGGTGAGATTGATGTCAGTGAATTTTTAACGGCTGCGAGAGAATTCAGCCCAACCAGAATACGTAGACGAAAAGCGAAACATGAAAACCCAGACAAACCAACCGCGGCTGAAGAGGAGAACAAAACTTCGTAGGTAACAACGAAAGCATGGCGTGAGTAAAGATGACGTCTTACTGTGTATTCATGGCGGGGTTAGATTGATTGGAAAACAAAGTACAAATATCTTGCTGAAGTACTCTTCGAACAATCTGGTGTGCATTACACCGATGATTTGTTGTGCATTGTGCATAATAAAAAACAATTTAAATTATTGTAATTAATATATATATATATATATAGGGAATTGTTGTTCTCTCTGTATAGTGTATAGTATATATTAATATTTATTAGACTACAATAAATACCGCTTCAAAATATATTACTTCTTTATATCTTTATATCTTTATAATAATATAATAACACATATAATAACAACACCATATTATATAACAACAGAACATACACGCACCCAATCACATGCGTTGGAGTTGCGAGGCACAAAGGAATGCAGTCCCACGCATTTATTTACACAAAGACGTATACAAATTGCATCATTCTTTGTATAATTTATATACATACATATACGCGTTGTTGGCAAAAAAGTCTGCCTCCCACCACTTTTCGAACACAAACACTATAAAGAGTAAATTATATATATATATAATTTAGATTATTGAGTAAGTGCATAATATATCATAAACATATTATCAAAGCTTTTATATATCAACTACAAAATCAATTGATAAAATAATAAACAATATATATAAAATGGGAAATGAAAATTCAAAAACGCACACGCATGGGTTGCATTTTAAAGCAAAATGCGAAAAAAACCCAAAAGGTTTAAAACTGACACAAACAAAATGTATTGTTGTAGAGTTTGATGGTTTAGCTTTTACGAATAAAAAGAATGATATTTTATATCGTCCGAAATATTCACAAATTTCCGCGTGGGGTGCGTCACAGGATAATAAGCGGATAAAATTTGAGTTTGATGGAGCCAAGAGTAGCGTATTTAAAGTCGACAATGCAAAGGTAGTTGAACGCGCCATGTTGTTGCGATTGGATGTCTTTCGCGCCGAAGATAAATTTGCTGGTAAGTCTCTTAACCTTTGTTTATATGTGCATTTTTGCATACGCACTTGTTTCTAACAAATTCATAATATTGTGCCTTGCTATATAGCGACTACTGTAATCGACCCAAGTGGAAAATTTGCAGAAGAAGTTATATTTCATGTAACTGGTAACGGATTGTTAGTATCCGATGCAACAGGGCGTACAAAACCAAGAATGTTTGAGTTCGTCATGCTGCAAGGTTGGGGATCCAAAAACAATTATGAAATTATTTTACAAACACGCGATTCAACACAATATACATTTGCAACACCATCTGTGAAAGAAATGTTAACAAAGTTGGACGATGTAGCAAGAATGGTTGCACGATCTTTGAAAGCCAAGGGTGCACCAGTGCGCGAATCGGTCGTTGACCAATTTCAAAAGCAAGATGAAACGTACGAGTCACCATTAACGTTGGTTCAAATGGTGTTTAACCCATTTGGCGAAAAATTATTGCCTAAAGATTGTGCCTTACGGTGCTTGGACGGGCAAGGTGTTCGTATGCTAGGCGTTGGAACGAAGAAAAAAATTACTGTGAAGTATGAATCGCTTGGATCATGGAGCCATGACAACGAGCATATCACACTAACATTAACCGCAGATAAAGGAAGTAAGAGTTTTGTTTTAAAGTGCAACAATGCGAATGATGCAGCGAATTTCATTCTTAATCTGGAACAATCAATTCATCGTTATGATCATAAAAAGCAAAGACGACGAAATGCACGTAATAGTGTAAACGTCGTGCATCAAGCACCGGATATACCAAACAGTTTGGCACAAGTTGGAAAGTTAAAGTCCCGTCGGTTAAGTGGTAGCGATAAGACGTTAAAATTGCAGCAGCACCGAGCTCAATCGGGCCAAAATTTATTTGCCGGCATAGTTGGTGGTACACAACAACAACAGACTGCGAATACAGATAATTTCCAAATGGAGGCACAAGTTGGTCGGCATGGAGAAATATTGGGGTTGGAACAGTCTAGTACATACCTAATTGTGGTAGATGGAAATGCAACATTGAAACTTGTTAATATGAGTGCGGAAGTTGTCCACACTGCATATTCGTGGGGATTGAACCAAATAACAGGTTGGCAAGCAATTGATCGAGATGAGTTTATGTTGGTGATTCCGCAAGGGAAAGTATCTTTTTTTGTTGAAGATGCACAAGTTCTAGCAAGTGTTGTCGAAGATGCATGTCTGAAATATGCAAAGCAATTGAAGTTAATGAAGCAGCAACAGTCCCAGGTAAAAGCATCTGCGCCATTACCACCCCACCCAATTCAACAACAGCGTCCGCAGCAAGAGCTACAAGAAGTACAACAGCAATTACAAACAGTCAGTTTGGTCATACCCAAGGGAGTTAAAAGTGGTCATAAGATGAAAGTGCAGTTGGAAGACGGAAGCATGAAAGAATTTATCGTCCCGCGGGGTGTTAAAGCTGGGCAGCAAGTAGAATTCCAAGTGCCACTAAAACCGAAAATAGACTTGCCAGATACAATAAGTATGACAATACCGCGAGGCGTAAAACCAGGAAATAAACTCAAGGTGAAATTAGATGATGGTACTATGAGAACATTTGTTGTCCCACCCGGAGCCATACCCGGTCAACAAGTCGAATTCAAAGTGAAGTAAAAAGTAAAAAGTAGGGTGGGGGGAGTTTTCTTTTTTACTCGTGTACTTTTCACTAATTCTTTTTTCGTGGCGCGCGTATATATATATATTAATAAAAATAATAAAAAATTAAATAAGCTTAATGAAATAAATATATATATATTTTTTACTGATAACTTAAACTTATGATGATATAATTCATACTATGATAGGAGCAATAAAAGATAAATCACTACCTCGTATAAAGGGATTTTAAAATTGAGTGTAATTTAAGGTTTATTTTATTGTTACTTATTACACTAATATACTTATATAGGGAAATCCGCCCCCCACCAACTGTAAAAATGATTATTTTTTTTATTCGAGACGACGATGCACCTACTATTAATTTAATTCAAAGACGCAAATTCAATATATATATCCTTCACCGAACACACGCGCTGCGTTCAGGGGGGTAATACACCATTTTGCCGGACTTTGCCGCTCCACAAACCATACACATATGGAGAGCTTTTGTCACGGCGCATTTAGTAATAATGGTTAGAATTTTGTACCCAATTGTACTCACATAAATAAAGTGATTTGAAGTGGGGCTAATTCAAAATTAATAATTATTTTATTATATAACGCAGATAATATTGAAATGAATGATACTTCATCTGATAGAAACTCTCGCACGAACGATATCGTATCCGGTTGATATACAGAATATCTAATTAAAGCAAAAAATGTAAACCATCATAATATAAATGCGAAAGTGTTTCAACTTTAACACTCATCCAATAAAAATTTTCAAACGTTAGATGGAAGTAATTGAAAGAATCGAGTGGTTCAAATATTTACTTGTTTCGAGAATGTAAAAAACGTTTTAGTTTAAATTAATATTATTATCCATGTACTAAGGTTGTACTAAAGCTATCCTTTAAAATATTATATAGCAAAATATATACTACCTAGAATATGCATATTTTATATAATGGCACAAAATGGGTATTTAGTGGTGATTTAGCACTCACACAGTATTGTGTAGTGTAAAATACCCTATCAAATGCTCTGAAATCTTAAAAAAGTAGTAGTTTATCTTTTATTGCTCCGATATGATTTAACAAATTATATACATTTATATTTTATTAAATAAATGAGTAAGAATTAATTATATACACACACGAGTGTATAAAACACTGTTATAGAAATACGAGTTCGTATTTTATAATAAAACGCAAGATAAATTATTTACCATTTAAGTACACGCACTTGCACACGCATACATTGTTATATATCCTCGGTGCCTTCTTCGTAAAAATGCTTCAAGCCATTATTTGATCATCTGTTGTTGGATTATTTTCATGTTTTTGCTGCTGCTGTTGATTTTGTAATATATTCCTATGATTTTCAAGTAATTTTGTTTTAAATAATTGTTGGATTGCATTGCAACTATTTTTTGCAGTGTGTAACATCGATTGAAAAATTTGCATATCAACACGATTTGCCATGCGTAAAAAACATATTTTATTCTTCAAATTTGGTAGTATGGCAACTTCTATTTGTGGGTATCCATGATTAATTTCTGTATAATTTAAATCAACTAAATTAAACTTCGAAGTAGATGAAAAATGGTCATTATTACTATTCACAGATGCTGTAACATTATTTTCAGCGCCATCCTGAATATCTTGCTGTGGTAAATCATTTATATTTGCAATGTTGCAGCATGTGGTGGCAATAACAAAATCCAAGCATGGGATACCGGCGTGTATCAATGCCAACGACACTGCATTGATACTGGAACACAACGCACCACCATCTGATTGCAGGATATTGATAAAAATATTTATTTCGGATGAAGGCAGTAAATTTGTTAAAATAACACCTTCAAAAATATTTTTAATAGTGTTTGCTTCACTAATGCTAGTTTTGTCCCGATTACCGCTACGCCGGTATCCTAATGCAGCAAATGGGGAAGTAGAATATTCACATTTAACATTGCATTTTTTCTTATTTGCATTTCTCTTTGCCGTAACTTTTGGCCCTATAATTGACACAATAATTTTATTATTTCCTTGCTCATAGTATACACTGCCATCTGATGACGTATTTTTAATATTGTTAATTTTAAAGTTTATTTTACGAAATTCATTGTATCTTCTACCATCATTACGTAGATTGGCAATAGATGTAGCTGCCATTGCTATGTTTTTTCGGTGGTGGTGACTAAAGTTATGTCCACTAGAATTAGATGCAGCAACCACACCGCATGCGGCAAAAGTATTTGATCTTCGAAGATGGTTTTTGTGGTGTATAATTTAAATTTTAGGTATATATGTAGTTTAAGGTAAACTAATAGTACCACTTTATTGTAATTAGCGTTGAGTATGTTTATCCGTATTCTACGATACTTAGTAATTAATAACCTTAATTAGGAGGGTTCTGGAATATTAAGTTTATATATATTTAAAGTTAAAAATCGATGATTCCATTGTATATTAAGGTAACATGTAATAAGTAATTTAGTATAATAATGGTAATACTTATATGTTAGGATCGCGCCTAGACAGCACCAAACATCATATGATTGAACTTTAACTTCCATTCACCACGTTTAAGGTCTTCATTCGGCGGTTGCACTTTTTCAAACAACGACGGCCATCGTTGCAGTTTGTGTTTTGTGTAGTATGTGTGACGCAAGGTTGAATTTTTCTCCGTAAAACGACCTGTATTGCTACACCAACAAATCAAAGTAACAAAAATTTTATCCCAAGTACAAACACAAAGTATAATACTGCCAGGGACATTGTTGCATACATCAGCAGATCGATTCATAGAAACATTTCGAATTAATACAACGTTGAGTCGACATTTTTTGTGAATATTGGTCAAAGCAGCCTGGAGACGACGGGTATCAACGCAGATGGTACAAAAACACCAACAATTTACTTTTTTTCACACCAAATTATTAAAATAATATAATGTATCCACTTTGCATCTTGAACGATACACAACAACACCAAATAACAATCCATTTCGTTATCTTGAACAATACACAACACACAACAGACAAAAGAGGGTATATATAAAGAAGCAGGAAAAAATGATGATGAAGAAAAGTCCAGTTTTTTTTATTTTTGTTTTTTTGTTGTTTTTTTGGTTTGATATTAATAATAAGTTGTAGGATTATTATATAGTTATAGTGTAATCTTTGTTTTTCCCACTATATATTATTATTTTTTTATTATTATTTATTATTATTATAGTAGTATTATTACACAAACAAACTGCCAACACTAGAAAAGAAGAAAGCAATCACGCCAATCGCGCATACCAACAAAAGCAATCAATTTACAACACTTACCATACACCAACAGATAACACGCTGAAGTACAATTGTATTATGTCGAATATATCGCTGTGCAACGTACTTGCGTTGTTGTTCGCTATATCCATAATACCAACCGTGCTTGGATCCGATTGTACCTTTTCAACATCTGGCTCTCATAGTATCTCGGTGGACTGCAACCTTACAAATACGATAGAAGTTAGTAGTGATCTAACTATTATAGGAACTAAATCAGATAATGCATTGACGATGATAACACGGCCTGGAAACGGCCGGCATTTTTATAACAACGGCCATGCCCTGACGTTGAAAAACTTACACTTAACAGGTGGGGTAGCAACAAGTTCCCCGAATCCAGCATATTCTTCAATTCAAGAAGCAGGAATTGGTGGTTCAATTTTCATGATACAGGGGAATTTAATTATTAGTAATTGTTTCTTTTCTAGTAATACTGCATGTGCTGGCGGGGCAATATTCTACTATTCAAGAAATAATAAGGGCAGTTGCAGTGGTGCTGATAAAACGACAAGGGAAGCTTGCTTAGGTGCAGGTACTTGTACCGACCCTAGCAACACAGTAGTAGATGTCAATAAGGATGCTTGCCTCCAAAGCGGTACATGTACTTGTCCTGGTGGTGCTGATGGTCCTGGTAATAAAGGAGAATGCGAGGGGCGGGGCGGATGCTCTTGGACTCCTACAAACACGTGGACATCTGCTGGTCTCACATGGTCACTTTTAAGCGGGGAAGATTACTGTGGTCAGGTAACAATTGAGGATACAAAATTTAGTGGTAATAAAGCTGAAATTTGTGGCAACGAACAAACCCAACACTTTATGTTATCGGACGTTAGTACCACATTAGTAATAGATTCCGGAGTGGGTGGCGCAATGTATATTGGAAGCACATATGACATTGCAGGTACTGGCTCGACATCGAATAACATTAATGTTTCAAAGTCCGTATTTAGTTCGAATAATGCGTATTTAGGTGGCGCACTTTATATTTTGGAAGGCAAACACTGGCCAGGCAAAGATATTTCTTTTACTGACACAGTGTTTAGTGGAAACGGGCCTAGGGAGTATGAATATAGCAATGATGGGCCTTTTACTCAGGGTGGTGGTGCAATTGCATTCGTAGAAACTGCTGGAATTATAAATGAAGAAGCACCCCCGGTGACAACACTCTCTTTCAATAGATGTAAATTTGTCGACAACAAAGCTGATGAAAAAAGCAAAGGATCTATTTTATTACACATAAGTCGTAAACCGTCAAGTGCCACTGGTGACTGGAAACCAATTTTAGATCTGGATCAAACAACTTCTGTTTATCAAAATTCTGATCCGCTGGCCGGTATGAAAACTCCGGACCGTCGGGATTTTAATTCTATTGGTGTAAATGCAAATTTGGTAACTGCCGCGGATACCTCAGACGGTTACACATTTCAGAAAATTGACTCTGATTATATGTTCATACATCGATTTGTGAAAACATGTTCGTCAGACTTTCCGAGCATTTCATCATCAATCCTTGAAATTATTGCTGTTTCAAATAGTGGTATATTCACCACTAAAAGTACAAGCGAAGGTAATATCAATGGCTATGCAACAAACGATGTTGTGACCATTGCCAGTTGTACGGATTCCGATAACAATGGAAACTATCAAATAGGCAGCATATCCGGAAATGAAATCACCCTCGTCGACAAATACACAAAGGCTGCGATTGTTACGATTGAAAGTCTCGATGGCATGAGTTGCACTATCGAAAGAGCTGCCTTAGAAATTTCCAGTTGTACAACTAGTATAAGCGAGCATCTGTGTTGTGAAGCAACACCAGAAATTAGTGGAATTACTCTTCGGGAAGGTGGAACAGCGGTGTCAACGGGAACCTCACTAGGTGGTACTTTTGCAACTATTACAGGCATAAACTTTAAAACACCAAATACCGCCGTTCCAAATAATGTTATAGCCATTCTTAGTATTTCTGCGGCCGGTACATATCGTACAACAGATAATTCTGCAGTTGCAGGTACAGGGATTAATTCCTACGCTGTAGATGATATAGTTATTATTGAAGGCTGCTCTCATGAAGATAGTTTGAAAAATAATGGCGCATTTATAATATCTAGCATCAGTGGTAACAATATAACACTCATACATAAAGATACATTTGGAGCAATTGCAACAGGTACAAATAAAGCAGGGTGCAAAATTAAAAATCCAAATATTGTTGTTACTACGAATGGTGTTATATGGCCTTACGTTGAAGTAGATAGCGGTAACACGATATTGTACGCTACAACACCCTCGGGTTTAGGTGCCAATATACCGGTGAAAATTGCAATTAATGGTGTTATGTCAAAATACGATACGATCAAATTTTCATACACGCTTCCAAACATTACTGCTGTTCCACAGATACCAAAAATATCCGGTGGGAGTTCTAGTAAAGTAAAGATCAACGTAGTTGAGTTTGGAACTCCAGCTCACGTTGAGTCTTTAAGTATTTTTATTGCTGCTGAAGGCGCAAGTGCATGTGGTGGAACAGCATGTGATAATTTAAATATAAATGCAGGCCAGGTTCCCGCCGATGATTCTGTCATTACAATTTCTAGTGTAACTACAAGCGGAGTGTACACGACTGCTGACGGTGGCAACCCACCTGGCCCCGGTATTGATAATTATCATGTTAATGATATTGTAGTCGTGGCAGGGTGCACCGACACGAATAAAAATGGCGAGTGGAAAATATCCACAATAAATGGCAATGATATTACATTGGTGCATGTCGATACTGGTGCCGCACAAAGTGTATCTGCACAGACAGATCGCGGAAACTGTAAAATATATAAACTAGCAGGTGTTAATGACATAATTTGTGACTATTCAGCCGCTGGTGCCAAAGAGGCCTGCATGGATATTGTTCTTGCTGCCGGTGGTCAAAAGAGCCCGCCGAGAACATTTTGCTACGGCAGTGAAGACGAAGGTGCAATAATAATTACAAAAAATGCTCCAGATGTTACTGAAGGCACATCAGATTCCAATTATAAATTAAATTTAAAAGACGGTGTTACTAGAACACAAAATGTAACGGTAGCAATAACTGTTAATAATACGAATGATGCTTTACCCTGTACTGTATCGCCAACATCCGTTACATTTCTGATTTCTGATACAACTGACAAGACTATAACGATTACCACGAGCAGTAATAGTGTTGATGAAGGAACGGGCTATATTGTAAACCAATGCACAATAACTCATACGATTTCAACTACAGACCCAGTTTACAGTTTAGTTGATGCTGAATCGATTAAGATGAATGTTACAAATGATGATAATGCAAACGTAAATTTGTGGTACGATAAAGTATACCCTGTCAAATTTCTAGCGTTTTATGCAAATGAAGGCGATTCCGTAGCTTATGATATTAAATTAGAAACTGAACCTGTTGCAGATGTTACAGTTACGATTGATATCAATTTAAATCCTTTAAATGATATTGAAGTTGCAGTTGGTGTAATTACTATTACTAGTGTAACAACTAATGGGGTATATACTACTGCTGATGGATCCCCTGCTGGAACTGGCATAAGTAGCTATACAGTCAATGATATTGTAACTATAAAAAGCTGCAGTGCAAGTACTGAAAATAATGGATTTTTTAAAATTTCAGCCATTACAGGAAACGAAATTACATTGATTAATAGGGCTACAAACGGTGCGATAGTGACTGGGGCAAATCATGCCGGTTGCACAATATCGAAACAACGTATGCACCCTTCTCCAACCCCAAGTATAACACCGAGCTCAAGCGAGTTAACATTTACTTCAAGCAACTGGGATGTCTATCAAACTGTAACGTTAACGTCTGCAGATGACAAGATTGAACATGACTTAAGTCGCTTTGCTATTTTGCACACTATAAGTACATCTGATACAGTATTCCAGGATAAAATAAATGCATTAACTACTATCAAGGCCATAATGGATGTTGGCGACAACGACGACGTTGGTATTTTGCATAATGCAAACAATGTAACTCTAAATTTAGTTTCGACAGATTCCAACACCGATAAAGAAGTAAAAGTGACAAAGTTGAACTCTGAGCCGGTTGCAGATGTAAAAATTGTTGTTGAGATTCAAGCTGGTAAAGATTTTCTTACAGTAACCCCAACATTTATAACAATTTCAAAGACAAATTGGGATCAAGAAAATACAGCATTTACTTTTCATTCTGGGGCAATTACTGGATCAGACGACAACGCAATAGTGACGTTACGTGCAGAGAGCGACGATTTAAAATATAATACTTTAAATGCCGCCAGTTTTCAATTTAGTATAACATCCAACGATGACAAAGGTACATTAACAGGCATATCGACAGAAATACAAGAAGTAGTTGAAAAGGGTTCGGTGTCGTACGACATAAAATTGTCGAAAAGTGGCAGGAACGAAACTGTAACCGTTGATATTACGGCAACTTCGTCGGTTCCAAATTTGCCTTGTGAAGTAATTCCACCAAGCGTAACTTTTGCTGCTTTACCAGAAGCTGATCAAAACGCCGATGCCAAATCAATTATTGTAAAAACTAGTGGAAATCGTATTCATGACGTGAATGATCCTATTGCTATTTGTCTCGTTACCCACTCTGTTACATCAAGTGATGCACTTTACAGCGGCATTAGCTCTCAGGTACTTACAGTACATGTCAAAAACGACGATGCAGCGGATGTTAAGTTGTGGTCGATAAACCCTACAACGCAGCTGCCAGAGTACGATGTAAAATTTCTATCATTTTATGCAGAGGAAGGGAAAAGTGCCATGTATGCACTGCGTTTAGAATCTCAACCTACGGACGATGTGTATATAGCAACGAGCATTGCATTAGACAACAATGAATTTATTCCACCCCCTGCCCCTTCTATTATTGCACAACCTAGTTCATTGTTATTTACTCAACAAAATTGGAATATATATCAAAATATCAGCTTGATATCTCAATCAGACAACATCGTTCATGAGTTAGCACGCTTCCAAGTCTTACACGTTGTAACAACCAATGACGCGATATATGCACGTGAAGTAAATACCACTACGAATTCCATTTTAGCTGTTATAGATGTTGGTGATGATGACACAACCGGCATAGAAGTAAACCTTTTAGATGAGGATTTAACATTGGTTGAAGATGGCAATTCAAAACGAGTTAAAGTGTCACGTCTAACTTCACAACCTGTGTCGGATGTTACTATTACAGCAACAATCCCAGATGAGTGGGCTAACGTTGTGAAAGTAACACCTGCTAGTGTAACAATCGATGAAGACCAATGGGACAATGTAATAGCAAATAACATATTCACATTTAATGCATTGACTGGCGCGACCAAAAGTGCTTCGCTAGATATTGAATTACAAAGCGACAGTGACGATGTGAAATATAAACTTGGAAGCAATAAAGCGTTGGTCACTGCATACGTTTCAACTGCCGCCGACGCGCCAACAACTAACATAACATACTCCCCGCCTGCAACGTCAGCCGAAAGACTTGCTAAATTTGTATTTTCTACATCAAAATCCGACGTTGTAAAATTCTTCTATCGTTTGGAAGGTCCTACACCGATTGCAAAGGGGGAGCTTGCATGTCCAGGTGGGGTTTGTAAAGCGGGTAAAGGTGTAAGTTTTCAAACACCCATGTTAGATTTTGGAAGACATCGGATAGTAGTTCAAGCGGTAACTGCTGCAAATACGCAAGATCCTAATGGTGCTTCACACGAATGGGAAATATCACATTGCAATGATCCCAATCGTGTACCGTCACAGTACGCTAAAATCGAGGACAACGGTGCACTTGAATGCATTGATTGCCCACACGCAACAGGCGCTAATTGCGACGTAATGGATGCTGAATGGGAGCACATCTACGCCAACCCTGAATGGTGGACATCTGGTAGCCGGGAAGACAATTATTATCTCTGCCCACTAAAAAAGGCATGCATCGGTGGTGTAAAGGCTTCAGTAAATGGAACCTTAACGGTTGAAAAGTACCGGTGTGCCCTAGGTTATGCGGGTACGGTATGTGCAACATGCGATGAAGGTTATTTCCTATCTGAGGAACAATGCATAAAATGCCCGGAACAAAAGGCGGATGCAAATGCTGTAGTCGTTGGAACATTTTCAGCTATTTTTATAGTGTTCGTGTTGATGCTGTTGAATGTAATGCGAGTGAAAACTAGTAAGCACCACTGGAATATTATGAGAGCAAGTACGATAGAAAAGAAAAAAAATAGAAAACTTGATCGTAAAACCTTGAAGCAAATGCGAATATTCTCCAGATTTGCTGCCACAACATTGAAAACATTCATAGGATACGTTCAAATTTTATCAGTATCTGACACTGCATTTAATATTCCATGGCCGAAGGGATTTTTATCATTTTTGCGCATTTTAGCACCAATCAATTTAGACTTTTTATCCATCAGTGGCGTAGGCTGTGTTGTAAAATTTGATTTTTACACCAGCTATGTGACAATGATGGCAATGCCACTGTTGTTGCTGTTGTTTGTTGTTGTGGCGTATTCATTGGGTTTAAGGCGGCATAAAGTGTATTTTGGAAAACAGTTTACCCCCGTAATGGCAAAATCATATACCAATCACGTCTTGCAATTTACAATGTGGATCGTGATTATATTTTACCCGCCAGTGTCAAGACGTGCCATTCAATATATTACTTGCTCGGAAGCAATTGATGGGAAACACTACTTGACACAAGATTATACACTTGAATGCTTCAATGAGCAGTGGCATACGTACTTTCCTTATGCAATGACTGCATTGATTGTGTACCCACTGGGAATTCCTGCATTTTTTGCTTTCAAATTATGGAGTCGCCATGATAAATTAAAGGACAGCAATGTGCATGCTCGATATGGATTTTTATATGAAATGTATCGTGACGAAAATTATTGGTGGGATGTGTATGAAATGTTGCAAAAATTGTTTTTAACAGGTGTAATAGTTTTAATATTTCCTGGGAAAACACTTCAAGTCGTAATCGTTGTCCTTGCTGATTTGTGCTTTTTAATGAATTTACTTATCCAAAAACCACACAAAGAAGGCCCAACACGCAATTTGGCAATGATGGCAAACATGGCGTGTACATTGACTATGTATTGTGGTTTAGTTTTAGTATCGGTACCAGAAACTGGCAAACAATATTCACTGTTGTTTGATTTCATCCTGATATTAATGAACGGTGTAGTGGCTGTGTATGCTGCTATCCATATTTCGCCATTTAAATTATTCTTCATCTACGTAGCTGGTAGGGCTAGAATAAAAAGGCAACAAGCAGAGGAACTTGAAAAGAAAAGACGCAGATCGCTGTTACCATCTACAGACCGTGCAAAGGTTGGTCATGTTGCAAGGTCATTTACTACACGCAATATGTCACAAATAATTCCAGCGCAAAAAGCAAAAAAGAATCACGAACAACATGAAGAAACAGAGCAAAATGCGTTAAGACGTGACATGGTCCATGAAATAACGGATGAAGATCACCATAATACCACTATCAATGGTGTGAAAGGACCACATGAGTTATGAAGAGGGAATGTGAATCGTCGTTTTCAATTTTCAAGGTGTATGTATAAGGTGACAAAGCTTTGTGTCTGAGCGTAAATACCTTACTACAACGAATGAAGTATAATTGGTGTTACCAATAGGGTAAAACAGACAACGTAATACTATATTATATATATACAGTATTTCAACTTGTAGAAAATAATAAAACATATAAAGTATACAATATAATACTACACAGTATTTGCTTTCAATTTATCTAAAAATAGTGTTACAACTAGGGTATAATTAGCATTGACGTAGCACAGTCGCACGAGCAATAGCATGGACGTAGCACGTAGCATGCATATTTCGATTGGCATTTCATTTTTTATTCATACTGTGCTGGTTTATACAATTTTAGCACGTCAATAGCACTACACCTTGAACATGCTTTGTAAAAAGCTCAATATTTCACATATATACATACATTCAAAGACTGAATCAAATTCAATCATATTTATATATATATAATTATGATATTGGATGCATTATATTTGATTTACTTGGAAATATAAACCTTTTTCATCGACATGTATGTGTAGATATACAATTTGCAAATAGCATTGCAATAGCATTGGAATCAGTACATGCAGGAGCATTACAACCATCATCGTTTTTCATAGGTAATACAAGGAGAGGTAGTATACTCTAACTTCGTACTCTTCCCAATTTTGTATTTCCATCCACCAGTCAATGCTATTTGGGTGCTAATTCCCTCGCGGAGTTCATTTATAGAGTTGTTAATAGAATAATCAACAAATTAACACTGATAACAAAGCGAATGCAAATAGCAAATAATAATAATAACACTAATAACAATGCGAATGCAACTAAACAGTTTTTTGTACCATTAACAATGTAAATGTTGTTTGTCGTAGTAAAAATAAATGTTGAACTCCGCGATGGCAACTCCAGCACCCCACGTACTCTTCTCTAAAAGGATATATATACTTGCGCTTGCGACTAGTTGTGTGTGTGTCTGTATATACATATATAAATATATATATATATAAATAAATAATTTCATCTATACACTTTGCGATAATTAAAAACTAGTTGTAAATTATTATTGTGTGGTTGAGGGTTGTACAGCATTGGGAACATTCGCACGCGTATACGTTGTAACATAGTAAATAGTTTTACTTTTTATCACGTACATACATAAATATATATAGTTGATTTATTCAAAAAAAAATTGTATACACTCGCTGATAGAATATGGCTTCGTATCGATCTTTACCAGCTCAGAATCCATTTACATTTGATTCTGATGATAGTGAGGAGGACGGGCATATTTATGATGATGACGTAGACATAAATATTGATATTGAGGATGATGGTATTACAGTAGACGAAGGTACTATGAATCGGAATACTGCAAATAATACTTTTAACAACGATCCGTTTTACAAAAATCTATTTCATGAAATCGATTCATCCAATAGTGATACAAATTACTCATCCTCGTCAACAACCTCGGATACAATATCAATATCAGACTTGGATGATATGCCAACACCGGATATTCTTTTTAATAAAGATGACTTGGATGATATTATTGAAGAAGATGAACACGAGGACGTACATGTCATTGACTACAACCGCAATGACATGGATTTTCAACATATTTTTGTTGATAATCCACAGCAAGACAAAGATGATGAAGATATATTGTTGAACGATATTCGTTACGAGAATCCAGTTTCATCGCCTAAAAATAAAAAGAGAAAAAAGACAACAACAAGCGTTAAGACAACGAAAAGCAAAAGTAGCAACAAGGCAAAAGGCAAAGCAACGACAAGAAAACCGCGAACAAAACAACCAAAGAAAGCAAAGGAGCCAGAAGAATTTATGTTGTACAAGGTTCCAAATATTGATGACTGTTTAAAATTTTGTAAAGAGACAAATACTACGTGGAATATGAAGCAAGGACAAATACGCGTATTTTGCGACTATTTAATTGCAGCAGCGATCAATGCACAACAAAAAGGTAAAAAAGTAAAAAAAGGTGATGCAATTCAACGTGCATCAATGTTGGCATTTGGAAAATCTATCTATATTCGTGGTGGTGGGGTTTCAAAAGGTAGTGCATCTGACGTTATTTCGAAAGCATTCCACTTTATTACTGGATACAAACGAGTTAAACGTACGTGATGCTACACAATATCAATAACCTGATTCATATCTTTCTATATATGTACATGCATATTCACACACACGCGCGCGCGCACACATTTACACATTTTTTATTCACACGTAATACATGCTAACACTTTAATATTATTAATCGACTCCAGGAAATCGCGAGAAACGAAAATGCAATGATGCCACCCAAAGCAAAGAAGAAGTTAAGCTGGATGGTAATGGCAAAACCAGCCCAACGTTTATAAATAATAAAGTCATTTACAACAAACTCAAATCCGTAGCAACATCAATCGGTACAAAGTCGGAACAGTTTAAATCAATACAATTTAAATCAATACAATTGAATGATACAAGTGGTGTTATACGCATGCATGGTAACAATAGTTCATCAGATGTTACCACAGATTCCGATTATGATTCATCGAATGCAGATGCTAATAGTGACAGTGGTAACAATAACATTAACAACACACGTAGCACTAAGCAAAATAAAAAGCGACGACGTGAAAGTCCAACTGATAATAATGATGTGTCTGACATTATGCCAACCCAAACTGGATTTATTCCACCAGCGTTACTATTTATTGTTGCGCCAATTATGTTTGTTTGTTTTATAGCATACGGTGTCTCATCGCCAAATAACCACAACGCCGGTCTTTTGCCAGCAACACCATTACTTCAAACAAAACACACTGAACATACCCAATTTAAGCGCGACAATATGGAGCAACGGAAAATGTTAGCAACAACAGTGGCAAAAGCAAAAGCAAAAGCAAAATCATTAGAGTCTAATTTTAATGTCTATTCCAATGACAAAAAAACAGTTAGGCATTTACGCCATGCAGTGAATGCTATTCATTTTGTAAACGATGTAAAGAAAAAACATGTACATAATATTAATAAGAATAAAAATAAGAATGACCTAGTAAATAGAGAGCACCACGTAAAAGATGACCATAATCATGGTACGCATCCACCAAGACCAAAACATTTAACATTAAAATTGTTTATTGCCAAACACGACGATGGAAAGGAGAAGAAAAAGGAAAGCACAAAGAAAAAAAGGCGAGCTGGACCACCTAAACCAGATACTGGTCCAATATTAACGTCACTGAATATTGGTGGATTAAGAGGTATTATAGCTGCTATTACCGGCGGTGCAACTGGTAACAATAATTTCATGGCACAAAAAGCAACAGGCGGTAGTGGCAATCCGCACCATAAGAAACAGCAAGAAATAAAACATTTTTATTGAAAGGAAGAATAACTTAAAAAAATTATTTTTTTATCTTTTTCATACGTATAAAATAATAGAGTTTAATCGTATTCTTCCCCAAATGCTACACTTGGTAATTTTAATGCGCTACAATTATTATAGGCGCGCATTAATATTTATTTTGTGATTTATCATTATATACACCACGCCACTTATAACAACTACTATAGTGTACAAATTTGTATATACACACGTGCATTCGAGCTTCATTATAGTAGGATAGAGTAACTTAACTTTAATATTCTTGAGACTGAGTATTGAGCATATCATAGAGTATGATATTCATCACGGGATCTAAAATCTAAAATTATATAACTTTACACTTTAACACAATTATTTATGTACACGAGAGTAAGCCTTTTATTAAAATTAAAATACGCACGAATATTTATTATTACATGTTTATAATCGCTCCCCACTATTTCCATACTCATCTTGAAGTAAATGGCGGCGACGGGCGCCATTTGAAGTGCTGCCACACGGGCCATTGTTTGGTTTATTATCACAACTGGCAGTATACGTAGTGCCTATCACTTTATAATAATACCCAACTTGCATCTTGGTCCATGGATCCTTCACTTGGTCAATGCCATTTGGGTCATCTGCAGGCAAACATTTTATTGCCTTGCATACACTGTAATCTTTTGTATCTGGACAACAAGACTCATGATCACGCCAAATTTTCACATCAATTGTCGTGCGTGGTATGTGTGGTATAATATCTATATTATTTGCCGTACCACACTGCGGCAACTCTTTTTTTAAATACCCATTCGGTGATGTCGAATCCAGTTGTACTACAAATAAATCCGTACCATCAATGTTTTGTAACGAAATATCGTTTGGTGTAAACATTGGTGTCGGGCAATCGTCTGTAATTTCATATCGTGCTTTTTCTCTTAGCTCAGGAATTAACTTTGGTGGAATGTCCCATGGTGACATAATTGCTAAATTGACAGTCGACCCAACCGTTGTGCCTGGATGATTTAAATCGATATGCGCGTAGCCAGCACAAAATGTATTAATATCTTGTTGGTATGTGGATATATCGCTCATCGTAACAACTGGGCATAGTTGGTTCGTCGGCACATTGCTGTTGCCCAATCTGCGTTTGTTCTTTTTTTCATTTTCTTTCAACGCGGCAATGAATTTGTTTGTTTTTTGTATTGCGTCATGTTGCGATTTTGCTTTTTGTTTTAATGCTGTTACTTCTTTTTGGTTTTCATGCTGTTTTATTTCAGTTCTACGATGTTCCATCTCAAGGCTCTGCTTTAAAACTTTCACATCATCTTGTAACGTACGTATACTTGGGTTTCTTCCTACATCGTTAGATTTAATTTTATCGCCATCACTACTTTCAGTATCATCCACACTACCAAAAACAAACTCACTTGCACTGTTCACAATATGTTTGACCCCATTTCCAAGTGATGCTAACACATCACCAAACAAACGTCGTCGTCTCCGCCGCCGCCGCCTCCTACGCTGCAATGGGTCTAATAACGCATTTACTTCATTGTAATACACATTTAACATGTGATCGTACGGGTAAAAAAGTTCACACAAACGTATTCCTTCATTTGTTGGCAAACCAAACTCACGCGGGCCACAAAGCATTGTTGTTTCAAATAAATTTTGC
>JACKZZ010015965.1_pt1 | contig 22329 bp, 8 predicted proteins | sample 8027871 | NCBI WGS metagenome assembly JACKZZ01 (sample SAMN15724774, study PRJNA655200) | protist metagenome | isolation source: fluorescence activated cell sorting (FACS) single amplified genomes of... | place: USA: West Boothbay Harbor, Gulf of Maine | collected 2000-07-19 | reverse complement strand
TACCCTGAGAAGCACCAGAAACACTCGACTTCGAGCTGTTTGTATTACTATTGGTACTACTATTGCTAATATTACTGTCCGACTCCGAGTCGTTCCCACTACCAGCACTGAGTCTTCTCTCCGCGGTGTGTTGGCCCTCACGATTATTGATATTTGAGTTGATGTGCCTCACAGACACTCGTGATTTCCTCAGCTCTCCGCTCTTTTTGTCTATAGTCAACTCCTCATTTTTTGAGGTGGAGTACCGCACCATGACAAAAACCGCCATAACCCACCCAAACACAATCGCTCCACCGACCAAAAAATACACCAAAGACATAAATCCGTCCGCAAAAAAACCCTCACATTTTATACAATCGCCGGAATTAGTAGCAGTACCACGACGCCACCCGTCATCGCAAATAGAACACGCCTGCCCGGATCGCTTCAAAGCGCAGATGTTTACGAAACGGTCGGCATTTTTTAAACTAAGACTTGCATGGTGAGTCTGACTTGAAGTTGAGCTTGAACTTGTTGCTTGATTGTTCGGATTGACATTATTATTTACGAGCTTCTGCACTGCTGGATCTTTTGAAGTCGGGTCCAGATAACTGACGACAGCCGCACTCCCTAGGCAGGTCTTATCATCCACGCAGCGGAACAGCTTCCAGCCAGGGAATTGTAGCTGTGTTATGTTTGGATCGAGAACTACATCATCATTAATATTACCAGACTGAGAGTTGCTGCTATCATCATTACTATTAGCATTATTATTCCTATTACTAGTTAATGCATCAATATTAATCGAATTCCCACTTGTTGGTGGCTGTAAAATCCCAAAAAAGCCCGGCGCAATAAGGGGGACTCTGGGTCTAATGTACCAATTTGTGTCCACAGTTACTGCCTGGGATATGGTGTTGTTCCGCCGCCAGTTGCAAGAAATTCCTTCGGCGCAGAAAGTAGAGCTACACTCCATCTCCGATCGCGCACCGTAGATAGGTTGGTATGAACCCATCGGACAAGAGAGGCAGGACGCGGCAAGGGTAGAAGGATAGGTACTAGTCTTTGAACTACTTCGAGACGGTTTTCTTCCGGAGTTAATTGAGTTACTGCTCTGAGTCTGTAGTCCGAAATAGCTGTTGAGAGGACAAGGAATGCAGCTTGTCATCCCAAATTCCGGAGCAAAGCCATCAGTGCACTGGTAGCATGTGCTTTTGCCAACCATATTCTGATAAAATCCCTTTGGGCAAGGAGTACAAACTGCGGCGCCGGTCGGAGCGTAATATCCAGCTTCACAGGGTTGACAATTTAAAACTCCAGTTGATGGATTAACGCCCGGAATTTGTCCAGCTTCACACACTAAACCCCCGTTGGTATGGGGAGAGAAGGCGCTGCAAATCAGAGTCGCATAATTATTAATATTTACTGAGCCTGGATTACTTGAAGTTTCAGAAGTTGAAGTTGTTGTTAGTATAGTATTAGTGTCAGACTGAGAGTTTTCCACTATTTTCCACCGAAAGCTCTCCGGCCCCTCACTGGCGCACCTTTTTAACTGTTTTGTTACATTAGGGGTTTGGGATATTGAGCCGACACTCGCGTCGCAATACTGCTCGCATACCGTGTTTGGTTTCACAGTTTCCAAGCTACAGTTACTTCTCATACCAAACGAACCAGTTTTTAGCACAGACAACGGACACCCAGACGCGGGCTCGCACCTGGACAGGTCGTTGTTCCAAAAACACCTGTAGCCCGAAGGCACCGAAGACAAGACCAGCTCGCAATTGAGGGAGTCCTTTTGGGGCCAGCACGATTCAAAAGCGGTGATGATCTGGTAGATCGGCGGAACGCAGCGGTTTCTTTTGGGATCGTACATACAGTAGGAAAGAGAGTTGCAGATATCCCGTAGGACAGAGTTACTAATACGTGAAGAGTCAGTTAACACTGATTTTGAGTCAGTATCAAGAGTGACAGAACTTGCGTCTCGAAGAGCCGAAGAGTTGATCAGATTTTTGCTCTCGAAAAACTTCTCAACGTCCGTACAGGATGTGTATACGAGATTGTTGTTCACGGCTTCGGTCGATAGTAGATTTCTGGATACTGGGGTGACGGTCGGAGGTAGACTGATATCTAATAAATTTCGAACAGTTGCTGCGACCTCCTCCGAGTCCTCTTCCGTTACAGTACTAGCGCAGCGGCCAGGAAATGAGCCTAAGTTTGATTTTCGCGAAGGACTGTTTACTATCATCCACGTCGAAACCCACTCGCAGCCGTTAACACGCCCGCAGTCTTCTTCCTCATAGATCGTCTCACACAATATATAATCCGACGAAGAGGGGACGCACAGGGGTTGAAACGGCACACCTGAACCAGGCACCCTACGCGTAAAATCAGGGTTCAGATTCAAAATCTTCAGATGCGTTTCAGAGTCAGAATCTAATTCTGTAGAAGAGTTAATATATCCCTGTTGCAGTATTTTAGTGCTCAGAATAGGAATTTCAATATTTGTCTTGGTTAACATTAATCGTTGCCCCGACTCTTTGGAGGTGGAGGCCCAGCTACATTGTGATTGAGAGTTTGAAGAATCTGAATTACTAGCACAACTCTCTTTTGTTTTATGCCGCATACAGTCAAGGTGCGGTCTGCAGGCGATTTTGAGATGTACAAGTTCGACATCTGGTTTGAACTTTAGCACTTGGGAGCGAAGGGTCAAACACCCCGCAGACGCGCATAGATCTACCCCTGTTACTTTATCCACAAACAAATCCGAGATGAGGGAAAGATTAGCAATGCTATTGGATCCAGTATTAAAATTATCAGTATGATCAAAATTCTCAGCAATATAATCCTGTGTTAGCGTCCAATTTTTGTATTGCAGGGGGTTTAGAATAATTTGTTTGTCAGAAATACCATTGCAATAAGGGGAGGAGGTACCTGCTGAACTTGTAAAACTAACTCCTCTAGCTGCTGTTGCAGGTTGCACTGATCCTTTGTCTGTGACACCGATAACGGAATCGACAGTGAAGTCCATTTTTAGAACCATTTATTCAGAAGTCGAAATTAAACCCGCAGAACTTGATTTTTCGGCCACGTTCTGCAACCGCTGCAGCTCCTTGCTAAACTTCGCAATTGAGAAACTGGATCCAAAACTTGGTAAACTAGGCTCTGATTCGTCAGTAGATCCACCATTGGAATTTGATCCTGAAGTTACACTAGGCTAAGTACTAGTCTATGGTAGAGTATTAGGAGCATTGTTCTGAGCTGCACCTGGTCCACCCAAGTTCTGTTTTTTGCTTAATGCTTCTCTCTGCGATGCAGTCTTGGTTTTTATCAGATAGTCAACAGAAAGCTTTCGCTTTTTTGCGGAAATACCAGTAGAACTTTGAAGAAGACGCACGTTGCCCTGTGTTTTAGTACTTTGTTGTATATTATTAGATGGACCAGAGGCTTAGTCGACATTGTTGTTGTCTTGAATGGTAATTGGAGGTGGGGCTGGAGCAGGGCAATGCGAAGTTAAACTGTTGACAAATTTTCCAGGGCAATTAGAACTTCGGTAGTTAGTATTTAAATCAGTTGAAGTTTCGTCATATCCAGCAACTTGTTCTTGACCTGAGTGTGCTTTAAAACCTGATTCAGAACCTGCTGAATTAAGATTAACAACTCCTGGCAGCCCGCTCAGCTGTTGATGAGTTCTAGCAAATTGTTCTGTGAGAGTTCTAACATTTTCCGTAAATGATCCCTGATCCGAGTCCGGGTCCCCCTCATCCTCATCCTCCAGGATAAAACCTATCCATGTAATGACCATATCTTTTGCAGATATGATAGCGTCCTCCCCGGCGATTCCCTGACATAACGCGCTCTTAAAGCTTGAGCTCATCATCAGTGCATCAGCGGGGATTTGCGGTGGGAGAGAGACGCCGAGAGACATTGATTGTTCAATCACTTTCACGGATACAGGCTCACCGAGACCAAGAGTACCATTGGGACCATAACCGTTACCAGCTGTTAAAACTGAACTTTAAGAACTTGTACTACCAGATTCAGAATCACCGCCTAAAGAGCCCAAATCGAAGAATCCAGGCCCAGGACTGCCAGAAGATTTTAAAACAGCTGCATCAGGAGAACCAGCAAATAAAACTGGATCAACATACTCGTCGATTCCTTCCTCGCCACTACAGCCCGAAACATTATAGGGCCCTGACGTTTTACAGGGAGACCCAACTACCGCATCGTCTTTTCCCCTATTTATACATTTTATGTTTGAAACAACAAATGGTCCAGCACTAAGATCAAGATTAGTCTCAACAACAGAATAAAAATCATACCACTTAACGATTGTTGGTGATGGACGCGTACAGATTATCTTCGAGCAACCGGAAAGCGAATAATAACTCTCTTCGTTCATAGCAGCACTGGTACACTAAGAAACGGTTGCGACAGAACTACTGTTCGTCCGCCCGAAAGCGTCTTGGTAACCCGCTGAGCATCGGATTCCTGTTACAGAAAACGCCCCTTGACTCAGATCAAGATTAGATTCAAGTACAGATTGAAAGCTGTAAGCTTTTAATACTCCAGCCGGACGTGCACAAACAATTGCCCTGCATCCGCTGACCGAGTAATTTTCAGAGCTCGTACACGCGGTAATCGTAACTCCCAGCGCAGATTCGGCGCCAATTCTTCCGAGAAAGTCTTGATAGCCTACGGCACACCTCACCCCGCCAACATTAAACTCTGCAGCGCCTAAATCAAGATTAACCTCAGAAACCGCTGCAAAGTCATACCCAACTGCAAAGTTTAATTCCGGGCGATCACAGATAACGGGCTTACACCCGGATAAAATATACGGTCCTGAGGTAGCGCACGGGGTAACTATAACACTCGCAGCAGAATCTGTTCCAATTTCTCCCCTCCCCCCTTCAAAGCCATTTGCACATCGAATTCCTGACACAATGAACGGATTTCCCAAGAGTCCTAAAGTCATTTGCTCAGTAACAACTCCGCTTTGGAAATCATACCCATTCGGTGGAGTAGTACTTCCCGCACTTGGTCTACTACAAACAATGAAACACCCACTTACCGAGTAATTACCAGAGCTCGTACACGCGGTAATCGTAACTCCCAGCGCAGATTCGGCGCCAATTCGTCCGAGAGAGTCTTGATAGCCTACGGCACACCTCACCCCGCCAACATTAAACTCTCCAACGCTTAAATCGAGATTAACCTCAGAAACCGCTGCAAAGTCAAACCCAACTGTTAAAGGATTTGGTCTGGTACAAACAATGGCATTACACCCGCCCAGCACATAGGGCTCCAACTTGTACTCGCAAGAGCCTGCTGTCGCAACAGAAGCCGCACCAGTTCTGCCACTGTCATCCTGAAAACCACCCGCACACCGTATGCCGGAGACGTCAAATTCACCAACACTCGTATCCAAAATCCGTTCATCAACATTTGAAAGATCATAGCCACGAATTAAATTTCCTTCTGGTCGAGTGCAAGTTGTAATATACAGCCTCTCAAATGTACAATCAGCAGTATTTCTTGTGCAGATCTTAAAAAAATCTGCCGAGGCTGCTCAATTTGTAGCCCCTGTTGCGTGGGTGTTGAACAGCAGCGAGGGGTTGTACTTGTCACTTGCACTTTCGCCCAAAATACCGTAACAACCTTTGGGACGGTTTCCGTTGGAGTGGACTGTTGGTCCAGGCGACGCCCATTGATAAAAGTCCGCAAGCTCTACACATTTTGCATCATCGCTGATGTCAGTGTAGCAGGTTGGACAAGAGGTCTGTCCATAGTCAGTTTCATAGACCCCATAATCTGTTCCTAAAGTTGAATACATTCGTTCACATCTCATCTCTCTTTAACTGTTCCCAACACAAACTTCGTAGCTCGCACAAACTTCTGTACCGCAGAGACACATTTTGGTAGAAACTTCATGGTTTACATTGAATTCTGTTTTATTACCCTTTTCACACGTTGTTGAATTTTGGCCGTAACTTATAAGGGAGCCAGTACCCCTGAGACAAAAAACACCAGCTTCAGGATTGGTGTTGTGTGCTTTGTAGTAGTTAAACACCACATAACCAGTTACGTAATAACATCCGAATGGTCTAGGACGATCATCCGCTCTGTACCACGTGGTATAATAGTTGTAATAGTTAATATTCGTATTCTGAGGTATTTCTTGACAAGGATTACGCCGCAAAATCCCAACGTAATGATCTGGACAGTCGTCTGATGTTGTTTCAGTAGCTGTTTTTATAATGCTTGGGTATGATTCACACGCGTTCATATCAGCAACGCAATACTGATTCGTTATGCAGGTGGCAGAACCGCAGTCACAGGGGTAGCTGGAGGAGTGGGCGGAGCCATCGGTGATTGAGCAGGTTGCGCCAAAAGCTTGTTGGGGGAAAGAAAAGAGGAGTCCGATCACAAAGAGAAGAACTGCACTGTGGGGCGATGTTATAATCAAGTCTTTGGACCCGGACCTCATTATCAATAAAGTTACAATCTTCTGTGGATTTTAATCAAAAGTGAGGTCCTTAGGTCTCAGAATCAGTTCTGGAATAAAAATAATTAAGTAAGTATGTTAGTCTGAGTCACAGGTTAGGAGTTCAAAGTCATTCTTCTGAGATTGGAAGAATATTAATTTCTAAGTTAACAATGTCATGATGTAAATTGCCAGAAATTATAGTTTAAGAAAACCTAACACACCTATTATCTTGTCTAGGTATTTAGAGATTGTGTGAAGTTAGTTATACTTTTAAAGCTACTTAGTTTTGTTTCTAATAATTCAATGGCGACGAACTCAGGCTCAGACTCGGAGTCGATCAAACTAGCACTCAAGTTCAACGCTCATACTTTACTTCCGTCGACGGTTTCTTAATTTCCCAGCGGCCCACTGACACCAAATTTATAGTTTGAAACGAAGTTCTCTACGTTAGCTATACAATGAACAAAAATCATCAAAGAAAGGATCATCCACCGCCCACAGCCGAACTGAAGTCACAGTGTCCGAGTTCAAAAATCAATGAGCACAATAATACAGCAATCAATCGGAATCGGAATCCTAATTGCGATTCGCTATGCTAGTAAAATTAAATTTGACTATTTTTTTCAATCTGCTTTATCTAAGTTCTTTCTATAGAAGGCATCACAGAATTGTATCACGATCATTTCATTCGCATAGCCAACTTCAGACACGGGCTTAGGAGGAAATGCCCTGTGTTTCTGCATAGCCAAGCAAATGATAATCGGATGAACTTTATTGAGCTAAACACGATTAATACAAACAATGGTAGTCTACACGTCTGGGATTTAACATATCGAGCTGTGACTCTGTCACAGAACGAAAAGTCTGTATATTATTGTGACTAAATCTAAAAGAAATTAAACTATGTACCACTTCTGGTAACAGCTACTCACACTGTCACCGTAATATAAACCACTAAACCAAAAATCTCTATCGATAGTTTGAAGAATCTACACTAACGGGTAGTAATAATTAAGTTATGTAATATCAGACGCAATTAACCAACTGTGGCAGGATAATTATTGCATAAGAACCCATGAAAATACACACCTAAAATTTTGTTTGTCGTTCTCGCCCATACGTGTATGTTAGATGCAAACACATTGCACTCGCCCAGGCTAAAAACCTCAACCGTCTCCCTCAACAACTCAGATATCCAACCGCTGATGCACAAATCCCTTATTTGATTGAGAGCAAAGCTCTGACACCGTTTGAAATTGACTTTTGAGTCTGAATCAAGTGAATCTTGAGAGGAACTACTACAGTTCCTATACTCGAGGTGCAAATCATTTACCTTTACATATAGGTGATCTAACACGTTAGGATTTGAGCATACATTGTTCCCCTTAAAACTGGATTGCTTTTGATTGCAAGTTCCCAACTCGATACCCAAACAACTTACAAGCCCCCGCTGTAGTTTTCCTAAACATTGTTTGAAAGTCACAAATTCAGAATCAGCGAGCTCGATCGTATTTGTTTGTGGAATCGGTAACAAAAAAAGACCCAAGAGAAATTGATCGAAACGTAATTCCGTCTTTTCTTTTGCAGGCACTAACCGTCTCTGGTCCTGGAACATCGGAGCAGTAAACTTCTCAAAGATGGCTTTTTTTGAAAACAAGAAACAAAGCATGTCGATCTCACTCTTTTGAATGAGATATGCTAGAGGCTGCATTGAACAGTTACAGGCCTCACTGTCCCGGTCCGGCTTCAGCTGGTGCTGATGCTCTGACTCGTCACACTCTGCCAACTTTACCGGACCCCCGTGGTGACTGTGCTTGTAGCTCCAAGTTGCTTTTGAAATCCTCCCTGTACAGTACCCATGAGTCTCTTCCGGAATTGACTCATCGTACTCAACGTAGAGAACCTCTGGAACACGTTGATCACGCAAGAATTTGCAGACTTCTTGCACGAAAACGTTAACCACTGGCTCCTGAGCGTCACCGTGACTCTTGTTATTATCAATGACATCAACACTTTTCTTGAAGTTTTGATCACCAATTCCATTTAAACGTTCCGGAAAAAATTCACCTACAGCGGGCGCAACTGATTTAAAAACACCTGCTCGGAGCTTCTTCGCGTATTTATCCATACGGTCTTTGACGATTCTAGCTACAAATTTAAATGAGTCAAGTCTGCCACTAGGAGCGCTTAACCTTCTGTCTTCAAGTTCGAGTCTTTTGAAAATCATGCTCTTTAATCTAATCGAGTGCTCCACAATCGTCTGTCTAACCCATACCGGCACCCTGTCACATGCTACGAGCCCTACGAAGAGTGTTTGTGTATCGAAGGACCCAGACTGATCTGATTCTTGTGAGCGACCCTTATTGGAGACTACCATTGTTGTCATTATGCCATTGCTCTCCAGTGCTGTTAGCGTTTTGAAAAGATCGGTCATTGCATCTTGTAATCGAATTAATTCCGAAAGTTCGTAAAAACTGATACTTTTCACAGAGTTTAGCACAGGACTTGAGGCGGCTGTGCTCACAAGATCAGAGTCGGAATCTTTTTGGGCCCTGTTCTTAACACAGTTCAGCACAGGACTTGATGCGGTTGTGCTCACAAGATCAGAATCGGAATCTTTTCGGCTAGGTGGACTCAAAACATCAGTTAATACTGTTTCAGGCGTACATGAGTGCGTAACAGTTGTTTGTTCACTTTCGTCTACGTGTGATACAGCATTTGAAGCGAGTTCTTGGCAATTTACGAGCGCCAAAATGAGGTCAGTACACCCCGAGCTCATGAGAACTGATTCAACCAATTCATGCTGTGAGGTACTTATGTTTTTCTTAACCTCAGCAACAAGATCATTGGCGACCAATATCAGATCCAAAAGTCGCTGAATTTTAGTATCGCACTGGTTTGTGTTGGGTACCTCGTAGTGGCTCTTCTCCATAAATTGTATGTCTGAAGTTGAGCTGTCTATCGGATTCGGATCATGATGGTTACATGATAAACTTTCGAATTTGTTACGCTGCCGGTGCGTCTTTACAGGGTCTGGGCTTCCACCATAGCCCAATGTCACTGTCTCAGCTAAAGTTAAACTCCCAGAGCCCCTCACAAATCGTACGAGGAGCTCAAGATAAGTCATATCAGCGACACTGACGTCCTTAGCCGTTAAGCCCATTTTTGATACGATTATGTTTCTTGCAAGCTCCTCCATCTTTTCTGTCACTGTGAGATCTGTCTGAGCTGAATCAGAAACCACCACTGACTCAAGAAACGAATCAGAATCCTCTGATTTTTTGACATGAATTCCAACATCTCTAACGTCTGAGTTACTGTTCTTAGTCTTTGATTCTGTCAGTGAATATCGGTTCAAGAATTTTGGTAGCTCGATCATGCCCTCAAGATCCCATTCAGGATCATTACGAGTCGTATTGCCAGACTCAATGTCATGCACACGGCGCTTGCAGCAGGGGTTGAGGAATCCACACATCCCGATAGCAGATCGAAAAAGTGTGCTGAAAAAGGTCATGATGGAAGGGATAATCGGGATTGTGATATTAGTTAATATTTTTGACTTTTAGATCTACGGTAAAAATTTAAAAATCTGTACAGTTACTGTAGTAACCCTGTTAAAATTTACCTAAAAACTTGTGTGAGTCTGACCATGTGGTGCTGCTAGCACTTGGGTAAAAAACTATGAGACTGGTCTGAAATAGTAGGTTGGTCAATGATAGACGGTAGACCGTAGAATATTTGTGACAATAAAGTAAAACGAACTAAATTTGTTAGGAATCTAATAAACAAAACGTGACTATGTTAATGGTTGTACTATAAGAAAATACGAACTCCAAAGTGACTTCTTTACAGAAGCCTTAGTATGAAAAAGTAGAGAAAAAACTAAGCAGTCATTAGCGTGAGACAAACAAGGTCAATAAATTGTCCTGCAATGAGTTGAAGATTAACGCAGAGGATAATAGTATGCAAAAGTACGTCGAAAGCAATGCCAATTTGCGATAAACGAGTAAAAAAATAGAACAATACTGATAGCCAGAGAATCTCGACAAAGTGGATCTCAGAATCGTCCAGTCAAACCTTCAAGCTTTATATGTTACACTTGATGTAAAAACATGTTGCCACAGCAGTCTAAAGTGAAATCCAGACCAATCGAGAAAGATGTATACACGAAGCTGTCACGAGACCGATTAGTTACACTTTTGAGGTCTTTGAAAATTCAAATCAAGCGAAAATCATACTAATACCGATGAATACATGTCAATCTAATCTGAAAATTATGAGTATATTAGATGCTACGCAACCGATACCGCGCTCTCGAACTGAGTACCCCGAGATTCACGTCGCGCACCATCACCAGCTACCTCAACCTTAGTTTCACGCTCTTCATCACTCTCTTCGCCGATTACATCTGGTATCCTCTGCCCCCAGTTTTGGTTAGCTTCAGCACCAGAACCGGACGCATTTTGAGTCTTCCCCTGTAACTGTTTCCCCTGACCAGGTCCGACTCCACCTGTTCCCACAGCAATACTCGACATGCGCACCAGAACTTCGTGCTCTATCTTATGAAAACCGTCTTCGATTTTGTGCTCAACCTGATGAAGTCCATCCTCAATCCTGTGCTCCACATGGTACAACCCGTCTTCAATCTTATGATAGCCGTCTTCGATCTTATGGGTGAAGACCTGACCTATGTCGTTACCGAAATTCGGATCTACATACGGCGCATTCTCGTCCTTCTTCAGCCGCTGTATCGTCCTATCCGCCCGCTCCCCGAAGTCAATCTTCAAAATCAACTGGCAGAACCACTTGCACAGAATCAGCGTCCCGCACGCCACCCCCAACCAAAGGGAAGCTAACTGGTAAGCAACGTAGTTCGATGTGTGGGGATTTAAATGGTCTAACGCGGTCTGGGTAGCCGCATCGGGGCTGCCGTTGTGGGACCTCAAGACAGAGTTGGTGGCTTTCACTGTGTGGTTGACGTTGTGAGTGTCAGCCGCAGCGATGCCAGAAGTACTAGAGCTAAGGACCTTCTTTAGTTTGACTTGACCCGTAACAACCTTGGCAACCGTTTTAGTCGTCGTCGCTAAATCGCTGCTCCAGTAGTAGCTCGTAAACAGCCCGAAAATAATCGCTAAAGGAACGCCGATAAAATAATGCGAGATAAACGTCCCCGTCGCCCCCGCCCGCCACCTCCCACAGGCCCGTAAGATCCCGGTGCTGGTTATCGCAACGCCTTCGGGGATGAGAACTAACAGCATCATTATCGGTAAAACAATGTCCAAAGTGGGGACGTGCTTGTCCCGACTATATGCCAACCCTAACTTTGTGTCGACGTGGTACCAGACGGAGATCGGCTGGTAGTAGGTTTGGGCAAGACAGAGGGTGTAGAGCAAGTCGTAGAAAGAGGTGATTCTGCCGGTGATAAATATACCCTCGAAGGTGTTGATAGTCGCGACTATGAAGCAGTAACATAGGATTGTGCCGATGACGATAAATAAAGTTCCGATTACAGCTAGGGATGAGAATGAGTTAGCGAGTTCGGGCTGGGACCGGCCTAGTGCTTGGCCGACTAACATAGTTGCAGAACTCGATACACCGGATGGGACTAAAGATACGATTGTGTACAGGTTAACCAAAACGCACTGCAAGAAGAGGATGTGGGTGGTTTCGTGGTGGGACTGGTTTTTCAGGTGGGAGGAGAGGGTGAGGAGGGTGTTGTAGTCGAGTGGATTAAAATTTGGGCTGTGAATCTGATCGAAGTTATGATCGTGTTTTACACCATAATCTGCATGTTCATCAAACCCATCCCGATGCACATGCTTATGGTAGTACCTATCAAACCCAAACCCCCCGTCCCTCTCGGCTTTTCTCACCTCACGCTCAAAAATCATCGCCGTTTTTTCAGCCGAGTCTATGTGCTGCTTTGCAAAAAAAGCAGCCAAAATTATCAAGCAGTCGTTCCTCATTGAGGTTAAAACTTTACCTAAACAAGCTGGGATAGCCAGCCTCAGATACCTATACAAACTTTTAGTTGAATAAATATCCGGATTTCCCCAGTCTAGCACCAAAAATACCATGTAAGCGTGGATTTCGAAGGCCATTCCGCTCATAGAGGCAGAATTCCGCCGGATGTGGTCATCTATTTCTAAAGATTGGAGGGAGCCGGAGTGGGTGCCGCCACGGCTTTTACGCGAACTTATTGATGTTCTGGATCCAGCAACAGATCCTGTATCATCTTTTTGAATGTCTTCCAATAACATTCGGGATTTCCTTTCTGACGCTGACTCTTCCCTCTCGGATTTAGATTTCCTACTCGATTTCTTCTTACTCACTTTGCTTTTGCGATTGTTCTCAGAGTTCTCCATCCTTGAACCCAACTGACTCTCTCCCGAAGTCGGTCTCACTTCATTAATCTTGCTCATAGCGGTCGTCGTGCTCATTTTTCCTTTTTCTGAATCAATATTCATGGTGCCCTTGGCGAGGACGAGGCGACGCCACTGGAAGTTTTCTAACTCATCATCGTTCTCAGCGCCCAACGCGGGAATCGTTGGAAGGTAGTCGGGGAAGCTCCAACCCTGGAAGAATGGGTTTTGGACGGGGATGTCGTCGGGGTGGATTTTTGCGGTTTTTTCAGTGTTAGTTTTTTCAGTGTTACTTTTCTGAACATCAGATTCAGTTGTCCCTCTTTTCATCGAACTCGGCTTATTGAAGTTATTAGTAATAGTTGTTTGGAGTGGACTTAGTTTAGGTGAGACTCCGGTACCGACTTGTTTGCTAGATTTAGCTAGATTCTGGGAGTCTGGATACTGCGGTGATGTAGTTCTCGCGAGAGCATGTGACGCTGAAGTTTGTTTCGGAGTCAGGGTGAGGGAGACGATGTTTGAAGGAGACGGGCCCTTTGATTTTGGTGATTCAGGAGTTTTTGGCTTGATTCCTTTATTTGCGCTACTTGATGCTTCGTTTTCTAGCAACGACAAAGTTAACTCTGGATCTGTGTTGGCTCTCAATTTTTCAGCAGCAGCTCCGGATGTCGAGTGAGCCTTTTTGTTGAACCTGTTTGGAGGTCTGGCTTTATCTCGCGGTGGCGTCTCAGTGTTAACTGTGTTCTTCTGGACTCTACTTCCAAATACGGTTTCCGCAACTCCCCCCAATAAAGACTTGAGCCCTCCTGACCCTGTTTCGGAAATCGCTCCCGGCAAGCTAGTGCTGGTCGGAACTTCAAAACTATCGCCTGTGCTCAGTGGTTGACTTCCGCCCTGACTCTGAGTCTGACCTGAGTTTGCAGTTGCACCTCCGGAGTTAGCTCTCTTGACTCTTGAGGCTGAATTGAGATTTCGGTTGTTCTGAGAAGACTCTCTCATACTCGTGCTCATTAAATTTGCCTGACCGGTCGAAATTAAAGAGGCTAGGGCGTTGTTGTCGACTGATTCAAGGATATCACTCAACATCGTCATCTTTTTCACGCCCATCGCTAGAACTTTCGATTTTTTTTGGAGGGAGGCTGAGGCGAGGGCGCTGCTTGCGAGTAATGCATCAGACTGAGATTGATTCTGAATAGACTGATTCTGACTTTGCTTTTGAGATGAATCTGATTTGGACTTACTGGCTACTAAGTTAAAGTCTGGGTATGATTCCGGAACCTTGCCAGCAGCTGAACTGTGAGACTGTAACATCTGACTCTGGCTAGCCGCAACTGCTTCAATATTCGCCGCAGCAGCCGCAAAACCGTCACTGGCTGCTGCCATTAATTGTAGACTGCTAGACAGTGCACTACTACCACCAACTGAGGGGGAAGATAGGTTTTTCTTGATAATGAAAGACCCGGAACCCCGTTTCAATGGATTTTCAATAACGGTTAAATCGCCTGATTTGATGAGGAGTGGATTATCTAGGCCGGTGGGTTGGGGAGGGTCGCCTTTCAGGACAGCGCCTAAAGCTTCGGAGAATAGGTGGGGCTCCGTTTTGCTTTTGCGACCCATCGGTGGAGGAATTTCATTTTGATCCTTCTTTTCTGCCTTAGAACTTTTTGCCTCATTTACCGTATCTTTGTATTTCTTGCGCATGAAAGCACTCTGGGTGATGGGGACGGATTCTTTACCTGTGTTTGCTTCAGTGGCATTGTCTTTCTTGTTTGAATCCCCATCTTCACCAGTAGGTAAATTCTTCGATGAAATCGGACTCGGAATATCCGGATCCGACTTCGCGCTCGGCGGTCTCAACAGCTGTGACCCCACCCTCTGGATCTTCGGCTTGGCGGATTTTGGAGAACTACCTATACTACCCTTTACAGGACTACCTTTCCCAGGGCTTACACTACCGAGTCCAACACCGAGTCCAACTGTATCTATAGCCTGACTAGCTATAGAGGCTAAGCCCAGATTACCCACCGTGCTCTGTTTTTTCAGGAGGCTGCCGCTTGTTTTTCCCGCTTTCTGGTTTCGCATTTGCTGGATGGCGGCGTATTGAAGGGGGAGGGGTGTTTTTGAGGCTCGAGAAGTTGCACGGGAAGCATGAGCTCCATGATCATGAAGTGCAATTGAGCCACGCTTCAATGACAAGTTTTCACCGCTGTGACTGTTGTGACTCCCCAGGGCGTGGGAGGTGGCGGATCGCATGAATGATTTTTTTTTGTTTGGAGAGTTCGTAGGACTGTTAAATGCGGGTAGGTTAGATAGTGTACTGTGCCGCGTGGCTGTGACCGTTGGGGCTTCGCGGATGTGCGTGTGATCATGATGATCGTCGGAGCCGGAGTCAGAGCCATCATGATCATGATCCCGTGAGACACTTGTTTTCTTCCCCACTTTTTCCACTCTTTGAGCCAAACCAAGTTGAAGCTGGGTGGATTCAGAAAACATAGCTGCAGGCAAACTCGCCCGACCGCGAGCAAACAAGTTTGTACCAGAATGCTCTGATTTTGACTTTGTCATGCTCACTTGAGACTGACCAGGGACTGATTTTCGAGTGTTAGAACCACTATAAGTTTTGTTCACCGGATTCTCCATCTCTGACACGTCTGAAGAACCAATTCCACTGGAACTATGTCTACGGTTTCCTTTAGTATCATGCTCAGACTGAGAGCCCGCTGAGCTATGATGGTGATGATGATCCCCATGAGTCTGACCTTTTTTCTCCGACTTAGTCTTCCCAAAAAAGAACCTCCCCAATCCGAGCTCATCAGAAGATTCTGGGTCCGGCTCCTGGGAGGCGGACTCGGAGCCACTTTTGTCGTTAGCAGTAGTGGTGGGCATAAAACCTTTTAGGGCTTCCTGAGCATCTTTCAGCAGCATCGATGGGCGGGAATCGCGGGCTGAGGATGGAGCAAGCTTTTCCAGACCCTTGTGCCACTCCTCCTCATCCTCATTCGAAGATGCGCTTGGTGTTCCTGAAACCAAACCAGCTTCCCGAATATGAACTTCTTTGGTTGTTGCATTATCTGCTCCAGCAGAATCAGATCTCCTTTTGGCAACACCGTCCTGTGACACTTTATGATGATGATGCTGTTCAACTTCTTCAAGTTCGTGTCCAGCCTCAGATTCTAAGCTCTTGGGCACATTGATTGTCATCCGCTGGGGACTGACGTGACCGTAGATATCTTTTACACTCTTGGAAAGTGGAACGACGAACTTGTTACCGGTGCTTTGCATTGCTTGGTTTAACTTTCGGTAGTTTGGGGAAGACGAACTAGAATCTGTCGACTTCTTATTATTGAGCGGTCTAGACCCAAGTGGCTTAGAGTTACCAAAGAAGTCGCTTCCCTGGATTAGTTTTCCAGCACTGTCAGAGGGATGGAGACCACCGGAGACACGGCCTGAACCCCTAGCTGAGGCTCTTGAGGCCTGGGAATGTCTCGGATTCTGCTCTGAATCTGTGACTGGCTGACTACCATATCCCTCTGACTCATACTCACCATCTTCATCCCCCTCCCCGCTTTCCAAAACGAATTCAAAAGAAGCTTCGAAAACGTAAATCAGGTACAAATAACCTATACACTGCAGCCCCCAGGTCACGGAATTAGCCAATCCCAGCCCAAATATCCCCAATCCCCCTGTTCCCACCATCCAAGGTCCGCCGTAGGGATGTAATTTTTCGGTTAAAGAAGGGCCGAGGTTGATCTCGAACATATGAGTTGTAGTCAATAACCATGCCCAAATAGGATGGAGCAACAAGTTACAGAGGATTTGGTGAGGCAAAAGACCTTTGACCTTGCCCCGGAAAAGGATAAACCTATACGATGTTTCTTGAAGGATTGAGAACAGTAACCCGAAACAGCAGCCGTATAGGTAGTCATTTGCTTGATCTAAGACGTTGGAAAAGTGTTTGGTGGAGAGCGAGTCGGACTCGGAATTAGTAGGTGTTGAAACCAGAGTTAGTGATGGGTCGCCAGCTGATGAGTTGTTGCTTGAAGTTGTATTTTGAGCAGACAGAGAATGAGTTACTGTTCCCAGCAAACTATGCAACTTCTGCACAGACTCATACTGATCATCGTCGTCCCCGCTAAAGTGGCTCCAATCCCCAAACGAGAACGCAAACTTCAAAGCCCAAGGTCCTAAAAAAGCACAAATTAGGACTAAGATAGGCCATAACAGCACCCCAATCAACATAGCACGGGCTAAATAGACCAGAGCGAAGTGCTCCCGTCCCTCGCACTGGTGAGAAGTCGAGACATATACATCTATTCCTTGGTTTAAGCCCGTAACAAGCGTGTTACCGAATGTTCCTAGGATAATATTCCCCAGCCCTAGCCCAGAAGCTGACACGTATTTCGAATAATCATAGCTAGATTCATGATGTCCCGGCCCTTGAACTTCAACTTTTAGCTTCCCGTTTTGGTCGAGGTGGTGGTGCGTGGTGAAGTGCATGTTGATGACGCCTGGGGCGAGAACCATAGCACTAGAGAATACTGCGGGCCAAGAGACCTGAATGAAGAGGGACATTAGGCGGAAGAAGTGGGAAGTGGTTAGCTTTCCTTCTTTATTTAAGTGGAGGATTTCGAACATATCGATGTGGGTCTGGGTCTCGACGATCGTGTAGGCGGAGGAGCCGCGGGTGAGAGACAGGGGATCATTGGTATCTCGGTTGTTATCAGGGACATTCAGTGAATTCGGTGTTGGTACGGGTAGCCCCGATATTGGATCAAGTTGTGGGGTAAAGTTTAAGTTGGTTGTTTGGGGCGTTACCGCGTTGCTAACGCTGTTCGGAGTATTCAGCGCGTTCGTTGACCGCCTAGACGCAAGCGTTGTTCGGCGGCGCTTTTCCAGTTCTATGTTGGTGAGCTCGTCTTCGAGGAGTTCTAGGAGGGTCATGCCTTCTTGATTGAGGCGGTAGTGGCCGTATTCGTCTTCATACTCCCCAGTATTTTGTGCTGAGCTGGTTGGGTTAGGTCCCGCGTTTTTCCCTCCCCATCCTAGTTTCCCAACATCCAGCCCCACCCTGTCATCCGCCCAGTGGCGAAAGCGCAGCGCCCCGACGCGGAAGAAGTTGGCGGCTGTTTCCATGATGTAGAGTAAAAAACTTTAAGTTAAGAGTACCGTGGTGTCAGTGATTCAAACTACTACTTCTTGTAACTTTCAAATTTCTGACAGTAAAACTACTATGAGTTCAAGCCTGAATAATGACTATTCTCTAGAAACCTGCAAACGGGCACATACATAACGACTGCAGGCACTAGCGCTAAATGACAAACTAAATCAACTGTATACAACCTTCTTAGTAGAAGTATAATGAATCACGAGAGATGTTATTGTTTTCATGCGCCTTCGTAAAAGTTATTCTCAGCTCAGACTCAAGCTCGTCTTCATCCTATTGAACCTCTTAACGAACCTTTGCACAATAGTCCATACTCGAGTTCCATACCGTTACGTGGTTTTCACTATTTCACTATCCAAAAGTTTGATCTACAAAATGCAAAGCCCAGGGCTCTCAAACAACTTCGAGAGCACAAGCGCAAAAAAACTGGTCTCTGTTTCAACTATAATGCAATGACTAAGAAATCGAATTTAGTATTTACTGTTTCACATGCCCCCACCAATAAAGTGTAGGCTTTACATGAGCTCATCCCCATTTTCATCTACCAATTTTATCGGTGAGCCGTCTGACACGACGCTGAAATTCTCTCTCACTTCTCTCCCCCCCGCTCTTCGGGCTATCCGGAAGCAACAATATACCGCTGTCGTCGAATTGTTCAAGCGGTGCCTTGCTCCCGGGTTTTGATCCCGCGCTGTTGGTGCTAATGCTTTGCGGTAGTCTCAAGTTCGGATTCGGATTCTGTGAACTAGAACTACCAGGTTGTCCAGGATTGGCTCTTGGTCGGGGGAACTGGGGATGACCACCAGGCTGACCAGTGTAACTTGAGGGTGAGGCACCACTTTTACCTGAATGAGCAGCGGGACCTTTTCCAGGCATCTGATGGAATTGGTTTGAATTAATTGTTGGTTTGCCGCTAGGACTCACAGACAGATTTCCGTGGAGTTGGTATTGAGGAGGTAGTCCACCCGTTCCGGGTCCAGATCCTCCCTTACTCGGTTGTAAAGCAGGTGAATTTCTTGCACTCCCTCCACCCTTCTGATTCATAAACTGTTGACTGTTCCGCCGGTTTCCATCACCCTCGTCGATGCTGATGTTGCCTATGTTCTCCCACTCTGTCATGCTTAATCTAGCACTCGCATTCGGATTACCACTTGCATTCGCATTCACAACCGTACTGGGTCTACCAGATCTTATGATATTGCTCGGCGATAGAACGTCTGTTTCAACATCAAGCAATTCAAACGGCTGAGTAGTGCTGCCACTTCCCCCTTTTGGGTAAGGGCCACCTGGCTTACCCATGATCATCTGTCCTTTTCCAGGTAGAGTTGAGACATTTGACATTTCTGAGACTCTCTGTGAGTTTGTGTACATGCCCGTGTTTGTGCCTTTTTCGGAATTAGTGGCGTAGCCAGTTCCTTTTTCGGAAAAGTTATGACCGAGATGTATGCCTGAGCCTTTGTCATTAAAGTTCTTGCTCCCCTTAGACCCCTGCGACACATGCGTATGACTCGACACCGAGGTCCCACCCAGAGACCCAAAACTCATCTGACTCAACCTAACCTCTTCAAATCCAGAGGTGCTGTTTCCTCCCGTGCTAGAGGCACCTGTTCCAGTCGCGCTGGTCCCTGTTGGACTCGCTTTGAGACTGTTGGGTTGCGGGCGGTGGAGTTGTGGACCCCCCTGACCCTGAGACTGACCTGGGTGACCATGCTGTTGATTCTGATTCACTGTGTTAATTTGACCTGGTCCTCCAGGCTGCCCAAAAGCAGGCGAAGGTCCAAGGGGAGAGCTCATTCCAGATAGAGGTCCGAAACTAGCACCAGCGTAAACCCCAGTAGCGCCGGGGGCTTCGACGAAGGAGAACATGTTTGGGCTACTCATTCCGCTCAAACTGTTCTCCCCATTCCTAGGATCCGCCGCCACCCGGTTTAGTTTGTCATAGTGGGGATCGTCTGATTTGGCTTTCTGGGATCTGTTGAGAGGGTCTTGAGTCTGACCAACTTGGTGACCTTGGTTCTGATTTTGGGACATCTGATTCTGATCTGGTCCTGAGGCTAAAGCACCTTTTCCGCTCTGACTCTGACTCTGAGTCGTTTTCGAATTTACAGCGGTTACTGCCCCCGATCCAGGCCCACTGTTTGAACCCTGTTTAGAAGTAGAAAGAGACCGATCATCCAACGACTTCGAAGCCGGTTGCAACGGCAGCCCCGTGTAAGCAGACGCAGTCGCCGGATTGTGCGGCATCGAATGAGTCCCGCCACTCGGACCTGGTCCTTGTGAAGATCCAAAACCGCTAAACGAGCTGAAAAAGTTATTCACCAATTCCGGTACATGAAGCTCGTTCGACGTATGTACCGCCGCAGAAGCTAACTGAGACGCAAAAACGTTCGCGTTCCCCAGCACGTTTCCGAGTTGATTACCCACGTTACCCAAACCTGAAACTGCAGCACCTCCTCCTCCCGCTGGACCCTGGTCCTGAACATCTAAGACCAACTCTCCAACATCTCCTTCCACCCCAATATCATCTAGGTTCGAGCTGTCGAACTTCTTCCACTGGTCGGAGCCAAAGCTGGCTTTCATGGGATCATCTTGTGATCCAAATGAGTTTTTGAGGACGTCAAAGGAGTTGTCTAAACTACTATTCAAATTGACTCCCGGTCCTGTTGCTGTGAGGCCGGAGCGGTGGAGACTGTCCAAAGTACCCATGGTATCCTGTCCTTTAGATCGATTAATTGTTCCTGCTCCTGCTGCCGCAGCTTGAGCTCTCGCTGACTCGGCGGCAGTTAGGTTTTGTGCAGTGAGGGGAACAACGTTTGCGGTTGGTTGTTGTTGATTCTTCGCGCCGGGCTGCGGAGGTGCAGAACCAAGATTTATCCTTTCTACTTTGCTCGGTTGTTGTATGAATTTCGCGTTGGGACTCATGGAGCCCTGTTTCTGTTCGCCTGTCATTTTTTCAGCATCTGTACCCGAAGAAACAGCTGTACGGAAGGATTGAGTCTTGTTTTCCATCGTATTCTGATTTGGAATTAGGTTTTGAGTCAGATTCCGTACTTGAGAAGGAATGACCCCAAGATCAACTGGGCTTACAATCGGAGAATTCGTGATCGACTGCGAGATACTAACTGGTTCTTTCAAGGAAACAGAAAGATCTTCAGCAGAAGATATAGGGTCAACTCCACCGCCGTGACGACCTTCGTCAGAAGGGGTTGGTAGCGGCTGTAGAGTTTGGTTATGATTCTGATTTACATTACCGATACGGTTATCTTGTGCAGCTGCACGCTCCAACTCACGGTCCGAAAAAAGCTCCTTAACTTTCCCCAGCTCCACTGGCCTTGAATGATTATTGCTACCGGTAGCATGAGTTGGACTCGCATTCTTCGAGTTTAGGTTACTGTTCACCACGCTCGTGTTGAAGTTCGACGGGACCACCGTTGTTCCCGCTAGATCGGAGAGATTCAGGTTCTCCCCGAGACTCATCACGCTAATGTCGTGCGGGTTCTTGAGTTCCGTTACAGAGCCTGGGCGGGAAACAACGAAACTTATGTCGTCCACGTTATTGTTGTTTATGTTTGAATGTGATTCGGCGGCCTCCTTCCAGCTGGAGCTCATTTCTTGTGCATTCAAATTTCCAGTAGTATTTTTTGCTTTATGATTATCTGCGTCAGTTTTAGAATCTCCAGATTCTTTCAAATTCGAGTCAGCTAGATTACTGCTCTCTTTATCATCCTTTGAATTTCCCATCACCCTGCTCTCCGTCATATCCCTTAACCCCATAGATTGAAAATTATAGTTCATTTCTGCGTCCTTGAGGGCTTTTGGTTTTGTTTTCGCTATGGTGATGAGGGATTGTTTGGTTGATGAGAGGTAGTTTTCCGTTAAATCTTTGAGTTCTTCCTCTGAAGCTACGTAGAAACACAGGCATAAGGAAGAGTTTAACTCAGCCAAATGCAGCAACTGCAAATGTTTTGTTGGGTCAACTAGGAAGGATTGTAGTGTTTGGGCGAAGGACTCGTCGTTTTGTACAGATTCAGGACCAGTGTAACCTTCACTCGCTTGAGATGGGTTCGGGTTTTGGGAAGATTTGGTTGCGCCGGTTACTGGGGTATTACCAGAGTTCTGATTCAAGTTTCCCTTCCCACTTGAGTCTTGGATGGCTTGGGAAGACACAGCGGACTTTAATCCATTCGGGTTCAAGATTGTCCCAGCCACAGCGGCGGGCGCTGTATTCGGCACCGGAAACCCGTCTTTATCAAAATCAGAGCTTGAGCCTGAGTTAGATGAGTGGAGCTCTCCTAGGTGCAGGTTAGTAGGGTTGGTTTGAGCATTGAGTCCCA
>JACKZZ010022049.1_pt1 | contig 22334 bp, 9 predicted proteins | sample 8027871 | NCBI WGS metagenome assembly JACKZZ01 (sample SAMN15724774, study PRJNA655200) | protist metagenome | isolation source: fluorescence activated cell sorting (FACS) single amplified genomes of... | place: USA: West Boothbay Harbor, Gulf of Maine | collected 2000-07-19 | reverse complement strand
TGAGGCAAGGCGACCAAAGAAGGATCTAACGAAGCCTGGTTCTGCTAATAAGTATGCATTAGGTGACGTGGACATGGAGAGTGGCATTGATGGCATGACTTATGATAAAGAAGAGACGAAAGATAGCAATCATGGTATTACATTAACAAGCTGGGATCTCCCAGCTGTGAATGAACATACAAAAGATTACCTTTTGGAGTGGACAACACCAGAAGCAAAGCTATGGATGGCTGGTCGTCTTGCATTGATGCAGGCAACAATGGACAACGTTACTCCTGTTCTTGAATCGAGACACATGTTGAAGACGGCAAAAGCTCGCGTTGAACATAAGAAATACGACAAATATAAGGAGAATGACCCTAGATATGCGAACCGCGTTGAACCTGATTATCATAGGTATTGGTACCCTCGAGAAACGAATTTCGATAGAGTTTATGCCTTTGATACTGATTGGATCCAAGCATGCTATTTATGGAGTCTAAAGGTACGAGCAAAGATATATGAGATGAAAATGCGACGAAGAACTGATTATGGCGACCCTGAGCAAGCAAGTCAGCTTGTAATCACCCTCGAAGAACAAGAGGCTGAAGATATCAGGGAAGTATTATCCGAGAAGGTTCTTGGTGTCCGTGGTGAATCAAAGCAACTGCTGATGAAGATGAAGACTATTGCTGATCATTCGGAGAGAGAAGTATATTTACTTCGCCAGTTCATGCTCAATTTTTTTACGGGTTATCGAAAAGAAGTTGCTGGTAGATATATGAATCATATTCATCCTAACTATAGCAAGATGAATCTTCAAAGTATTAGACATAATCTCATTTTGGTACTGCTTCCTATTTACTTCGTGATTGTAGCGTTTGGTACTGTTTATATGAGTTCAGCTCTAGGATCGCGAACAAGTACATTCTTTTTCGCAGGAGCATTTATTACATATTTTCTAGAGATTTCAATGCTACAGCCACTTCGTATTTATGTGAAAGATGTCGCACTTCCAGATGTCATTCGATTTGATATGATACTCTTATGGCGCATGATCCGAGCCCGTTCTCGATCATTAATGAATAGATCTACAGGAATATGGTCCGCAAATAGTTTAATTCAGCACTTTAACCCTGCTTGTCGTGTAGCGCGTGCTATTCCTATGTTTGCTACTTCTCGACTTTTGATAAATGTGTCTGATTTTGATCTGCCATTTAAAAGTATGATCAATCTTCATATGAAAAAGTCTGGAAAATTGCATAAAAATGAAGACATTGATATGATATTACAATATGGCCGGTGGATTTGCGTAACTATTAGTGTTTCTTGTGTTAAAATACTGGCTTCATTACCGACGTATTATTTACAGGATGTATTTATGGATTTTTCAGCATGTTTAGGTTATTATTTGTTCATGTACTTTTTGGGTGTGATAAGTTTTGGTGCTGATTGGATGCCATTCTTGTTGCTGCTGTTCCTTATTGCCGGATTGTCTGCTTATGAATATGATCTAATCACTCATTCTAAGCTAACACAAGAAGAACGTGCAGCCAAATTGGGTAAATCACTGCCTCGCCGCAAGCGTAAGGCGAGGGGAGTGAAAACTACCAAAGCATTCCTCAAAAAGACAGCAAAACTTAGCAAACTCAAAACTAAGGCGAAACATGATTCTGAATTGGATGCCGCAGTCGAATTGATGGTAAAAAAGAAGAAATCTTCCCCAGACAAGACAAAGGATGTCCAGATTAAGACAAGTTCAATTGATGATGAGGGTGAGGAAGATGATAAGGTTGGTGACATGGTCGTGCCTTTTAAGGATGAGAAGAAGGCTAGGAAAGAAGAAGAGAAAGCTGCAAAGAAAGCTGCTAAGAAGGCAGCAAAGAAAGCAGCGAAACAGTTAGCTAAAAAGGAAAAACAATATTCAGATGATTCTGATCTTGAAGAAGAACTTGATTGGACAACTAAAACAAGTAAAAAACCTAGTTCTCCTGATAAAAAGAAACCAAAAACATCGAAATCAAAATCAAAGTCGAAAAATTCCTATCATTCTGCTGATGATGATGTAGATGATCGTGTTGAGAAATATGTCAGTTCTGAAGGCGATACTGCAGATGATCGAACAAAGGCTACAAAGGCTACTACAACGAAAAAAGGTAAGAAAAAGAAAGCAAGTAAGTATGATGATGATTTTTCAGATTCTCAAAGTTCTTCAGATGACGAGAGAAGGAAAAAGGAAAAGAAAAAATTGAAGAAGGAGAAAAAGAAAAGGAGGGAAAAGGAAAAAGAGAAGAAAAAGAATAAATATTTCAGTTCTGATAGTGACGACTTCTCGGAAGAAGTTACTGTAGTCAAGAAATCGAAAGCTCCGAAACATTCCAAGTCCAAAAAATCACATATAGGCAGTGATCTAGAGATGGAATCTATTACCGGTGGAGGGTCCGTGACGTCCATGTATGATGAGCGCTCTGGACAACTAAGAGCACCGAAGGTTTTACCACCACTCAACCTACCGAAACTCTAAAATCATTGATAGATGGCTCTCTCTATATATGAATATTTTATGTTTTTTTTTAGATAGTTTACTCACATGGGTACAATGTAACATGAATTAAGTGAAAATGTTTAGTATCATTAAATGCCAAACTCTTTGTGGCTACCACCATTGAGAAACTTTATTATGGGCGTACAGTACGATATGTATGCCGTATGCGTATTTAGAAAAAAGAGAAAACCACGGTTTTGATAGGACGTACCTGGCTTCGCATCAGCGAGAGAGCAATGATTTGTTCACCGTCTTAGTGAGGCGATGGCAAGCTCAGGGGCGGTACGGCTTAATGCCAGCGAGGAATTGATTCCAAAGCAGCCAGTTCGAGCTAGTACAGCACCCAAAAAGATTGCAAAGATCCAGTTTGGTACTTTACTCACGGATGAGATTTGCAAAGTGGCAGAGTTCGAAGCTAACAATAGGGATTTGTTGACTCTTCCTGATAGGGTTCCTGCTCATCGTGGATGCCTCGATGAGCGCCTTGGAGTTAGTGATAAGATGAAGAAGTGTAAAACTTGCCATCAGAAGTTATCGGAGTGTGCAGGTCATTTTGGATATATTCAACTAAAATTGCCAGTTTTTCATGCAGGATATTTTAAGCACACTTTAACAATTTTGCAATGTATCTGTAAGTCATGTTCGCGAATGCTCTTAACTTTACCTGATAGAGAGAAATATCTCCGCATTTTACGTTATAAGCAGGTTGATGCGTTAAATAGGGCACAATACTTTAAGAAAATCGTGGAGCTTTGCAAACGAAATCTTAAATGCCCTTATTGTTCTACAAATAATGGTGTTGTGAAAAAACTTGGTGGTGGTACTTTCAAGATTATTCATGATGTTGGTCGTGCAAAGGGTGATATCTCTCGTGAAGAAAGAGAGCATCGTAGGATGTTAGATGAAGCGATAAAGAGCATTCCCGAGTTAAATAAGAGAGATGATAAGCGTAGTAAGAGAGGAGATTCAAAGGACAAGAAAGAAGACTTAGTTAAAACACGTCTAGTCGAACTTATTACTCCACTTAGAGCTTTTGAGATTTTGAGTGAAGTTACTACTGAAGATAGCATCTTACTATGGATGGATACTCAATTTGGCCGTCCCGAGTCACTAATAATTTGGGCCGTTCCTGTCCCACCAGTACCAATTCGTCCATCTGTCCCTGTCGATGTAGCTGGAGGTGGTACAACTGAAGATGATTTAACTATGAAACTCCAGGAAATTATTTTTGTCAACAATGCCCTTGGGATGGCGATGAAAAAAGGTGCTGCTATGAAAATGGTAACCGAGGATTGGGAATATTTACAGATTCAAGTCGCACAGTTCATTAATGGCGAAACACCTGGTATTCCCCGTGCTATATCTGGCGGTAAGAGTATTCGAGGTTTATGTCAACGTTTAAAGGGTAAGCAAGGCCGTTTTCGTGGTAATCTTTCAGGCAAACGTGTGGATTTTTCGGGACGTACTGTTATTTCACCTGACCCAAATTTGTTAGTGAATCAAGTTGGAATCCCTGAACTTGTCGCTAAGGTCATGACCTACCCAGAGCGTGTATTTGAGCACAATCGTGAAAGATTGCAAAGTTTAATACGTAATGGTCACGAAAAACATCCTGGAGCGAATTTAATTCGTAAAGCTTCGCATGGTTCAAATAAACCTCCTCAATCAATTCTACTTGCCTACTTGGATGACCGCAAGAGAGAAGAGGAGGCGAAACGATTGAAAGTTGGTGATATTGTCGAGCGGCACATGTGTGATGATGATATTGTCTTGTTTAATAGACAACCATCACTTCATAAGATGAGTATTATGGCCCATAATGTGAAAGTAGCCCCTTGGAGAACCTTTCGATTTAACGAGTGTGCATGTACCCCTTATAATGCTGATTTTGATGGTGATGAGATGAATTTACATCTACCTCAAACTGAGGAGGCGCGAGCAGAAGCTTCAGAACTCATGATCATTACTAAGAATTTAGTTACACCACGAAATGGTGAGCCTCTTGTGGCTGCTACGCAAGATTTCTTGACGTGTGCTTTCTTGCTAACGAGAAAAGATATGTTTTTCACTAGGGCAGAAGTTGCGAGACTAACGGCATATTTTTCAGATGCTAAAGAACACGTTGATATTCCCCCGCCAGCAATTTTGAAGCCTCGTCGTCTATGGAGTGGCAAACAGATTATTTCTTTGTTAGTATGTCCTGTCAAAGCTGGTCTACCTGGTTTAAGTTTTGAGACCCAAGAGAAATTCTATTCGAATGAAGATAGATTCATGTGTCAGTATGATGGGTATGTATGCTTTAACAAAGGCGAACTGATGTGCGGCCAACTTGGTAAGAAAACTCTTGGTGGAGATGGTAAACAAACGCTGTTTTATGTTTTAATTCGTGATCATTCTTCTGAATTCGCAACAAAATGTATGAGCCGTCTAGCGAAATTTTCTGCACGTTATATTGGCGATAGAGGGTTTTCTATTGGTATTGAAGATGTCACTCCTCCTCAACGCCTTCTTGATTTAAAACAAGGAATCTTAAAAGATGGCGGTAGGTTAGCTGATGAACAAATTGCACAATACAAAAGTGGATCAATTCGATTGAAGCCAGGCTGTGATGCATTACAATCACTTGAATCAGAGGTTAACGGTCTACTTGGTAAGATTCGCCAACGATGTGGTGATGAGGCTATGCGTGAGTTGAGTTATTTCAATGCAGCGTTATGTATGGCCCAATGCGGATCTAAAGGTTCAGTTCTTAATATATCACAAATGATCGCTTGTTGCGGTCAGCAGAGTGTTGGTGGATCACGTATTCAAGATGGTTTTGAAAATAGAACATTACCTCATTTCCCGCCTGGAGCATTGTACCCTGGAGCAAAGGGATTTGTAGGGAATAGTTTCTATTCTGGACTCACTGCTACTGAGTTTTTCTTCCACACAATGGGTGGTCGTGAAGGTCTTGTTGATACTGCAGTTAAAACAGCTGAAACTGGATATATGGCTCGAAGACTTATGAAAGCACTTGAAGATCTTTCTATGCAATATGATAATACTGTGCGTAATTCAGAGCAAACCGTTGTGCAATTCAGCTACGGCGATGATTCTCTCAATCCTCACAAGATGGAGAAGGGTGACCGTCCAGTTGATTTCATTCGCCTCTTAAAGAATTTCACTGTTGAATTCCCCTTTCCTTCCGAGAAGATTATGTCATCAAGTGAAATTCGAACTTATATTGCGAATAGCGTAACTGAACCACGATTCACAGTTCTACTTCCGGCTGGTGCTAAGTTCTTAGAGGAAATTGCGTCTTTTTTCAATGCATTTGCTGATCGATTAGAGGCACTAGAGCGCCTCTCTCTCACTTCTTCAATAGACGTAAGTGATATTTCTGATACTCTTATTGGAGACACTGTTAGAAGTATTCGTGCAAAACTTACTAAACTTGGTAATGCAGGGCGTAATAAGTGGAGAAAGCAATCACAAATCACTGGAACGAAGGAAAATCGTGAATGTAACGCATTATTGCGTGAAAATGTACATAGATTGACAATCAGCCAGCTGGAGGGTATTATTTCCAATTCTCTCACTAGATATAATCATGCTATTATTGAGCCTGGTGAAGCAGTTGGTGCCATTGGTGCACAATCTCTATCTGAACCAGGTACACAGATGACGCTTAAAACCTTTCATTTTGCTGGTGTTGCTTCAATGAACGTAACACTCGGTGTCCCGAGACTCAAAGAGATCATCAATGCTTCAAAAACGATTTCAACACCTATTATTGAAGCGAGACTTGTACAGAATGATAGTATGACATCTGCTAGAATTGTTAAAGCTCAAATTGAGAAAACGAATTTAGGAGAAATTTCTCGTTTTATCCGTGCTGTTCATGGACAATCTAGTAGTTATGTTCTAGTGAGACTAGATGCTAAAGTGATTCGAAATTTCCACTTAGCTGTGGATGCATTCACAGTACGACATGCACTCCTTAACCCTATGAATGGACACAAATCATCTTTATTACGCGCACTTAAAGAGAAGCATGTTGTAGTAAATCACGATTATGAATTACAGATTTTTGCTCCAGAGATGAAAGAACAAAAAGGACAACTTCTATCTTCTCACCAAAAGCTTCTCTTTCATATTCATGCACTCAAGGCTGCTCTACCAGAAGTAATTATTAAAGGTGTTCCTGCTATTTCACGTGCAATTATTAATGAAGAAGTCAATCGTGTCACAGGGAATAAAGAGTATTATTTACTTCTCGAAGGGTACGGTCTTGCTGAGGTTATGGGTAGTCCTGGTGTAGATGGTGTCAAGACTAAGTCTAATCATATCATGGATATGCAGCGCGTACTAGGAATTGAAGCAGCTAGGAAGATGATTGCAGATGAAATCGAATACATTATGGCCCAATATGCCATTTGTGTTGATGTCCGTCACTTGATGCTTCTCTCAGATGTGATGACATTCAAAGGAGAAGTGCTGGGAATTACACGATTTGGAGTTGCGAAAATGCGCGAAAGTGTACTTATGCTTGCATCTTTCGAGAAAACCACTGATCATCTATTTGATGCTGCTGTGCATTCGAGAGAAGATGCCATTGTTGGTGTTTCTGAGTGCATTATCATGGGCGTACCAATTCCATTAGGGACAGGCTTATTCAAGCTATTATTGAAAGCCAAGGACCCCCCAAAGATTACCAAAAGAGTGAGATTATTTGATCAGATATCAAATTAAATTAAATTACATTCTATATACTTCGTAGTATAACTTTAAAAACAGTTAAATATAAAAATAAGCGCAAATGTATATTCTTCTTTCCTTATTAAAGAAGTACTATGATAGAAGTACTTCTTTCTATATTCTTTCGACTCCATTCTTCAAAAATACGTCCACAAGGGCAGGAGGACTATAAGGATCTACAATAGTATCTAAACTACTACACTTATCAGATGTCTGTTCTTTTCGTAGCCTTTTCCGATTGGCGTGACATTCTATATAAGTCGTAGAACGATTATGCGACGCTTTTCCGGCATGGATTTCTAACACCTTTCGTATTGAGATATCGTAGGCATCTTCTAAGAACATATCACTACCAGTCTCAGTTTTTATCTTTCGACGAGACAAACGTCGCTTTCCATTCTCTCCAACAGTAATAGCTGAAAATTGAACCCTGAATGCTAATTTCCTTAAATTTTCCTGCATTTCTCTAATCTTGTTTTGGTTCTTTTTATAGAAATCAACCAATTTTTCTACTACATTGAATTCTCCGGACATAATCTCATTTTGATTTTCAATGGTATCGTAATTAATACTAATACTATCCCACTCAGATGCGCTAAGATGCCATTCATACATATATTTGGCAGTAAGAGGATGGAAATATATGTTAATACATCCTGATAACATCCCATCAAAAACGGATTTCCTAGTAGGCATATCTCCAGGAGGTTGTAAGCAAAAAATACTATTACGGGATAAGGAATGTATACTAGTAAACGAGCCTGCTCCAGTGTTATACCTCTTATTCGTGCATATATCCGTGCTGTTTATAGCACTACATGATCTTACCAAGGCTTCACGTATCCTCGTGGAATATTTATTAAGACGTTGAGTATTCCCACTGAAGGAAACTATATGTTTACGATGCTTATTGCCATACTCAGCAGGCGATTCCCAATGGGGTTGAATATTATTCTTATTTTCATCCAAGTAATGATAATCGGAAGGGAATGGAATCGCATGCCAATTGATTCCTCTTCCTCTTAATTCATGTATTCGATCTTGCGCGGTAAATAAATACTCATCAATTGCAAGTTTTGTACAATTCCAACAAAAGTTGAAAACAGATGAACAATTAGGCTGAAAGAAAAAGTAATTCATATTCTGATTTACTGATACAAACATCACATGATCGTGTCCATTGTTACGGTGGAAGAATGTTGATTCATTCAATCTTTGAATAACACTATAACCATGTTTACAATTTGCTTGACGCATTCGTCCATGGTGTGTGAAGCAAGCATCCATACCAATATCATAAGGAACCACGAATGTAGTAGCCTCTTCTGGTTTCAGAGTTCGACGAGGATCAATTAAAGCACGTTCATACATGAGTTTATAGAGAGAAAACTGTGAAGTTTTGTATTCCATGAAATGTGGATCTATTGACCTACCAGCACCGAAATTCTCTTCCCATCTAGGGAACTCAACGCCATGTAACCCTATATCTCGGTCTGTATACTTGGCATATATGCTTGCTGCTTCAGGCCAGTCATAAATGTAAAAGCGAGGATTTTCGATTGGAAGTGAGCTTTGTACTACTGATCCACGGAGCAATAACGCGAAAAAAATCAACACGAGCATAATTATTGCTGCGTATGACACGATCTCCAATTTTTAAGTTATAAGATACCCCATATCTCGCACACTTGTGCTCTCCTGCTCTCCTGCTGAGGGCTGAGGGTGCCGAGTGCCGATTCGATTTCGATCCTGCTCATTGAAACCCAGACAATTGGAAAATATGACAAATGTGGATTTCCTTGGATTGTATGGATTCTCGGGATATCTGGGTGATATAATATGGATAGCACTCTAACTTATGGATTTCTTCGATTCCCTCGAGGGTTCGAAGAACTTACAGAGATGATAACGGCGTTGGATGCTGGTGAATCAGTCAATCTCCTTAATATTTCAGATCCGGATTATCGTGATTGGCTTATACAAGTAGTCTCTTATCTACCTGTTGAGTATTCAGAAACAAGAGGAGGGTTCAACAAGAGTCCAGACTGTCTCTCTTTGAGTGGAATTGTGCTTTGGAAATTGCTTGAATTGAATGTTATCAAACAACCCTCTACATTATCTGATCCAGAAACAGTCTCTTTTCGATCTATGCAGCTAGCTATGGATATGACAGTTGCATCACCTACACTTATATTTGAATTACCAATAATATTGACGAATTTGATAGATGGTAATGCTATGAAATTAGATGGCATTAGTGATGACGATTTGAGGGAACAATTAGAAAGACTACTAATCATGGTTGATATGAAACCAGACCCCATAGACGGCAGTTTTTGTCTTCCTTCTAAAAAAAAAGATAGTAAATTCTCATACGATGCATTGATTAATTTGAGAAATGTATTCACAAGTGCTATGAGTTGTCCTTTATGTATATCAACAAATACAGTAGAGAGTGGTGATAGTAATAGTAGTAGTGATGATGGCGATGATGATTCTAGTACTGATGGAAGTGTTGCTAGTATTAGTGCTGATATTACTCATAGTGAGAGCATGCAACAAGGACCACAAAGACCATCAGCCCAACAACTAGTATTAGCGCAACAAGCTATGCAATCACTCAAAGCACAAGGAGTACAAGAAGATAGTGATGATGATGAAGATGATGATGGTTTAATTGGACCATCTGCTGTCAAATCAGCGAGTATTCAACAACAACCGCGTATTCTTCCAATTTTTGCGAGTGCTTCAACACAAGATAATGTCCCTCAAGAAGGAGGTAGAGAAGAATGGATGCTAACCCCTGGGGAGCGATCAGGGGTAGCAGGAATGATAGATGGCAATGGTAACGCTATTATTAAAAATAGAAAATTTGATGGTGGAAAGAAGGCAAAGAGTGATGCACAAGAGCTAGCTAATCTTCGAGCTGCTGAACAGGCAGCATTTGAGAATAGCGAAGAAGGACAGCGTATGCATGTGTTCTTACAGGAGCACAGGGAGTCGAGAGGGGACACGTTAATGGATCAGCATATGAATAAAAAGGCGAAGTTGGACACCTCGCGGACGATAGCTAAAAGACCAGCATTTGATAGGGAAAGAGATATCGTACAGGCTGGCAGTCGTGCTAGTAAAGAGGCGGTGACTGCAATTGTTAGACAGGCGAAGGAAATTGACTCTCGCTTCAGCAAAGGCAGCTATCAGACCTAAAATTCATAGTCATGGTCACAGTCATTGGTATTTTGTATTTGAAAGAAATGTTTATAAAAGTATGGTTGGTTCGTAGTAAATGGTCAACTAAGAAAGATTATACTACGATGTAATAATTATAATGCACACGCATAAGTAAAAAATCCCCTAGTCTCGATACGATCAATTTAGTGCGATGTATTTTTTTTGGTAAACATTTATCACCTTTGTATTAAATTTTGTCTCAATCTGGGTATTGCCTGCACAAAAAGTTGTTCGCAATCCACTCCTTGACCAATCGGTAACGTTTCGAAGGGCGTCCATGTGACCTTTCTCTAGTCTCAGCTCCTCTTGCTGCATTATGACACTCCTGCGCATTCCAAGGACATACTTCCTTTCTTTCACCTGAAGGCATTTGCTTTGATCGGAGGAACTGCAAAACCTCGAGATGGCCTCCTTCCGCTGCATCCTTACACGTATCTGCACTCCATTCACAGCCCTGCGCTAGTAGGTATTGAACCATATCGAGACGACCATTCACAGCTGCATTATTCATGCAGTGCAACCCGCCCCGCCCACCTGATGACCACGGACGGCCCTGTTCTCTGAGCCATTTCATGAGTTCCACATTCCCACTTCTTGCGGCACTAGAGCACTCACCCCCGTACCAACGAACAGGAGGGTCTAAGGATCTCATCCACTGAACCGTTGGTAAATGGCCAACCCCACAGACCACGCTGAGGTCAACTGAACCTAAAGGAGCAGGGGGTGGATCCAGAGCATACATCCATTGTAACAGGTCCAGGTGTCCACTCTTGGCCGCATATAAGGTTACACTCAAACCCCAAGGAACATCGTGAGCTCTTAGCCACTGCATAACCTCAATAGAGCCGCAACCACGAGCAACAACCATGGATGGATTAAAAAAACGAGTACCATTTAGATTAGGACAACCATGCGCAAACCACCACTTCAAAATGTGCAAATGACCGCCCCCGGCAGCCTCGCGGTAGGCATCTCCATCCTCCCAAGGACAAGGAGGATGCTGCTCCCTCGCCCATTCGATAATATCCAGGCGGCCACATCCAGCTGCCTCGGTGATTATACCACTATCCCAAGGAGCGCTCTGCGCGTGTAGCCACTTCAGGGTATCTAGTTGGCCTCCCTAAGCTGCCCTCCAGCATACAGATTCATCCCATGAGTATCCCTCCGCTCTTAACCACTGCAAGACCTCAATCTGACCACCACGAGCAGCTCTACTGCATGCACCATCATCATACTCACTACCACCATCCCTCTTGTAAGTAACAGGGTCCAGAGAATGTAGAAACTGTACACTTTGGAGAAGACCTTTCTCTGCACAAAAAAGGAAGACTGATCTCATACTCATGTCTACCACCATCTTATCCCAAAGGCCCACTTCCCGACTATACACACACAAGTCACGTGTCTCGAGAAAACAATCCTTCCGAGTACGGATTTCCCCGCCTGATGCCAATAGAGTCACTCGTAGAGCACTTTTCGAGACACAAGCGAATGGAAGAGCCATATCTACACCTAGAAACGAGAGTACGACGCGTAGTAAGTCATCACCTAGGAGGAATAGACCCTCTGGACTGCATGATGCACTCATATCCTATTCTTGTACTTCGCCTTTCCCAGCAGGAGTAGTTGAAGGTGAGGAAGCTTTGAAGCTAGGTTTGAAATCGAATCACCGCTCACGACAACCGGGCAAATGAGGAAATGACTGAAATGACGGATCATTCTAAAGCACTAAGACGATGATTTCACTAACCCGAACTTTATTGCGTCATGGCTCTCGCTACAATGGCCGTGTAGCCCTCATGTCCACTGCAGGAACGACAGTGAAACAGTCTTCTTTGTTCAATCCTACCGATGAACACAAGCAGCTTCGTGAAATGCTCAGAAGTACGTTTTTCTTCTTATGTATACCCTAATTTATTCCTATGATATACATATGATTATATTTTAAGTGATGTATCATGATTATATCTAACTTCCTCATTTACTCCGATTTATATCTTCTTTTATTACCAAAACTGAACACTATTTGCTGCGTAGACTTTGTTGAAACCGAAGTTGATCCTCAAGCTCTAGTTCACAACCGCGAGGAACGCTTCAATGTCCCTCTTTTCCGTAAATTAGGTGAAATTGGCTTACTAGGTGTAACTGCTGATGTCGAATACGGTGGATCTGGCATGGATGCTACTGCTGCTGTTATTGCCCACGAAGAACTTGCAGCATCTGATCCCGCCTTCTGTCTTTCTTTCCTTGCACACTCTATGCTCTTCGTTAATAATCTTAACCAGAATGGAAATGCTGATCAGAAAGCTAAATATCTTCCTGGAACTTGCGATGGCTCTATGATTGGTGGCATGGGTATGAGTGAGCCTGCAGCAGGCACAGATGTGATGGGAATGGCAACAACTGCTACTAAATCTGCTGATGGTTCTCATTATGTTGTTAATGGCACAAAGATGTGGATCACAAATGGTACTACGGATGGTAAAAATACTGGTGATGTCTTTCTTGTTTACGCCAAGACAGGCAAGGGACGATCTGCAAAGGATGTATCCGCATTCCTCATTGATAAAACTATGCCAGGATTTTCTTTGGGACAGAAAATCGAAGACAAATGCGGTATGCGTGCTTCTATGACAGCAGAACTTGTTTTTGATAACGTCAAGGTTCCAGTAGAGAATCTTGTTGGTGTTGAAGGGGGTGCTGCATTATGTATGATGCGAAACTTGGAAATTGAACGTATTGTACTTGCTGCCATGTCTCTTGGTATTGCTCGTCGTTCCATTGAAGTTATGTCCAATTATGCACAAGAAAGAGTCGCATTCGGAAAGCCTATTGGTGAATATGGTCAAATCCAAAAGGCAATTGCTGAATCGTACGCTGAGTACATGGCTGGCCGATCATATGTATATGATGTCGCAGCTAATCTTGATTTAGCGTCCTACGGAAATGGCCTTGATGCTGATGGTGTCAAGCTATACTGTGCACCTATGGCGAAGCGTGTAGCAGACAGAGCCATCCAAGCCCTCGGTGGGTATGGTTATGTTGGAGATTATCAGGTAGAACGGCTATGGCGTGACGCCAAGCTTCTGGAGATAGGGGGCGGAACTAATGAAGCTCATCACAAGAATATGACCAGAGATATCAAGAGAAACCACACCAAGCTGCTATAAATAACAATCAATCAATCCATGAACGAATGAATCAATCAGCGAATGAAACTATACAACTATTTTATTATAGGCTTTTATTAAAATTTAACTGGAAACTTTTAGATCAAAACAAAAAAATCGAAATTTTTATAATTACTCACACATTTTCCACAATCATAAAGAAAACACCAATTAGAGCACAATTTTTCTAATCATAGTCAGGAATTTCCGGATTCTTTTTGCTGAAGACTTCCGAAGGGTAATTTGTATAGAGATTGTACTGATAAACCAGGTTTGGAATAGAAGGCATAAACTTTTGCATAATTACATTTTCACCAAGAATCTCTTTAAGCATATCCAAGTTCTCATTAACAGTAGTCAATAAGGTCTTTCCCAAAGGATTACCTACCTCATCAGTACCTTCTTTCAATAACAACTTGCAGGTGATGGCATATTTCTCCCAAACATCTTTCACAATAAATGGAGGATCAACAACTACCAAATCAAAAGAATGAAATAGCTCAGAAGGTACAGATTCAGGCTCCTTGTAATCATAATAGACGAAACCAGGGTCTTTCTCCCATTTCTTATCAATATCAAATACTTTCGATTTAGCTTGATGCTCAGGAGGAACTGAAAAATACAAGGATGGAGTACTCAAATAAGCCACTTTGCAATCTTGGGCCACTATATCTTTAACCATCTCCTGAATTGTATATGTACTATACCAATATTGATTGTAGTCACCATCTTCGGGATTATTCTTCAAAAACTCATCCATTACGATCAACTTTACTTTAAACACTGTCACTGTATCGGGCCTAGATCCAGATCAACCGTGGTTATCGGTCCATGACCGTGGTTTTTCGCGACATCGAAAAATGGAAGGCCTTACGCTTTAAGTCGCGCCTACATCTCTCTATCATTGTAACCTAAAGAGTAGCGTAGTTGTCGAGAATCATGGTAAGCGCTGGAATCCAGTACTGGATAGTATGCTTAATCATCGTGATGTCTAGTTTTCATTTTTCTAATATAAAGGAGCCTCATCTGTTAGGCTCGGAAAGAGTTACTTTTTCCAGCTCTATCACAAGTTTCGCGAGTGCTCAAGATACTCTTCACCATCAACTCTTTCAAGAATCCGAAGGGAATGGTATTGAAAGCTTCAACTTCGATGATGTGGACATAAGACAATTCTTGACTGATGTGAATTTTTTATCTGATAATAATATTAATATTAACGATGATGAATATTCAGCAGTTGATAAAGCTATAGAAATGCTTACAAAAAATGTAAAACAGTGGAGTTTCATTGAATCACAGTTGTTAGAGCCACATATTGATATTAACATGCCAGAGTTTTCAATTCCTCTTCGGCATTTGACTTTATCATTAGAAATGCTTGGGAATGTATTACTAGTGACTGGCAAATATCCAGAAGCACGTGAACATCTTGAACGTGCATGTCCATTGTTAGAAGTTCTTCCTCCATCTTTTACTGAAGAATATCGTACTGATGTAGACCCTGAATCGTTCTCGTGGTGCTACGGATTACTACGAAAGTCTCTTGAATCTATTGTCTCGGAAGGGATCGACCCCGAATTGGATATTGAAGCGAGAATTGATGAAATACGTCGTCCACTTGCTCATCTTCGTACTTCAAATGGTGGGGTATTGCTTATTGATACTCCTCATGTACTCTCTTCCAGCAACAGCATTAACAATAATAACAATGCTGATACATTGATTCCTTCATCATTATCGTCATCGTCACCATCACCATCATCTGATACTACTAATACAAATACTCCAATAACTTCTGAATCACCTCAACCATCTTTGGAAAAGAAAAATCCTAAACCAAAGCAGTCATTGCAAAAAGGAACAAAACCCAAAAGCAAAGCGAAAGTTGGTGGTATAAGTTCTGATGATGGTATTCCAGATGAATTAATAACTCCAGAATTTGAGCATCATAATCTTTTTGGTGATGCACAAAGTAACTGGGGTGGTTTAAGTGTAGGCGCTTTTGCAGAAAATCAGCGTCGATTGGTGAAAAAAGGAGGACCGAATGAAGGTGGAACTGAAGGTCATGATGGAAATGAAATTGACAATGGTGATGCTGGACCTGCCTATCGTAATCTTGTGAATGATATTGATGACATTTTATCAATGGAATACGATACTGAACATTCTTCATCTATACCACAAGTTGAAAACATTGTTAAAGAAATCTTTCGTTTATGCGAATCAGACCCTGAAGTGAAACTTAATGCATTAACAATACTACGAGAGTTGGATGATTCTGTAGTGGTTGATGCCAACACTAGTGAGTTTACTGTGAATATGTGGGATGAACTAATGCGTATTGTTGAAAATACTTATTCAAAAGGACAGGAATGGATTGAAGAAGAAAGAGAGGTTTTGAGTATGGAGGTGGATGGTCTTCCTTCAACGAGAATAACCGATGATCGTGATCGATATTCTAATTCAATTATGCTTGAAGTGATGGTATTAGCAGCTGCTGGCTATGATATTCCTCTGGGTGAAGGCAAACGAGGGCTCTGTGCTACTTTACTAAGCCAAGCACTATTCGACACCCCACAAGAAAATTCACTAATAATTCCTATGGAATTAAATGTGAAACCCAGTGATATGCCGCAAAATGTGTATGATATTCTACTGACTAAACATCAAGTGAATGGGGAAGATTTGCTAATTCAGAATGATTCTAGTGAAACTGTATTATTGATAGTACTTTTCAGCGCAATTCTTATTGTTGGTGTATTTATGTTGTCCAAAAAACCACAAAAGCCTCGTTCTCGAGCACGACAGCGATCTTGGGATCAAATTCTTTTTTGGTCCCATTTTGGTATCAATGAAGATGAATATGCTGAAGCCTCATGGATGGAACTTTTTTCTACTGTTATGAAGCAGATTTCAAATTCATTGGAATTTCTTTGGCCTGATAATAATTCGACTACAAAAGTGATACCACCAGTTGGCAAAGAAGCGAAGAAGCGCCGAAAGGAAAAGGAATCGATAGGTACTTCCGGTACAAACATTGGTGGTAAAAATAACTCGAAAAAGAAGTCTTGGAACAAAGAAAAGAGCAAGATTAGTGAAACGTCGGCACAGCCATCAGTATCATATGGGGGAAATCCTGATTCTGAACCACAAATATCTGATGACGACGATGATGATAATAATGATAACTTTGGTGTAGACAGTGATGAAGACGTACGACAAACACCTGATTTCCAATCATTACCAGTGAAAGCAAATCCTATTCCTATTCCTTCCAAAATTTCTGTTGGGACCTTTTCAATGCAAACTACTAACTCGAAAGTTAATTGTACTACTAAAGAGAATACACTCCTTAACTCCACTTTCTCGAAGCATATAAGAAAGGGTCCCACAGATAATGCGGGTGATGGCGATGCAAGGCCTCGTAGCGGTAGTGGATGTTTAACTTCATCTGCTGACGATTCTAGTGAGTCAACTAGCACACTATCATCAACCCCAGAAGAAGGAGAAACAGGATCTAACCCATCATCACCAAGGAGTCTTGCTGATCGAATCTCTACTGATACTAAAGATGCCCAGTTACCAGAAATATCATTACTTGAGATCAATCCGGAAAGTATTGAACCCTCAATATCTACAGAAGGCGATCAGTGGAAAGTTAGCAAAAAACACCTCCCTAAAAGCAACGTGGGTAGTACTGGGAGTAAGGATACGGAGCTACGTAGTGTTGATAGTGTTGCACTTAAGAAAAAGGAAAGAGAAAAGGAGAAGAAGAAAGAGAAAGAGAGAGAGAGAGAGAGAGAGAAGGAGTCTTTGAAGAAACCACCTGTTAATGCTAACCCTCTCGCTAAATTGAAAGCCCTACCGACGCAGCAAAATGTAGATCCACCACCTGCAAAGGTACAAGCACAAGGTTCCAATACCCAAGTTCAAGCGGCATCGAAATCTGTGCATTCTACTTCTACTTCTACTTCTTCTTCTATACCAGCACCAGTGCCAACACAAGCACAAGCACCAGCACACTTATTGGCCCCTAAGGTCCAGCCGTCAAAGCCATTGCCAGCCTCTACTCGAACAGTAGCACCAACACCTATAAAAGTACCTGTAAAAGTACCTGTAAAAGTACCAGTACCAGTGCCAGTACCAATGCCAGTAGACTCGCGCGCACCAGCTATAGGAAATGCTTCAAAACATGCACCAACTCCTGCGCCAGTACCAGAACCGGGGCCAGAACCAAAAGCCCACCCTTCGATTGCTTCAGCGACTTCAGAAAAATTTAATCCAACGATTTCTTATCATATAGCACCAACCACATCAGGTTCCCAGACGTCTCAAGCACCACCTGGTTTGTTTCCAGCTCCTAACTCTGATTCGAACCCTTACCCTAATCCTTCCCCTTACCCGAACCCATTGAACATGTTTATGGGTGATGGATTATCAGGTATTGGATTATCGTTACCAATGAGTGAAGAGCTACCCTATTTATTTGGATGTGGATTTGATAATCCTAGTGGAATTTCCCTACAGTCTTCTCCTCCCAAGCATGTAAGACACGATAGCCATGACGACTTAAATGAACATCAGCTATGGGCTCAAAGCCAGGTGCAGCAACAGCGTATCACTCATTTTGGTTCTCATGATCAAACTCTAACAGGTTTTGGAGCTAAATTGAATGAATTTGGAAATCCTAATTCTTTAGTCTTGGAAAGCAGAAGCAATGAAAACATTTTCCCATCACAACATGAAAAACATATTCCTAGATTGTCTAATTTACAAAGTGATAGTTCAAGATTATCGACAAGTTTTGGAAGTGTTCTGACTGGTCTTGGAAAACCTGATATTGAAGGACGAGATACTGAAGATCTTTTCCCAGCCCAACCTCATTCATTTCAAGGATTAATGGGAAGTGGCAATTGGCAAGGCATCAGAGATGATTCGTTTAGTACTAGTCCTAATACACCTGACTTTTTATCGTATTCTTCCCATTCTTCGAATCCTAACCCAATTTCCACTTCTCGAGGTGGAATCTGTAGAGGAACTTGTTCCGGGGCAGCTATCAGTGGACCTTGCTCGTGCGACTCAGAGTTGTGGTCACGCTAAAATAATATATTGTAGTTTTCTTATCATATTATCAAAAAAAAATGTAAATATCATTCCTTTTTAAAATTAAATCATAATTGAATCCTAATAATTTTAATGACTAATGATTATAATAGAGGAAAAACTTCCCTCTATTTTTTACTCCCTTTACGAACTTTACCGATCTTCCATAACTTATTCAATTGTTATAGTTTTCATAAAATTACGTTGAAGTAATTTAACAGTACCCTCATCCTCGGTCTTATCATTTTGATTATATTGCGATAACAATTGGAGCTGGCAACCAAAAACTGATGCGTTTATAATTTAAATTGCCGACTAAAAGTTTACATTAAAATTGCGGCGTGTGTTCTTATGTAAATATAAAGATGATTTATTACTTCGAAGTATTTAATACATAACTTTTAAGAGAAATTCTACGATAAACGTATACGTTAAGTATATTATTTACCACCTCCCTAGCATTTTTCTCTGGAGGTGCATTAAAATTTATTTTATTTTCCAATCAATAGTTTCTCGACCAATTTCACAAAGCAGTTGATTGCACTTCGAAAAGCATTTCGATCCAATAAATGGCGTGCTTGTCTTGTAAGCTCCTAAGGGAGATGGATGCGATGAAGTTAAAATCCTGTGCTTGGAAGTATCAATTTGTGCACACTTTTTAGCTGCAGCACCGCCCCAACATAAGAAAACACAACCTGGATTTTTATCAGAGATAGCTTGTATAACAGCATCAGTAAACTGCTCCCAACCACGGTTTTGATGCGAATTTGCTTCTCCTTTGCGTACAGTAAGAACGGGGTTTAGAAGCATAACACCTTGTCGACTCCAACTCACTAAATGTCCGTGCTTTGGTGGAGTAATACCCATATCATTATGAAGCTCTTTGAACATGTTTCTTAGACTAGGTGGCACTTGAATTCCATGCTTTACAGAGAATGCAAGTCCATGAGCTTGATCAACACCGTGATATGGATCCTGACCTATAATACAAACCTTTACATCTTCGAATTGACAGAGCGAGAAAGCGGAGAAAATTTCATCAGCAGGAGGGAAAATAGACTTTGTCTTCATTTCACCCTCCAAAAAAGATACTAATTCTGAGAAGTATGGAGTGGATATCTCTGGTTCTAACAACGAACGCCATGTACCAGTAACAGATTCAAATGGTTTGAATATAGCGGCCGAAGAATTACTTTCTGTTTTCACTTTTCCTTTTCCTTTGCCATTAATAGAAGAATCAGATGAAGATAATGATGAAGAAGCAGCACTGATTCGGGCTACTTTCTTTGGATTACGGTCTTCATCTTCACTTTCAGTTTCTATACCTATATCTGCTGCATTTACGACTCTCGCAAGACCTTGACTTTTTCCTGATACTATTTTTGCCTTTTTTGCCTTCTGAGGAGTCTCAACAACATCAACATCAACATCAACATCAACATCAATATTTCCTATTGCTTTAGCCCTTTTCTGCTCTGCCTTCAGGTCCTTTTTAATCTTATTTTCATCCTTCTTCAAATTCGCAAATTCTACCATTTCATCTTGCATAGTCTGAGGAAGCATCCGACGAAACTCTGGAAGTTCACCCGCAAACAGTACAGAATGGGCCCATCCGGCTTTGTTAAAACGTGTTCGAAGAGCATCTCCAACCGCTTCATATACAGTAGGAGTTAACGATTTTGCTTGTTGTAGAGAAGGCTGATAATCACGTACAACAATATCCCAAACATGCGTATCTACAGGAACACTATTATATTGATCCAATGAAAATAGTGCTACACAATCAGCAACTTTGGGACCAACGCCGGGTAGAATCAATAACTCCTGTTGTACAGCTAACCGATCTTTATTGCCCCTAAGCCCATATAACCATCCATTACCCTTTTCTACTACAATTTTAGATGCAGAATGTAGAAATTTCGCTCGATAGCCAGTACCAAGTGCTTTTAGAGCTTCTTCAGTAGTTTCAGAGAGAGCCTTTGGAGTAGGAAAAGAATATAAATCATGAAAACTTCTAAGCATAGATTTCATTGGGCTTGCAATTATTGACCCTTCAGCACCAGAAGCAGCAGCAGAAGCGGAAGCAGAAGCAGAAGAAACAGAAGGACTACTAATTGTATTATCATCAAATCGCCACATTTTAGAATTGTCATCAAAAACTAATTTTCCTACAAATTGTCCATAACTTTCCTTCATCTTCATCAGCATCTGGGTGATGCGTTTGATATTGTTATTTGAAGAACATATAAAACTAATTAAACATTCATACGGATCTTGTTGCACCACTCGTACTCCTGGTAAGCAAGATAGAACAGTTTTCATTCGAGGACACCCATCCGCCCATGAATTGTATAATTCATGCAATGAATAATCTAATTGGAAATAAGATCTTAAGAAATTTACCATTGCTAATTCCTCTTTACGTTTAAGTGAATCAGAAACAGATGAAGATGAATAGTGTAACAATGCAAATTCAGTAGAAGATAGTGTCTGTCTAACTGCAATAGCTTTACCATGACCCGAATCGACAATACTTGCGGGATCAGGAACCACTCCTACCCATGCTATTTGCTCATCAGGAGCTGACGTAGGGTTTTTAGAAATGGGAAACCATGCAAATGTCTGTCCTATCATCAAGGTGAAGTCTGGACGAAGTTCAGCTGGAGATACATGCAAATCAATCCAATTCCATGCATCACTTTTAAAGGAATGACTACTCATTGCAGATGATTGTAGTCTAGGTCTAAAAAAGGATTTTAGATTAAGATGAGGAACAAAAGAATAAGTATGAATCCCTTTAAGCAATCCTATTAACATAAACAATACGTATTGCATCCATTCTTGAAATGGATTTTATTTCTCCATGGAAGCCAGGAAAACCTGGAAAAGAGAATAAAAGAAGAACAGCTGCCGAGAGCTAAAAACACTTACGATTAAAGCAAAACAAAACGTTACAAAACAAATTAAGTGAAAAAGTAAACACAATACTAACACTTACATGGTGGAGGTGTGGTGTCTGTGGGGTCCGCTTGAGCATCCTTCGTCATCCTCCCGTAATCCCTGGACGAGCATCGATTATGGGAGGACGAGGAAAGACACAAGTATAATTGCACAAAGCGGACACTTCACACACAGCACGCATATGCACACATACAAACCTATAAACACACAAATACAACACTGTCACTCTGAAATAGAGAAATACCTTTCCTTCTTCTACTTATTTTTCCCCTTGACCGGTTTGGTCTTTTTTGCTGCAGCATCTTTTTCTGGTCCTAACTTCGTAGGAGAACTCTTTAAAGCTGCTACAGCTTTTGCTCCAGAGCCAGCAGCAGCAGCTGTAGCAGCAGGGACTTTTGTGGGTGTGACAACAACTACAGCAGCAGCATCTGTTTCCGAAGAAGCTGATGGTGATGGCGCAGTAGTAGTATCAGCACCAGTAGAAGCACTACTTACATCTACACCAGCACTGGCGGCAGCATCTGCCTTCAATTTGTCTGTTGGCACTAATTTCAGATGTTCAATATTGCCAGAAAGGATTATTTTTTCTATTTTTTCTGTTAGTT
>JACKZZ010020565.1_pt1 | contig 22336 bp, 11 predicted proteins | sample 8027871 | NCBI WGS metagenome assembly JACKZZ01 (sample SAMN15724774, study PRJNA655200) | protist metagenome | isolation source: fluorescence activated cell sorting (FACS) single amplified genomes of... | place: USA: West Boothbay Harbor, Gulf of Maine | collected 2000-07-19 | reverse complement strand
CATGACATTCTTAAATACTTCTGCGCTCGTTGTAACATTTATAACACTTGAAAGGGCTCCATCATACTGCAATCTAAAGTTACTCAGAGGCGTGGCTTTGTCATATTCCCATACAAACTGTAATATCTGAATTTCATTAACGGTCGTGGAATTCCTTGTTTTGACTATGGCCATTGAAACTGAATTGCCCTGCAATGCCACGGTTCCATTAATGACGTTGGTGCTCGTCAGCATAGCGCTAGGGTCACTCACACTGTACAAAGAAATATCTATGTTGTACCCACCGGCGTAACCGTGCGGTATCTTTACGGCCCGCACATTACCAACATTTGGATGGATACCCGCAATTTTAATTTGCATTGTCTTTGCCGAGTCTGAAACTGAAATTCCTTGACTTGTATAAAGTACACCTTCGTGCATAAATTGCAACCCAAAGTAACCTGAAACTACATTTTTGGCTGCGATATTTTGAACTAATGCTTGGGCCGACCCACCAAGTAACCCTACGATATTACTGCTATTTGCTCCCTGGCTGCAGTACTTGTTGGCGGTAAGGACTTGTGGACTCCAAACGTTGTTGAAAGTTATCGACCATATGTACCCATTGTCTACTGGGCCCGTCCTAGAAACTTCCACCGCAGCAAAATCGCTGTGCATGCTTCTGACGACACTCTCCATGTTTGTTGCACTGGTATGGGAATCAACACATGCACTGTGCCCCGATATTGACAGCAAAAATTTTCCCCCACTGACAAACTTTGTTTTTACCTCGTATACTTCTGCGTCTATTGCTGCGTCCAGGGTTAGGCGAAACGTGTTTCTAAATTTATGAACATTTATGTACAGGTATTGAATTTCACAAAGGACGTCACTGGAAGTGTATATCGAATGGATCTCAGATATACGATCTAGGTCAGTAATAATTGTTTGCACCTCTTTTTGGAGCGTCCTGTCTTCTACAGTAAATTGCCCCCCAACGTACAGGGACTTGCCAGCCTGGTCCAGTGAGACCAACGATGAGTCCCCAATTGCCAACGCCCTCACGGTACCGAAAAGAGTATGGTTTTGGTGCAAAACCTTCCAGCGTTGCCTCTCCCAGTTCCATACAGCAAGGCCTCCTGCTTTCATTCTCCGTGCAAAGGAATGCTGGCCAACAATAGAATGCTTGTGCGAACAGACCGTCACATTCTCTATATTAGTGCGAGAGTAGTTGCTTGTCCTATTTACTAGAACAAAACGAGATTCGTTCATGCCTCTCATGCTCGCATTGTACAGCGGATTAGTAATATTTTGTGTCGAAACGCTAACATTTTTCACAAATAATTTCCTCTGTTCCGTCACACAAGTGTATTCGCCCGCAACAAAAGTCTGGTTTTCCTTGACCACATCCACTATGGTTTTGAAATCCCCACCTATCGCCAAGTTTCTTTTCCCCTTTTCTATGAAAACACTGTATACTACACCATCATCTTCCTCGCCGATCCCTCCACCCAAGGGTTCCCAAGTTCGGTCCATTGAAAGGGCCAAAATTCCAGACGCAAACGATCCCGGAACGACTTCTTCAGAAGCAATATACACACCATCTCCGCCAATTAGCGACGAGTTGAATATTATAGGCAAGATATTACCACCGACTACCATCCCGGTGGTGTCGTTGCGATGTACACCATTGAATGTCACTTTCCAACTGAAAGACTGATCGTCTCCAAGACTTTCTCTTTGAACAGTAACCGTTTCAATAGCGTCGTAGGAGCTCTCTAGGACAGCCTTGAGCCTGTCTCCGCTGACGTTGTACGGCAGAAGCTCTGACCATTCTGGGCTCGACGCGTTGGCCTGACCGAAAGAAAGCTTGAAACTCCCCGAAATGGCGCTGCCGTTGACTACTTCCAAGCCGTTCATGGCCAAGGCATAATTCGAAACACCACTATAAACAGTTGCAAGTGGATGCGCTTGCATTTTTAAGAACGTGATATTCCAAGAGTGACCGCAGGCATCGAGAGCATCATTTTGAGTAATGGTGATGTCTATTTCATTGTCTCCAAGGCCGCTGTTTGCCGCTGTCATCCATTCTTGTTTTGTTGCGTTCCAGGGAACGGTTATATTTGTATTATACGTTTCAAAAAAGATGTTTATGGCCCCGACTGGCTGTTTGTAAGAACTGTTCGTATTTGAAGGTGCGACCGAACAAGCGGACCCGATGCCCCCAGGCTGCTCAACGACCTGTATTAGTTCTAACTTTCTCGAATCTGTACAAACTCTAGTCTGGGGTAAAACGAAAGACCAGGTGTATTGGTATTCCTGAGCAGTAACATTCATTAAAGACACGGATTTCCACGCATGGGTGACAGCCAAGCCTTTGTAATTGTACACCGCGTTGACAGCAACAAGAAGGTCATTTGCCGTCGAGTTCTTGTACAACCGTTGGGACGGCACAGTTTGGCCTTGGTAGACCAGAGAAAAGTATGACGAATTGCAGTCGTCGGCTTTTGCGTGGAATGATAGGCTCTGCATCACAGCGTGTTCAGTGGTGTGAAAAAACTGAAATTGCTGTACTTCAAAGTTACACGCTGGGCAGCCGGTCCAAATCTTCTGTATTTCGTTTCTATTAGAATCAGTGTGCCCGTGAAAATCTCCTGCAAAGTATGTCCTGCCATGATCGTCGGTTTCTACAGCGTGTATTTTCACAGGTTTGCCGTTTATATTTTGAAATTTTTCTGACCCTTGAATGGTCTTTGCTTGAAAGTCTTTGTCAACGCGCGAAATTGTGGCCCCGGAGGAATCAGAATCCCCCCCGATAAGTATGGGAAAAATCTGCCCGTCCGTAGGTTTAGAGGACACATACGGAAGGAAAAAACACACCGCAAATTGAAGCACCAAGGCGACCGTTTGCAAATAGTGGAACGCGCAATGTTGGACGGCAAGGACAGGCCGACGGTTCAATTTTCTCATTGCTCCCCCTTCGCTATTCTTCACTCTGTCGATTCGGCCGAAAACGTCTACGTCTACAATTAATCTAATCTATGACAAAGTTTGTCTCTTTGGAATAGATAGATCAATTGCCATCAATGGAAGTTAAACTAACTAAGAATGGTCACCATCAATAATGACCGTCATTTTCTTAGTAAAATTAATAGTAGTAGTTATAAATAGTCGTCGTTTTTTTCTTCTTCTTCTTCTATCTTCTCTTTTATTTATTATTATTATTTTTATAAAGCTAAGCTATATTATTTTCAAGTAGGTTATTTATTCCATTTATATGATAATGATTATTATTATTTAATATTACACATACCGGTACCGGTACGTTTTCATAGAGACTAACAAAATATAACTATAATAATTCATTCTTCATTCTCCCTCATCAGACTACCTTGAATAACTACTCGTTCATCTCATATTATATTTTTATAAACCAAGTTGTCATAGCACTGACTATGAAGGGGAAAGAAATATTTTATTAGGGAATAACGAACCAATTTATTCACAGGTCGGTTGTCTTTTCATCATCTTCTCCCCTAAAATAAATTAAAACAAAAAAATGTGTAATGTGGCTGTTTATTAAAAACAAAACATTGGCTGTTATTTAGTGATTTAGAGTAGTCTACTTAAAATTTAACTTCCTCTAATAACATTTATAATACCTTCATTTATGACCGACTGGATAGCTGTTTATTTCAACTTAAAAACAAAAAAATTTGCTGTTGTTTAGTTGTTATATTATTATTACCAAATATTATATAAATAAGTGTTAATTAAAATAATTTATCTTCCTCATATAATAACGCGAAAATGAATCTGCTCCTTTTGTCCATTAAAGGTTTACGTTCTTTCAATGCACTGCGAACTTAGCTTTAGCTCATTTCAATTTTAAATAAACAAAATAGAATGGCTGCTTAAACTACTTACCTGATCTTCTTAAAATCTCAAGTTACTCCTATACTCTATTTATTTCACATAAATTATTGTAAACGTCGCAGAAGAGGTTTGTAATTGTTGATTATTGGTTTAATATTTTGATTTTTTTTACGAAAAATGGTGTTCTAACTTTTTAAATTGGTTTAAGAGTACACACGTTACTTAAACTAGCTTGGCACCTTCAAGTCGTTCGATACAAACATTTTTGCCAAGAAGTTCTATAATTTCTGGCAACGCAGCACCGTCCTTCATACCTGTCAACTGCAAACGAAGGGGTTTGAAAACGGCTTTGAAACCGATTTTATTCTCCTTACATATGCCCTTTAATGCCTTCTGGACGTTTCCCGCTTGGAATTCGGATTCTGGAACTTTCCATAGCCCGTCCAGAACTAACGGCTTGGCTGTACCGTTCCAGTGCTCCAGATCGATGTTATCTTTTTCTAATTCTAGATCTTCGTTCCCAACCAGCTCAGGTTCTTTAAAAAAGTACGCCCCGTACTTACCGAAGTCATCCAAGGTGTGGACTCGATCTTGCAATACGGTAAGCACTCGTTCAACGTATTCGTCGTCGCCCAAGTGTTCGGCGTCGCGCCCTATATGCTTGGTGAGGAATGGAAGCGAAGACTCTCTCAAAAATTTCTTGTCACCCGAAGATCCACTGCACAACCGCTTAATATGCTCCCGGTTAAGGTGGTCAAGTTTTTTGGTATCCACAACCGCGCCCCCCGCATTGATTCCGCCCATGCTGAATTTTGACAGAAGTTCGTCTGGTAGGAACACTTCTTGGGTATCCCCGTCCCCGGGATTCCAGCCGAGCAGGGCAACGAAATTGCACAGTGCATCGGGCAGGTAGCCTTTATCTACAAAGTCTTCTACGGAGACATCACCGTGCCGCTTGGAAAGCTTCGCACGCTTTGTGTTCAAAAGAAGAGGCAGGTGAGCAAAAACTGGGGCGTCCCATTCGAACCATTTGTAAAGCAGCAGGTGCTTTGGGGTGGACGGCAGCCACTCTTCGCCCCTAATTACGTGTGTGATGTCCATCGAATGGTCATCCACGACATTCGCCAGATGGTACGTTGGAAACCCATCCGTTTTAAGAAGGATCTGGTCGTCAATGGTCCCGTGGTCGAATTTTACGTTCCCCAACACCGCGTCTTGGACAACAGTATCACCACGGGGAATAATCATGCGTATGGTGTGCGGTTCACCAGCGTCGATGCGGGTCTGAAATTCATTTTTGTCCAGCCCCAGGCACGTGCGGTCATACTTTGTGCTTCCCATCCCTTTCGATCTCTGGGTGTGGCGCATAACATTAAGCCGGCTCTCCGTGCAAAAACAAGGGTACGCAAAGCCTCTGTCCACCAGCTCGTACGCTCTGTCACGGTACAAATCCAGCCGTTCCGACTGCGTAAAGGGGCCGTACGCGTTCGAGTCTGCCCCCGCGGAAAACGGCCCTTCATCAATGTCTATGCCAGCCCAGGTCAGCATCTTCTGCAAATTTTCAACAGCCCCGTCTACAGTTCGCTTCTGATCTGTATCTTCAATTCTTAAAATCATCGATCCATTCGATTGCCGTGCAAAAAGAGAATTGAAAAGAGCAGTTCGCAACCCCCCAATATGCAGCTGCCCCGTTGGGGACGGCGCAAACCTCACCCGAACTGCAGGCAACCTTGACATCGAGAGTCAACGTTTTTGGGCCCGCGAAGTGAAGTTTAAGTCCTGGAGTATTGCTACGTGTTTACGGCGTCGGGAATATGAACGGTCGATGCAGGTTTATTTTGACTTCTATCTTTCCATACATATAAATCACGGTGGTGCGACGGACGCGACTTCGATGATTCGATGATTCTTGATTGTGTTGGATGATTACAGTTTTGTTGTATAAAATATGTGGATGATGCGATATGATGGTGAACCAATTGTAATTACTAGTCTAGTATCATCTAATAAGTATGATTACCACCTATGAAACCATATAATTTTCAATTTTCCTCCACCACCTCCACTTCACTCCGTCTGACCTTGGGACTCTGTTGTTTGTAGATATTCGGTTTTTTTTTTTGTATCATCAGAACGAAAGAAGAGATATTCTGTACTCGGTTACTCGATGGTGTATTTAATTTTTATCAATCTGTTGTTTACGGAATTTTATTGCATAGGAACAATTGTGCCAATGACAAAAGAAAAACAAAAGCGAACAGCAAAAAGTAAGAAGACTATTGGGCCAACAACGCAACGATTTTTTCCGAAGTGCGGAACGTTCAAAACTTTGAAGTAAAATTGAAAGGGTTGTGCTGCACACACCATATATTTGATTCCGGTCCTAGGTTGAGCGTAAAACTATTTTTGCACGTTGGCCGGATGTTCCGTCGCATGTTGCCTTTGGGGACGTGGAGGTCGACCTCTAGGGTGGTTCCCCCGTATCAGTGTCGTTACAAGCGGAGCGGAACGCATAACAAGAAAGAACGGCGCAAACTTCAACGGTTGGACAGGCAAAAGCGCCAAGGGAAGACGGGCAATATCATACCCAAGGAGAAGCTGCCCGTGGTTGCTCTCGTGGGGCGGCCGAATGTTGGAAAGTCTCGTTTGTTTAACCGTTTGGTCCAAAAGAAGCTTGCCATTGTAAATGACGTGGCTGGAACGACTCGCGATTTTAGAAAGGCGGTTGGTAGTGTTGGGGATATATCGTTCGAAGTAATCGATACGGCGGGGTTGGAGGACACGACCTTGGCCCTCGAGAAGGAGATGATGGATTTGACCAGAGAGGCGATGTCAATGTCAAACTTGGTCCTATTCCTTATCGATGGTATTTCAGGCGTCACCGCCGTAGACGAGCACTTCGCACGCTGGATGCACAGGGAAGCGCCGAAGGTGCCGTGTATTCTTGCGGTGAACAAAGTAGACAGAGTGCACGAGGGAGAGCACTTTGACATGTTGATGGAAGACTGTGAGAAGCTCGGATTTGGCACGCCAGTCTTTATTTCTGGCGAAAGTGGGCATGGGCTCGGGGATTTGTACCAGGAACTAATCCCGTTGGAGAACGATGCGGGAGAAGGCAACGAAAGCACCGATGTCGCTGCAGACACACCGACGGAAGAATTGGCGTTGGTCAATGTCGCGATAGTCGGAAAGCCAAACGCAGGAAAGTCAACATTAGTGAATACGATAACGAATTCCAATCGGGTGCTCACGGGCCCAATGGCGGGGGTTACTCGCGATGCAGTGCGAGTCGATTGGCTGTACAAGGACAAAACGATTCGCTTAATCGACACGGCAGGTATTCGCAGGCTTGTACGCGCTTCGCTGAAATCGAAGGCTGTGTCGATTGAGCAGTTGTCCGCGTACGAGGCATCGCACGCCCTGCGGTTTGCCCAGATTGTATTGTTCATGACCGATGCGACAAGCCCACCGACGAGGGATGACAAAGCTTTGATCGGACAGATTTGTGAGGAAGGCCGGGGATTGATCATTCTAGCCAACAAGTGCGATGAAATGGAAGAATCCGCAGCGGAGATGGCGAAGGAGCACGACATCGTAGGCATCACCCCTTACAATTTTATAAAAGAGTCCGTGGAAGACATAATAAACGATACCATACCGGACGCGCGAGGGGCACCGGTGATTCCGATATCTGCACTGACGGGCGAAGGCACGGAAGAGATTTTGGACGAGGTGCTGCGCACCTACGACCGTTGGAACATACGGGTGAGCACGGGAAAATTAAACCGGTGGCTTCAAGACGTGCAAAGGTATAAACCGCCCCCAGGGAGGCATAGAATAAAGTACGGATCTCAAACAAACACTAGGCCGCCTATGTTTACGTTTTTTGTACGAAATGCTGGGAAGGTCCCAGAGTCGTACGTTCGTTTTCTTTCAAATCTGCTAAAAGAGGAGTTTGATTTAGAAGGGATCCCTATCCGTGTCCTTTTCAAAGAGTCATGAACATTTCGCTCTAGAAGCGGTGGAGATAGGCAATCCTATATGTTTACTTTGGGAGAGTTTGAAAGATATTGAATTCATGGTGTGTACGGCAACTTTCCTTTCGGTCAGACCATAAAATTTCTTTCGTGTTTCTCAAATAATATTTTTTTGTCCCTTTATTTTTCTTAGATGCTGTGCTCATGTATTGTACTAATTTTCGACATGCAACTTGTTGAAAAACTAATAATAATAATTCCAGAGGGTGATCTGGTAATCTGGTGGTTGGTTGTGATGGTGGTGTGGTTATTTACCTTTTATAAAATTTGATGATGTTGGATGGTGGTTGTTGAAATAATATAATAATAAATAACTAACGAAATATTACACCTCAGTCTTCCTGTCATATTGATACACATATGTAACCAATCAAACGATTAAAAGTAATTGATTTGAACGGGCCCCCCGCCCTCCATGGCTTCAATCAGAAGGCATTCAGTGATTAGGATTCTATTCCCATTCCCCTCGGTTGGTGTTGTTTTTGCGGAGTAGTTTAAGTAGCAAGGCAACGATGGCCTCCAACCCATTCAAAAAGTGGACGTTTAAGAATTACATATTCTTATCTGGGTTCATTATGTCTATGACTGGGGCGCTGGTTTTTGCAAGGCGCATACCCGACGTTATCTCTTTCGACAAAAAGAGGGTATTAGAGAAGAGGGCAAAAGCAGACCCAAAGTTTGACGAGTTGACGAAAAAGAATCAGCTTGCCCTTGACCGTCTCCGGGAAAAGGTAAAGAGAAGGAAGGAGGAGGCTGGTCAACGATGACCGAACGTTTGTACATACGCGTAATTTCACTTTTTTTTGCAGACACAAATTTCGTAAAGATAACTAATTACTGGCACAGTTTTACAAGCTTACAGTACACCATCTCGACACGCGCCATATTTACTACTATTAGTTTTTAAAAGAAGGGGGAGACAGAAAGGACAACAACGGGGCAAAAATCAGTCGTCTGCCAAGTTCAGTTCCGCCTCCAATCGTTCCTCCAAATCCTCCTCCCCGTCGCCATCAACAATTTGAAAACCGTCCTCAACATTGTTCGCATCCCCAAGGCCCTGGTTCAGCTCTTCTTCGAGCTGTTTTTCCCAGTCATCCTCCTCGTCCGGCGCAACTTCCGCCAAGCTCACTTTGGGCGCTTCGAGGAGGGGACCCAGGGTGTCCTCGTTCCCTGCGCCGCTGCCCGGTTCCCCCGTCGTCGCGCGTGCGGAATCATGCTCTTCACTCGCGAAAAGCGCGACATCATCATCTAAATTGTCAAAACATTCGTCTTCGTCCAGGGCAGCATCAAGCGCTTGCTCGTACGCTTTTGCGCTTGCAAGGGCAGCATTCTTCTGAGCCGGCGGCGTGGGGGATGTCGCGGGCGAGTGATCCCCGCGACCATGCCGTTCACTATTTTCAACGATAAGACTGATTCTATAAAAATAGTTTCTCCAAAAATGGACTTCCTTTACTTTTCTTGGCACCAAGGCAAACCGTGCCTTTCCTATGTCGGGATCAGCCTCCATCAGTTTCATGGCGACGACAGAGTAATCGTCGTACACGAAGTGAAAGTTTGTATCATCTGGCGGAGGCTCGATGAAACTGCGCTCGTCCTTGCTCAACGCCAATATTTTTCGTTTGACTATTGCCTCTTCTTTCGGGTCGACTACTTCTTCCCACGGCAGCCTGTCGGACACTTCTTTCCCCGTGTCTCTCATGTACCGGTCGTGCTCTTTCAGAAACTCTTCGTGGGTGCTCATGGCTTTCTCTTGCAACGCCTTCGCAGCATCGGAGGGACTGAAGTTTTTTGCGGCAGTTGCCCCGTCTTCGATATGCTTTGCTATCTTAGACAGGAAGCTTGGGGTAGAGGTAAAGAAACCAGACATTCTCTCCCTGGCCGGCCGTTACAACAACAACTAAGTGACAACGCACGAAACGGAACCGAAGAAGAGACGAACGAAATTACAAACAGCAATGGATCACACACCAGATTGATTCTTACTCTCTCTCTCTCTTCAAATAAATCAGAGATTATTTCTTTTGTATCTGTACCGAGAACAATAATTTCTAACGCACCTTGTTGCTGTTAGTTCGCGTTCTCCCCTGCGCACTGGGCACTTTTGTTATACTCAATAATTCTCACGATGTGCTGAACTAAGTACGAAAGCCCCGTAATAATAATAAGTACACATTACCAGTATTGTCTAACCTATCAAGGCGTCTAGAGAAGAAGAAATGACCAAAAAAAGAATTAATAAATATGAACGAAGAAGCTGTACGAACAAAAGAAAAAGACGACAAAAAAAAAGAAAGAAAAGAACAATGAGAGAAAAGAAGAGATTCCCATTTTAAAGAAGGAAAGAAGGAAGGAAGCAAGTTCACGATGAAGGAAGGAAGTATTTATAATAAATGTAATAAACTCAAATAAAATAATTAATAATATTTAATCAACAAAACACGAAGGCGGGAAGTGAACAGGTCCATATATAATAACATTAATACAGCAGCAGGAACTCCAATAGAAAACAAAAAGCCACAACCCCCCTGACTAAGTACAAAAAAAGATGATGAAAGAAGAAGAATAGATAGAAGGAGAGAAGAAAAAATTATTGAATTTATTATTTTCCTTCTTTATTTAATATTAGTCTAATATTATTGTACTATAAAATATTACCCTACTATATATATAAAAAACATTATTATTTTTCTTTCTTCTTCTTCTTCTTCTTCTTCCTTCTTTTTTTTAATAATAAATATTTATCTTCTTCTTCTTTTTCCCCTTTTTGTTGTTGTAAGAAACACTTCCTATACAACTGGATTGCCTTGTATGATCGACCAACTGCACAAATGGTCGATCAAAGTCGGACACGAGTAAGAAAGTACAGGCACACAAGCAAATACACAACGAGGATTTCGATTATTTTTATGCTTCATTCAAAGAAAGAAAATAATGTTATAAAGAAGGACAGAGAGAAAATGGATCCCTCGTTTCTGTCCGTGCCGAAAATCGTAACTTATTTGAAGAACAATCGAATCAAAACCCCAGATGTATATAAACGGGGATGGCAGTTGTACAAATCCATTACTGAAAATAACAGGCATCGCATAGACGCACACTTAAGAATTCTGTATCGTGCTCAAACGCCTGTCCCGCTTTTGAGAGCGTTCTTGTTTTCTTGCACTATTCTGGAGGTAGGCGAAAGCGGCGCTGTAGAAGAATACCACTGCGGCGTATACGTCAACGCGTCCACCCAGCCCACCTCGATTCAAATGACAACTTGCTCGTGCTTATCGAGTGCAGAGGCGGACGCCGGGACTACTTGCATGCATGTCGTGACCTTGCTGAGCTACGCCCGGGAGCAGCCACTGAGAGTCCGAAAGACAAATGTAGACCCGTCCGAGGCCTTGGGCATGGGCGGGGCTTGGAAGATTAAGCTGACTGACGAGGGCAGTGCTGGCCAGCACGTGCTTTTGCCCCCCGGAAAAGATTACATTCTGGGCCGAACAAGCCCCGAGTTTATTTCCTGCGCCAAGCTTTCAAGGGATGCCTTTGTGTCAAGGCGCCAGCTTGTCTTGCACAACGATAGAACAAGTTGCCAGCTGTTTTTAAAGCAGGTCTCCACCGTGAACAAAACCCAGATTAGAATACCCGTGTCGGTGGACCACAATAGCGCCTACATTACGTTTCGGGCAAGCCCTGGCGTTCCAATTAACCTTTTCCCAGAATGCCAGTTTTTCCTGTACGCGGATCGGCACAGCTTTGCAGTCACAATCGCGCAGCCAAGCAACCCGCCTGCACCTCCACGGGCGGAGCAGGCCGTCGATTGCGAAGGGTCGTTGCCGTCCACGTCTCATTCACAGGCCTCCCGCCCCGAACGCTCTGTGGCAAAGGCCAAAGAGTTGCCGTTTGATTTAAATAATGTGGAAAGGCAGATGGAGTGCAGCATTTGCGTTGATATATTGTATAAACCCGTTGCATTAGTGTGCAACCACAAATTTTGCCGTCAGTGTTGGTATGAATGGGCCATCCAATCGTTGAAGAAAGACGATGTAATTTTGTGTCCGGAGTGTAGAGAGAAGCAGAAAAATGCGGACCCACCTTTAGATACGGTGACTTGCGGTTTACTAGAAATTCTGTTCAAAAAGAATTGCGAGGCACGAAAAGCAGAGGAAGACCCCCTAAAACTTGCCGCCATGAAGACAGAACTTGTGGAGATGAACGAGATCGCCAAAAAGAAGAGAAAATCCAAGAGGACCTTTTTGTCTGGCTTCAGTGGGCGTGGTTCATCCGCGGCGAACACTCCTGGCGGAGGAGGACCCTCTGCCTCCTCTGCCACCCCAAATCGCAAACGGGCGAGATCCTCGCATAATCCTCGGGGGAGTGCGAAGGGAAAAACGAAGAAAAAAAGGAAGAAGAAGCGCCAGATGCAATTGATAGATCTCTGTTAAATCCATTGAAGGTAGCAATTCATTTCTATTTGCCTACTGCTCTCGTAATAAACTTAATAAACTGATGATGAAAAAAAGTGAAACTTGAAAGGTCAATTTACCAATCATTATTTGTATTTTAAATCGTACTTTTTGTTCACCGAAGAACTGTAATGTTCACTTCCTAAATACTAATAAAAGTGGTACAGGTAGATACCATTACCGGTATTCATTTATAATAATAACAGGGGAACATTATCGTCGGTATTAATATTATTATTTATACCTGTATTAGGGCTAATTAATAATAATATCGTATTATTATTATTATATTGGACTACTATATATACGTCGTAGTCTAGTCTCTATAAGTGTACGTTATTATTATCGTTATTTTTCTTCAACAACAACAACACAGTTTCTGTTAATTTCAATCCTCCTCCCTCCTCTCCCTGTTGTCCTCTTGCTTATTAAATGCAAAACAAACAATTTGTTTTTTTGCTTGCAGTTCGACTACCGTACCAACATGCCAGAAAATGCTAGAGTTTGTAGGCGGCAGGAGTGCCGCTGCTGGCGATTTCCATTCTCGTTCAATTTTCAAAGCTTGCTACCCCCCTCGACAAGCTTTATTGCCATTCACGAAAAAAGAAGGTTGCCAGCAAAGCTTTCCCGACACGTCTGTTTGACAAAACGTGCAAAACAAGAGGGTCGCAGAAGCATAGTGTTTGCAGAGCATTGGTCACAGCTTTCAAAGGTGCTTCGTGCACGCAAGAAACGATCGGAAGCGTCAATAGTTAAGAATGAGCAAAAACCCAGAAGCAGAGCTTGACATTTTCACAGATGAGGAGCGGGAAACCCTGAAGCAGCGAATAAACGTGGGTGAGCGGGGCAAGGATGATGAGCGGATATTTGTACCTAGAGGTCGAATGGTAAAACAAAACCTCGACAAAATTTTTAATAAAGACATTTCATGTGTCCGGGACAAAGGCGGGGACGTCATCTACCCGAACGACTGGGTGTTGGACTGTTTGCCGCATCCCGCCTTGTATTACATAGTGGAAGCGACAAAGATCGAGCCGCGAATCGACCCAGAGGAAGATTTGTACTACTCTGGGACTTCTATTCTTTTAATAGAAAATGTTCCGGAAATGATCAACAAAATTTCTTTAGAGTGCTGGTTGCGTTTTGGGCTGGGCGAGTGCGACCCGCCACTGCAACGTTGTTTGGCAGAAATCGAAAAGCTAGAAATGGGCATAGTTGCCGTAGAGCGGAAGTTGCAGAAAGTACCGTATCTGACTTTTCAAGGGGAAACGGAGAAGGGGCAGATGAAGGAAAGGCAGCGAATAGGCGGTCTTCTAAACGAAGAGCGATCGAACTATGAAGTAAACCTTGACATGGAAAAGGATAAGTTGGTCTCTTTAAAGAAGCGGCCAAAGACTAAAATAGACGTGATCAGGCTCGACACGAACAAACAGACGAAAATGTGCACATGGCACATGGTTTTCCCAGGGGAGGAACGAGCGCACGAACTTTCGACCGCGTTGGCAATGAAAGAGGATTGGGGGGAAATTTCTTTGGTTATGGAGGGGTACAGAGGAGAACGACCGTGGGCAGGCCGGGGCGAGATACCTCCCGAATCCGACCCGTCTTTGTACGTGAACACTAGATTGGTAGAGGTAGCGAGAGAAATGCATGGTCCGAAGGCCTGCACGTTTTATTTTCCTAACGGGGACTTGTTTCATGGGGGGTTCAAGTATGGAAAAATGGACGGTTACGGGGAGCTGTACATGAAAACAGGGCGCTATGAGGGCGAAATGAAGAACGACAAGTTGCACGGAGAGGCCTACTACGTACTTTCGAATGGAACGCAATACGATGGTGGATTTGACAAACCCAACGCGCATGCACTGTCGTTGATCGACGGGGACGAGTACGGCGGGGGGGTGATGCATGGAAAAGGAAAAATGAATTTTCCAGATGGAGCCGTATACGATGGCCATTGGAGAAATGGGAAAGCGTGTGGCCCGGGAAAGTACACCAGCAAAGAAGGTAATGTAAAGGAAGGAACATTCGAGGATGGAATGCTTGAAGGGAAAAATGGTTCCGATTCGTACGTTGAGGGCGCGTCGTTCATGGGCAACTTCCATCACGGGCGTTTGCAAGGGTACGGGGAGTCTGAATTCGTCGGGGGCCACAAGCACCGCGGGTACTACGTCGACGGGAAAATGGAAGGGTTTGGAGTCTATGACTATGACAACAACGACCACTACGAAGGGTACTATAAGGACAACTTGAGGCATGGTCACGGAATGCTGTCAGAGGGAAACGTGAAACAGGTGTTTGAGAAAGGCGTCGAGTACTGGCGATACGATCACAGGTATTCTGGAGTTTTCAAGTTTAATAAGATTCGAGGTAGGAACACGATTATCATCCCCATTAGACTGAGCAACAAGAGCGATGACGTCAGCAACACTGTGCTGTCCTACACCACAAGCAACAAAAGCCCGGGGTATCCGCGTTTGATGGAACTCCCTAAGCTGGAACTTCGCGCCGACCGTCGCTTCCGGAAGCGGCAAGAGCGACGCCACAACGAACATAAAAAAATAGTCGAAAAATTAGAAGGCCTAAATTTTCGAAATTTCATGCGTGCCAGGTTTCGTTCTCGCGTATTAATTGAAGAGTCTGCAGATTTTGTCGATCGAGTCAAGACCCAAATAGCTGCCGATAAAGCAAGGGAGAAAGCCCGCAGACACAGGGAGGCGGTTGCAAGGGCTTTGCAGGAGCGTCAATTTGGCGGAGGAAATGGAAAGGTTGAGGTAGTGGAGGAAGAAGAAGACGATGAAATCATCAACCAGCTACAAGAAATGATAAAGAAGCTAGAAATGGTTGAAATCATGCGCCATCCTCCGAATAAGACGTACTTGGAAGAGACCTTGGACGAAATGGAAATTCAGGAAGAAAATTTCCTGCAACAGTCTAAAAATAAGCTGGCGAGCAAAAAGCGAAGAAGGAAGGGCAAAGTATCGGACGATCAGGATGCCTCCCAATTTAAAAACTAAAGTCTAGAAACATAAAATGAGATGTACTTTACACAGATCAAATGGCCTGCACCAAAATCTAACGGATCACCCCGACATTTTTCTTAAAATTAGTCAAGCCGATTTCGTTTCTGTTTTACCCTCTGCGGGGGGCGGATTCAAGTAATTAGGGTTGTTTCTGTGCATGTACCGGGCCAGGTACAAGACCGGATTAAATTCTTCGCCTCGACGATCGTTTGTGCTTTCCGCATTTTCGTCCAAAAGGCAATCTTTCTCTACTTTTCGAAGCAACTTTTCGACAGCTTGTTCAAGCACTGGCATGATGATCTCCAAGGTCTCCTTTGACTTGGACATTTCCTAATAATAATTTTTATTTCCTAAATACGAACAACGATGTTATCTGCACGAGACAAAAAGGGACAGACGTAACATCCTTTCTAAAGAGATATCAACCTTCTAATCGTTCAATAATTTACCCCTTTAACTTAACATATTATCTAATAAAGAAACAACCAAAACAAACTTCCCGTTCGAAACAATTTTATTTCACCGCCAAACTCTCCTTTCTACAGGTAAAAGGTAAAAGGTACGTACCGGTATTATACCACCACCTACTATTCTATACCTCTCCTCCTCTTCTCATCGTACATCATATCACTCATCAACCTTTTGCCCGTTTCACATTCTTCTTCTTTTCTTCTTCTTTCTTCTTCAAAATAATATGATGATGATGGATAAAGCTATAAAGAAGAAAAGAATCTTATTAGACTAAGGAGTATTATACTTCTAATAATAGTAATAAAAACATAAAACATTATATACACAATACAATCTAAATATTCAATATATATTAATAGGATAAAATATAATTAGTCTATATGTTTATACATATTATAATACACGCTCTTTCATCTGTCCTGTCAACCTCAGTACCGTACTCAGTAGTCTTCTACCTCAGTCCTTCTTCTTCCTTCCTCCAGCCTCCAGCCTCCAGCTCCAGTGCCTTCCGGAGGGGTTCGTTCGTCGTCGTCGTCGTGCCAACACAAAAAAAAAAAAAGCTCAACCAACCAATATTAATTGAATGATTGTGACAATATTTAATAATAATATTGTTATTTAAAAACTATTATATAGATGATCCCGGGCGATATTTAAATCTATTTAGCTATTAACCAACACGCACAAAATTTAGTACAGATCGACCGCGAAGATTTTACGCGTTTGGTTACTTCTCTCCCCCATAATACAAAAGTAGTATGCGACCTCTCCTTCTGGTCAAACGTTCGGTGCAGCGCGCCGTCGTATCTGGCCGTATCAACTTTGTTTCCACGGCGGCCTTTCAACCACACCGAGCAAGTATAGGTTTGCCTTTGTTCGCAAGGAGTAGGACAGGCGTGGCCAGTCTAGTAGCACCACGACGACACTTTTCCAAGGAGAGTGGTGGATTTTTTTCTGGTATCAGGGACAAAATATCTGGGAAAATGGAAAATAGACAGGACAAGCTGGAGAAAGACAACTTTGATGTTTACATGAAAGAGTTGCTTAAAATGAAGAAACCATTTTCGATGTCAAAACAGAAAAAACTTTTGAATGGCATGTTAACAGAATCTGGTCTAGACGGAGAGAGTTGGAAAAGCTATATCCCTGGCGTAGAGAAGCAGGAAGGGGTGAAAATGATCCGACAACAAATAGCCGTGATCGAAGCCTTTTCGGAGATTGAAATGTCGGACCCGACAAAGATCGATGACGATGCCAAGCTTCGCATTGCTGCCGACTCTGGCCAGTCTCTGGCTGCCGTGAACGAATTCATCCAGAGGTACTACCAGACTAAAATGATGCATAAATGGTTAAAAAAGAGGAACGAAGAAGGGAAGGAGACGCCAACGTCGCAAGTTGAGCTACAAAAATTATTTCAGCACCCAACGGAGGGTGGGTTGGACCTAAACTTGATGATGCAAGCCGCCGGCGGTAGGGAAAAGTTTACGAGGTATTTGAAAAAGGAAATGGACAGGAGAGAGAAGGAGAAGGACTTCAAATGAGCGTTCAAAACCCTTCTTCTTTATTCTACATTTGACGAGTATTGGAATTAACGATACTTCAAGTCATTTTCTCTCAGTATAAACAGGCGTTTAAAATTTCAACAAACATTAATTATTATTTTCAATTTATCATATGATATCAATTGTTTTATGGCAGCGGTTAGTATATGATCGTAAACAAACAAGAGCACAAGCAGCGAGGAGAGGTACTTCGTACAAAGTAGTATTAACTATTAAATATAAAAAAAGCAATAATAGTCTCTTAGCTTACTACTAATTTTTTCCCACCCCGTTTCTTATTGCACACTTCCCCCCAATTACGCACTAACTCCTTGTTCTGTTGACTAACGGTTTGGTTGTAATTTACCATATATACATCCAACGGAAAATCCATGAAAAGAGAAAGCGCTCGTAACACAGCCGAGGAAATCCATTGCGTGCGATTACCAAATGCGCCCCCCCCCCACAGAGGTCAAGTAGACTCGTACCCGTTCGTTTCGTTGTACTGCTAGCAACGCTGAGGCAGCCAGTGTTGATTCATAAACACTATCTAGCACCAACGATGCAAACGGCCTCCAATCTGTAGATTTTGTACTTTTTGTATACGCGACAGGGCAAGCAGAAACAAAAATTTGACAAACCCGATGTGGATTATATTCGTTGCTGGTTTTCTTTGTGGTTGTCTTCGTAACTTCTGTTGACCAGTGTATCCCGACTTTAATCATTTCACGTAGAGCCTTTACCAAGCTTTCATCTTGACCCAGTTTCACGTTCAAAGAAGCCATACTCTCGTGAGTGTTCGGCAAACAGTAGCCGTTTTTAACCGTCCAATACGGAAAAGTTTTCTTTGGTTCAGTTAATAGTGCCTCCACGTCGCTTAAACAGTTTATTTGACCATTGGAACCGTTCGTCGCAAAATAGTTTCGGTACACGGTTGCTGCTGAGCAAGCCAGCGCACATGCCGGCCCCTGTGTTCTATCGATGGCATATTGTGTAATGCCATGTTCAGGGGTGACCCCCGGCCCAACCATCTCTAAGCAGTTGAATTGTGAAGCGGCTTGAAAAACACTTCCAGAAGATTCACTTTTCTTATGGATTGTATTAACAGAGCCGCATACCACTGAAAATTTAAGTTGGCCAAGGTTTTCATAATTTTCGTCCCGGGCTGTATCGCTCAGCCTAGCTTTTAATTCAGCAAGAGAAAGAACCTCGAACTTCCCAACATGGAATTCTCTGTCGTTGGCACTACTTTTTAAGACAGTAGTAGCAGGGTCGAACTGAAACCTTTTCCGAGTCTCAGCATACCCCGACTCCTTGAACCCAAAGGTATCTTTAAAGTAATTCATATCGCGTAGTCTGCGAACGACAAGATTCGTGTATGACAGGAAAGAAACTAGTTTTACGAACGATGTAAACTTTCATTGCAAACTTTCTTTCTGCTTTTGGGATCATTCTTCGTACTACGAGGACACGAGTCTACGATTTCACCACGGTTTCTGAGAGGATAATAATAATAATAATGCACAACCACACTGCTGATGAAGAAACAAGGAAGGAAGAAGAAAAGAAGGGTTGGTGGAGCTGTGGGCTGTGGGCTACTATGCTATTAATATGCTAGTCTACTATGGTGTACGTAAAACAAAAAAAATCGAAGGTTGTTGTCTCCCCAACAACAATCAATTCGACTAACCCTATCCCAAAGACTGATGGGTGGAACAGCAAAAAAATAATACAACATAAGAAGAACCAAAGAAGTGAATTAATTGTTTTTGTATATCTCTATACTATATAATAGATAATAATAATACCAAGGTACTACGGTACGAAAATAGAGAGAGAGTAAAAATAATAAAAAGTACTGTACATCTCCTTCACTCTTCTGCAGGAGCCTCTTCGCCATTTCCTTCACTCTCAACCCTATTTCTGTACGTAACTTGCAGCCGCTCAATTGCTTCCAAATGCTGCTGGCGCAGCTTTTCCAGGCGATCGGATTTCCTTTGCTCAAAGTTCTCCAGGCGACTTTTGATTGCTTGTTGCATGGCTGCAACCGTCTCCCCCGCACGCTTTTCTTGCTCCATCCACTTTGCAACAACATTCTTCTCGAATTCTTCATCAAATATTGTTGTCGGTGCTGACTTCGGAACATCTCTAATGACAGGGACGCTATACTTTTCTCTTCCGCGCACAGCATTCTTTACCCTTTCACGGCGACTTTGTTCTAGTTCCCTTTGCTCCTCTTCTAAGCCAGCAAAGCCATCAACTTCAGGCACTTCTTCTTTCTCCTCCCCGTTTTCTTCTTGTTTAGACGCCGCCTTTTGCTGTAAATAGTACTCCCGGTTCGAGCGCGCCATTTCAGCACGGCCAGGTTGGGCTTCCTCCCATCCATTCCGGATGGCCAGCAATTTATTTTCCTCTGTCCGGTCCCTCGACAGGGCGAGCGTCGACTTGGAAATTGAACGAAGGTTAAAGGTGAAATCCGCAGGACTGTTATCCCCGGGCTGGCCGGTTGGATAATGGTAGGGTCTTCTGGATTTCAAATCATCGCTGACTTGAAAAAAGTGAGTATTCAAAACACTCTCTACAATTATCTTGCCTTTGTATATTTGGTTGGGATCTTCATCATCGGCCCCTTCCTCAACTTCCGTAGTGAGGGGAACGTCCAGCAAAATGACATTCCCACGCCCACTTTTTTCTGCAACGGTTGCTTTCGTCGTGGGGTTAATGACACGCAATATTGCATACGCATTGGGGTCAGACAGTGTCAATCGCAGGGAGCCCCGAGGGTTGGTGTCGGACTCATCTGGTTCTACAATTTCAATGACGTCTCGCATAAGTCTGAAAAATTTGTTTGGAATATAAGACCCTAAAAAATCCTGCGCGCTTCCAACCGGCATTTCTGTAAATTCTAACAGCTCGCGGTTTGACACAAAGTACATTTCCCAAGCTAATGCGGGCAAGGGGGTGCCCAGTGACTGACAAATGGCAAACACCGTGTATCCGGCTGAGTTTGGTTCGAGGCGCCTATTGGAAAATGAGAGAAGAGGGCACTTTGTAATCTTTTTGGTGTCACAATCTAGAATGTATAGCGATACGAAGCGTTGCAAAAACGGATTTTTGCACAGCAAGTTGCAAGACAAACTGGTGGTATCTTCTTCACTTACTTTGAACGATGTACGACTTAACACTGACCATTGCTCCGGATGAGTATTTTTTGTTCTTCCCGAAATTTCTGTCACATTGTGCTTGTACACATCACGAAACAATTCAGAGTACCCGAGGACTCTAACTGTCTGCTTGGAACTGAACGTCACGTGGACCCCGCCAATTGTATCCATTTCAATGGAAAATATTTGCGGAGTCTCACGATCCCCCGGAAACAATATTGGGAAAGAGCCACTGCCAACGTTTGTGGTGCTTAGCGTAAACAAAACGCTGTCACTTACCACCATGAGGCCGTCCTCACCTAACGAACAAGAACGGATAGTCAACGTCGATTTTTTAACGTCAACAGGACTTAAGTCCGCGCTCAACGTTACCCACACCGATAAATATGGGTTCTCGTTCGGGGCTTTTGTCTCTTGCTCCGCTGGAACTTCCTCCGAGGGAGGACTCTCTTCTTCTGTTTCAGCACTTTCCTTTCCTGGAAAATACAAAAACTGCGGTCCTTTCCATTCTGTTTTGGCGGGCATCCATTTTCCAGCCTTTTCTGGAATTAGATTGACTACCACAGTAGATTCATCAGCTTCTTCATCTGCCACCGGATCTTCCTCTGCTTCGCCCGTTTCCACCGCTTCGTCAACCCAGGTCCAGCCCCAGTGCTTTTCACACACAACTTGATTCGAAAAGAATTTAGAATTGTTGGGATCAATTAATGAATATGTTCGCTTTGAGAATTCTTTTTTGATTCTGTTGATGTTCATCCATCCACTCTCAAAATTTTCGGCATCTTTCACTGTAGTGGCCATGCGAACCTCTCTATCATCGGAGTTGTCTTCTTCGTCATCGTCCTCGGCAGCTTTTGCTAGTGCAGCAGCGGCGGCAGCGGCAATTTCTGGATCATCGGACACCAGTGCCGCAATGTTTGTATCGTCGTCCCCGCCTCGGGTTTCCATCACCACAGCAGCGCAGCGGGCTCGCAGGGTCGGGCAACGTTTTTCCTCGTCTACAGGAATTGCAACATCCTCGTCCACGACAATATTATCATCAAAATCAAGCATCGTGTCACGAGATCGCCCCATAATTATATAGATAGCCCCTGGCCGAATGTCTTTCGGTGGTTCTTCTACTGGTTCTTCGGTTGCAGCCTCCTCCGCCGGTTCAAGCCCCATCGCTGCTTCCTCGGCTGCCTTCTCAGCCTCCATCGCCGCTTCCATTTCCCCATCGTCATCAAAGAATCTTGGAGACCGTGGGGATTCACCAGCATCATCGTCATATTGAATTTTTGTGTGTGGAACATCGTGCATCAGCAGCGGCCAACCGTTGTCGTTGCTGTTGATATCCGTTGGGATGGCTACCAGACCGGTAAGGTGATGCAGTAGCTTCAGGGCATCGTATTGTTCCCATCGACCTTGAACTACGGTGACGAGGGCTTTGCTCAGTATAAGTGGCCACAGTTCAGCCTTATCGCTCGACCGACAGAGCACCGGGGACCCATTTGACGCTAGTAGCGGAACTCGATCATCCACATCAATACGCCTCCATGCCCCATTTACAAACAGTCTAACGCAGTAGCGGCCACCTGGGTTGAACCTTGGCGTCACTCCGTCTTCACTTTTTGGATAAATGGCTTCCCATAAAAACGCGCCCTTAGGGATCATGTCCGCTTCTGCAATCATTGCCAAACGTCGCACCCGTTTCGCTTCCTCAGCAGCTGCCTTTTCAGCCAACTCTTCCTCTATTGCGCACACGAACTGCTGCGCGGTACAGTTTTCCAAATACACAACACCTCATGTCGATCA
>JACKZZ010012771.1_pt1 | contig 22339 bp, 6 predicted proteins | sample 8027871 | NCBI WGS metagenome assembly JACKZZ01 (sample SAMN15724774, study PRJNA655200) | protist metagenome | isolation source: fluorescence activated cell sorting (FACS) single amplified genomes of... | place: USA: West Boothbay Harbor, Gulf of Maine | collected 2000-07-19 | reverse complement strand
CTTCTGGTTTGCTACATGTGATCATCCAGTCCTTACAATATTGAACAATTCGCTCAGCGTGTATTTCGATAGTATGGTGCTTGGAAAATGTATTATTATGACTGGCGGAGGTACCGGTGGAGGAAGTCATGGGGACAGATGGTGATTGAATTTCTTGATAGAAACGAAGGATTGTACTCAAAAGCAAATTAATCCAATGGCTGAGTTCACTTGGAGTACTCTTCTTCCAATTTTTTATTATCCATTGGTCATGAATTTGTTCACATAGATGCTGCAGACTGACAATACAATCTTCCCGAAATTCCCTAAAAGCTAAAAAGAGTTGGCACAATACATGCAGTACTAAGTAAGGGCATTGCAAATATGGGAACTGTTTTTGCACAATCAATTCTCGAAACATTTTCATCAACCGTTGACGACTGGAGACCAATGCACGTCCATTTTGGTGGATTTGGATATATAAAAAGAATATAAATTCAATAGGATTCAATCGTTCCATCAATTCCTGTATTGAAGATAAGCCAAGCATTTCTTCAGACAATTGACGTAATGCCATGGTAATTGCTTTAGGACCTGCCCCTAAATTTAAGGAATCTTTTGCGATCATCATAAATGTCTCTTGTACCATAGATGAAATATGAGATTGCATCAAAGCTGAAAGTGATACTTTTTTTGGTAATAAGTCGACTATCCTCTGTTGCAATTTTCGACTTATTTCAAGAGTAGGATTATCATGTTCTTCCTCTTCTCCGTCATCGCAGGGTGCCAAATCATTTTTAGCAGTAATCTGCAATAAGCAAATCGTTGCTCCAAAAGATGACAAATATCGTTGAATAAATTCCAATTGAACTTGATTTTCATCGCTCCAATCGATCGTTGCAATATCATCAGTTGCGGAAGACCAAATCCAAACAATTAGGCGATAAAATTTCTTTTGATGCACTTTCGATGACTGCATCATATCTGACAGAAATACAATTGGGGCAATCTCATGAAATTGATTTTGTAAAAACTGCTTTATGTCATATTGGCCACCAAATATATGAAAAGGGAACTGGTGTTGCAAAATAGTTGTAATACATTCATCTGGCTCAGCATCGATCCATGCACGTACAATATGAATGAAATAATCTTCCAGTAAATGATATGAAGAAGAATAGCCCATCACTTTTGTCGATAATTCATGGACCAAAATAGTCAATAGGAAAGAGCTCGATGGGGTCTGTCCTAAATGTCGTAAACACCGAAATAATACATTACTACAAGTTGTGGGACTGCAAGTAGCTGAAAGAAACAACGGAATCAGTTGTCCGCGAATCATCTTGTCTTCTAGCTCTTCTTGACGGTCCTGATTTTCACTTTCACTTTGAGTTTCTGATAGCGATGTTGTTACTGATAATGATGGAAGATTCTGGCAAATCGAGCCAAAAATGCGTAAGTGCCCATCTGGATACGTTCGGAATAAAGCCGGGATCCCAATCCGTGCCCCACATAGTCGAACGAGTGCATCTTTATCTACAAAACTTTTGAATATGATTTTGGCGAATCCATCTCCAAATTCTTCCGGTTCGATCCTGAAAAAGGTTTCGCAGCATGCAATGCGTGCCATGCGAAGTACGCGTGACTGTTTATAACAGCGACTGGATTGAAACAAGCATTTTTGAACCAAGCCTTTTGATTTAGATGGTAAAACACGATCAATATCTTGAAAACTTGCTGCCGATAAAGCATTTTTTCCCACGATTGTAAATAAGGAGAGGAATTGCTCAACCACGTTCAAATTAGCCGTTCGCCCCTGATGACAATGTATATATAAAGAGATCCGCAGGTTAGCACTGCTTGCTCCAGGAATTTCATTCAAAATGTTGGCAATGGCTAGCAATGAATCAATCGCAAAATCAATATTTTCGACTGCGAAATCAATAATATCAACCGTAGCTGTATCCGGACGAAGTACTGTTAATAATCGAATGCACCATAAAGCGACAAGTTCATTCAAATTTTCAAAGGATGACGCTTGGGAAGGTGTTGTTTCGTGTCTTTCCATGGACATATCTAAATCATTTTGGGTATGCTTTCTTCGATTACCATAATCTTTCTTTTCATCATCAAAATCATCATCAAAAGCGTCTTCGTCCTCAAAATCAAGAATTGACGAATTGTCCATCATCATAATTCGTTCTTGGGATGATGATGAAGAATTTCTTCTTGATTTCTGTGGTGTAGTGGATACTATCCCTTTAATGTGTTCTTTCGGGTATCGAAGATACGATTCAACTGACTTTATCACTTCCCTACTCGCACAATTCATCGTTACTCCGCAATTTTCAAACATTAAACGAAAAAACAGACAGACCTCAAACCCGGTTGACATTCCATAGGGAAATCATAATTGGAAACTTCACCTGTCGGTACTCGTTTTTGCATCAATCGGGGACCTTGCAAAATTAATAAAATGGTATTCAGTTGATTCAAAAACTGCACCGCCAGATCAGCTGATTGATTCATGCTTGGATTCAATACCAAGGGCAACTGCTGACTCATGATATTGAACAATTTTTTGAGCATTTTCGAAAACGTTCCTTTTTGAGGAGCAGCATGTAAAAATCCAGTTGGTGATGACAATACTGAATATGGGTATAAGAGTGCAATCACTGAAGTAATCTGAAGGGATTATATTCAGGGGTATTAGTTGCAGCAAATGTCATCCTTCCGATCGAAAAGCGATCGAAGCGTACCTGAAGTAAGTGATATAAAGAGCTGCAGTATTCACGATGGTCAGCTTTAACGATAGAATTCATGGTGAAATATTTCGAAAACTCACGAATTCGATTTTCAAATAAGTGAATAAATTGATTTTCTACGGCATCTTGGGCATCTGCTCGAAAGCGTTTATGATTTTGAGATTGCCCCATGTCATTCCATTCATCTCCTTCATTTTCCATGATTTCTCCTCCGTCTGAAGATAATATAGACGGCGTGATAGATGAATTTCCAATATAAAAATTCAAGCCAGTCGTATCCACACTTGATGATAAAGATAGTGGAAGCGACGAAGAAACTTGCCCAACAGAAAATAATTCAAGGATTTTTCCAGGAATGACTTGATGATCACGTGGCTGGTCTCCATGATTTCTCATATTTACTGCTGTTGCAGCATTAGAAGGTTGTAGACAATGTCTTAATTGTTGTAAAATAGTAGAAAACTGGGCTGATCCATAATTTCGATTATGGCCATGATTTCCCCATTCGTGTAAAAAAAAGTTAATGCCAAATCCACAATGCAATTCATCTTCTTCACCTTCCGTTGATTGTATATTTTTACGAAAGATTTTTTCCAATGACGAAGCTAGTGACCGATACTGTTGGGCCCTGCATGTTTTAGAAAAAGATGAGGAGGTCCACCTTGGCTTTTGAAAGAACGCCAAAAAAATAGAAGCGTATAAAATGACTTGATGCGACAAATTCGAACTTGAGACATTCGTTTTGTTTAAATGTTGATATATATAAAGAAGCAGTCGCCCTTTCCTTGTCGATGCAAACTCATGTTGATCATCGTCCATTGGAATTGAATAAATGCCATCGCTTCCTTCACGCAATTCAGCATTCATTAAGAAATAGCAAAATATTAGCTGAACTCCCATTCCGGACGGATTTGAATCATGAAGAGGCGACCGAAACACTGGCAAATGCCACAATTTATCTTGATCCATTTCAACAACTCCTTTAGGAACAACCTGGTAAAACAAGAGTTTACTTAATAGCCGCAGCACCGCTTCACCAATGGAGCCTTCAGTACAATTCGCAGTGGCATTTGCATACTCTAAATCATATCGTAACAGAATTTTCCAAGCGCAGTGCCACACTGGCGGTAGTGACTCTTGGGTCATATGATCAGCAGCAGACGAGGATGCATTTGCCCACTGGGTTAGTAGCATACTTAATAGCTCAAGTATCCATAATCCAAACAATTCGATGCCGCCATTTTCCAAAACAGTACAAAAATTCTCCGCTAATTTGATCAAACTCGAAAGTTCATTTGCAGGTGGAAAGTCAGAATGGCGCGTTAAAAGCACAAACAATAGAATTAACCAGGATAATATAGTCACTGAGCTGCTTCCTGATGATGTACTTTGACTGCTACTGGGGGTTAATGGTGGCGAACATTGTATTCTTCTTCCACCCGTCGCAGTTCTTTGACTGCTACTGCGTGTTCGCGTAGTTTGACAAAAAGATTCAATATTTTCAATCAAAAATGTCCACGTGGAGATCTTTCGCCTTCGCTTTGTCGCTCGGGGAGATGATCTGGAGGCCTTTGAAGACCGGCGATGAATGACATCTAACTTCTCACCAAAATAAACCATATCCGCAATTAACGAAAAGTGTGAAATGCCAAAAGCACATGATGCAAGTCGAGAGGGCGTTAAATCCGATTGGGTTTCTTTAATTCGCCCAATCATATAATGTAAATCATTCGAGTCCACTAGCATATCACGCAAAGCTTTAATCTCGTCATTGACTTGACTTGGTGTCGGAATCGAGCTTATTTGTGTATCACAATATAACATTTGAAGATACGTTGAAATGAAGGACGCATGGGCAGAGCGTTGATTAACAATCACGCTCGACCAACTCCTTAGGATATATCGGATGACATTCTGGCCATAATCGATGATCATTTTACTCATCGTAGCTTTATATCGTTCCATTAGAATATTCCAAGCTTCGAGCAGTATGGAGGCTGTGGTATAACTTTTATTTTGAATTGAATTACTGTCTTGAAACCAATGACTGAGAGTTTCGAGTAATGGCTTTGCGATGGAATGTAAATCAATCGATACGTGTTTGAGTATTTCGCACATCAAAATACCCCACATATTTAATTCTTCTTCGCATGATGATGATGACGATGCTTGGCTACTGCCGCCGCCGCTACTGCTGTTGTTCGAATTTGAAATGCCTCTCATTGATATCGATAGTAAAGTTTCAATTTCATCTATATTCATCAGTTAGTCTATGATTGCCATCAAAGAAAGTTATATTTTGTGTACATACCTTGGCTCAGTAATTCACAATAGACTCTTTTTTGTACAATCACCGTAATTAATTTCCCAATATTAATTTTTAAATCCATCTCCATTAACTCGTGCTCACTTTCGATCATTTCGATTCCAAACACGACGCTCTTTCGGATAAAATCGACTCCCGTGCCGTGAAATTGTAATCGAGGTCCATTTAGCTTATCTGCTAACAATAAAATGGTAATCAATTTATTCACATAATCACTCGTGGGGGGTTTCTGCTTCTTCTTTTTAGTGATCAAGATACTTTTGATATCTGCTTTCACTAGATAAAGTACACTATTTAAAACCAAGCCCCAAGTGCCCCATTGATGCAAAAGTCCTTGTAAATGTACAGGCTCTAGAAAGAGGACGACTCGACTCAGTAATTTCCGACGTTCACTTGGTTTAGCTGTTCGCAAATCATTCATCAAAGTCCTTAAATCAGAATAGATGATGTCTTTGGATTGAGAGGATGTCATATTATTCGTCTAGTTGGAGCAAAGGAAGCAATTCTTCTTTGATCATGAATACGTTAAATTATTTCAGTTTTGAATGGCGAAAGACGTAATTACGTAATTTTGATGTAATCGATCGATTTCAAATTCCGCCCGACAGTTATCAGAATGGAGGGTTGACTCGAAGCAGTGATGCACTGCTCCGAGTCTGATTGCAACGGTCGAATGCAAGATATCATTGTAATCGATGGGAAAATTCCCATACCGCGATATTCAAATGCTCGGATCAGTCATCTTATACTATGTCGCCGTAGCTCTTGTAGCTTCGTCACTTGTCCTTGCGACGAGTACTAGCGCATCGAAGCATCCGATGGACTTTCTCTCGCTATCTGATTTTAATTTTTACACCCTCCAGCGCGTGCGCTGGGGTGAACAAAGCCGCACGGGAGCGTACCACCAAAGTGGGAAAATGTTCAAATATAAAAAAGTGGATACGGTCATTGGCACGATCGAAGTCCCGATAGAAGATCCGTCGAAACTGAATGCCCTGAGTCCAGCCGAACTAGAGGCGATTATGGGCACCTCCCATCATCATCATTTCGAAGGCGAGGAAGATACAATGCTCGCACTTGAGCTACTAGAAGAAGGTGAGATGGACGATGCGATTGAAATTCTCGAAGGCGTGCGTGATCGAGCCGAGCGAGAATTCGGGACACACCATTGTCTCTTTGCCAGTGCCCTGGCCGATCTTGGCCAGGCATATTTTCAAAAGCAAGACTTTAGAAAGGCCGCGATTCAGTTTAAACGAGCGGCGGTCATTGATGAAATGGGAGTTGAAATGTATGGTCCGCACAACTATGCCGCGTCGGCCAACATGTATGTCCTGAGCTTGTTGAAAGCCGGAAATACCGACATCGTGACGAAATCGTCGATTTTAGAAGCCGTGTTTCGTGCCTTACTTGAATCCTCCGATCCAGATCGATACAAAGTGTTGATTAATTTATCCAACACGTATCAAAATGCAATGATGCCCATTCGCGCCATTGCGATGCTCAAGCTGGCAAGATATGCCCTCAAGAGAGACCATCCGGTTCGGAAAGAGATTTCGCTCTATCTCGGGACGGCGTATTTGATGATGGGAGAACATGCAATGGCACGTCGACTGATCGAGGTAGCGAAAGTGGCATTTGAGGCCTCGGCTCAACGGGGTGAAAAATATTTCGATTGTCTGTACCAGCTAGCGAGTGTCCAGTTGTTCGAACATCAGTACGACGCGGCGTTTAAAGGGTTGTCCGCTCTGAAAGAAATGTATGAAGCATTTGCGCCAACGCATTACAAACAATTGGCATTGATTGTATGCGCCATCGCCCAGTCTCTTCTCGGCCTGGGTCAGGTAGATAAAGCCATTATGCTTCTCGAAGCCGCGGAATCCTTGGCAAGTCAAGCTGGAGAGACCAAAACGGGATTAATTGAATTGCGCATTGCCTATTATCTCACTAGAGCTTATGACCAAGAAGAGCATGCCAGCGGAAATCATGAAAAATCAAAACACCCACACGAAAGATACATCGACATGAGCACCACGTGCCCAGTGGCGAGGGACTGTCCCGAGTCTCGGCCGCAATCGACGTCAGATCGGAGAACAATATCGATCTGAGAACCGATGATTTGCATTCGAGAAAGATCTCGATGTGAACGTTGGAGTCGTGAGATGGAGGGCTAAATTATAGACGAATATACAATTTTATACATCTCAATCATAGTATACTATTTAGTCGGTATCTTTTGAGCCGGCCGATTTTCAGTCCCATTTTCGAATCCAGCGTTGCGTCATTTCGGATTTTTTTACCACGTGGAAATATTTCGAATCATCGAGAACATTTGAATTACTTCCCTATCTATCGCTCCTAGTTATACATTGATACCTCTTGACAGTATCAACGACGTATATAGCTTCTGGTGAGATATGGTATCTTCACGGAGCCAACATGGAAGTAAGACAAATATGGCCGATCTACCAGTGGATGAAGCACAGGATCAAGCTGCGGTTGAAAATCGTGTCGGTCGATTGATGGTAAGATCAAAAATTGTGTTTCTATCACTTCAATTTATAAGTGAACAACCAATCGGTATATTATAATAATAGGAGGAGCTTGCAGCCGTGTGTGATGATCAGAATCATACATTGACATCAGATTCTTTGCAATTTATTGCGACACAATATGGTACTGAACCGATTAAATTAAAACCTGAGGTGAAAGAAATTGAGGTATGTAGGAAATACAGATCATACAGAGAGAAAATATAACCCGACTAAATTTAATTATAACATGTAGAAACCGAAAGCATTAAGTAAAAAGTCAGGTGTATTACGCTCGAATAAAGACTCCATTCGACGTCAACGCGTTGAAGAGCTCACTCGATTTTTTATGGAAGGAAAATCCCATTTTGAACTTGACTTTAGTCGCTCTTCGAGGGACAGCGACGTCGAACAAGCTAGTGAAAAGGATATCCTTGATTCGAAAGATATGGAATCTACTGATATATCCTCATTTGATGACGAAGTACTGGGTAGTACCGATCCGATGGTTATAAAAGCTAGACAACACCAACTTTTACTGCAAGATAAAGTGGATTCAGCAGTTTTCAACAACATGCTGTTATCTATTCGAGAAACAGAGCCACTATTATATGGTGCAATACTATGTCATCCATTAGTTTTTGATCATGATTCAAAAAAAGAGAAAAAGAAGAAGAAAAAGAAGGACAAATCAAAAGAAAAAGAGTCAGTTGAAAAGGATACAACAATGCTTAGTCCTGATTTCGCTTCGCCAGAGCTCACTTCTAGCGAAATTGCATTAAATGTATCAAGATTTGTTGCCCGAGCAATTAAAGATGGCAGTATTCAATCTTTATTGCTGGCATTGAAATTAGTGTTCTCCGTCGCGACTAAAGTATCCTATGCTAGTATGCGCTTACAAATCGCTTCTCATTTGCGAGTACTAGCTGGAAAAGATCCTCCTCAAATGCCCGATATAAAGAGGAAAGAAAAGAAAACAGATCCAAAAAGAAAAAATGTGAAAGAGCACTCACAGGAGTCTGTGGCTATTATTGAGAATGAATTTGCTGCAATATCATCAATGGATTTAGATAACGAAGAAGATGCCATGACATCATTAACGGCACGACTAAGTCGATTTGTGAATCAATCAGAAGAAAGCTCTTCAAGTTCGGCGTCTTTTGAGGCTAGCGCTAGTAGTGGTATCGACGAAGAGGTTAGTACAAGTGCTGGAATGGACGAAGAAGCTTTAATGGCGCAGGCAATTGCTCTATCACTATCATCTGAAATGGACGTCAGTAGCCCGGCTAAGAAAGAGGATAGCGAAAGCGATACAACAAAAGAAGTAGCAAAAGAAGAAAGTGATGAAAAAGTGCAAGAAGATAAGGCAATAGAGCCACGGCCAGCACCTTTTTCAGCCGAAGAAATGCGAAGGTTGTGCATATTTGAAGTCACAAATGACGACGAAAATGTAGATTTATTGACTACCGCAATATATGTCATCTCACGCATTGCAGATTATTGTACAAAGTACATTGAAACAGTTCGAAAAGGAATATTGGAAGAAAATTCAGCGATTTGCCCAAAACCACTCACATTTCTTCTTCTCCATTCTTTGATGCAACAAATGGACATTTGTCCGATCTCTCAAGATCCATTTGAAAATGCTCGTTGGAAGTTAGTGAAAGCTTGTGGTGTTTTTACATTCTTGAGAGCATTAGAGGTGAACTTTTTTTATATCGACGTGGCTGATTTGGCTCCAGCATCAGTTGGATTAGGTAATCCAAAGCCCACCATATCATCCGGTACTGAAAAGGATAATGATGGTAATGCTGCTGACCAACAACTTAACCCGCTAATACAAAATTTAAAGCGACTGAACTTGGTTTATATTGAAGTCCCGAATCATGATACAATTACCAGTCCTCTTGCTATTACAGATCCAATCGCAGACCTTGTTCAGAATATGAAGAAAAACGAAGTCACTCATGAAATTATCAGCAGCGCAGCTGAAAAATACAGTGACTGTCTACGCCCCCAAGCTCTCTCTACTTGGTGTAGGGGAATTCCACATTATTATGCTACCCATTGCCAAAGAGAACAATTACTTTTGGGACTATTAACTGATTGTACTCATGCAACCTATATTAGCTCTTCATCGGTGAAAAAATCCATTCCACTTTGGAAGTATCAGCAGCTCGATTTATTATGTGGAAGGTTAACGTTACCTGACTTAATGGACATCTTCCTACCTTGTGCAACATCGAAAGAGGGTCGACAGCCCGATTCGTCGAAAATGAATTACGCTGATGTGCGAATGAAAGATGGTGGTCTTCCAGGTATTATGGATGCTCTAATTGAAAGTATCAAAGTAAAGCATTGGCCCGGATTTACTCTACCCGAAAGTAGATGTGGTATCAATAATGGCACCCACTACAACGAAGGTGCCAGAACCATCAAAGATCTGCAGTCTACGCCACTTTTAAATTTTCGGGAAGTATCAAATCCAAACTTGCCTAATTGCTACCAGTTGAATTCTCGCGTTTTGCTGCTACGATCGATTCAAGAGCGTTTATTGAATCATGTGCGAGGATCAAAAGAAGATCAACCAGATCCTGTAGAATTTGATTCTTCGAGATGTGCAGAAACAATTACTCTTTCGGATAAAAATCGAACAGCCAAGCAGCATACTGCCAAGCAATGGGGAATGGTCATGGCGGCAGAAGGATGTCCTTCTAATTCTGGTATATATGAATGGGCTGTGCGGCTAGATAAATGCGAAAAAGGGCATATTTTCATAGGTGCATGTACCCGTGAAGCTTCTATAGGTACCTATGTCGGTGGCGATCGCCACGGCTGGGGACTAATTGGAACTCGTGCTTTGTGGCATAATCGAAGTAAAGTTCGAGGCGATTATGGTGATGGTTACAGTAGTGGAAGCACCGTTCGTATTCGCTTGAATACAGATAGTGGCGCATTATCATTTGGAGTGGATGATTCTGATTGGGGGGTCGCCTTTGATGGATTGACACAATGTGGTACATTGTATCCTGCGGTAGGACTGTATCAACGAGATGATCAAGTCACGATCTTGCCTGTCTTTCAACGAAAATCGGATGATATCTCTTTGATGAAAGAAGCTAGTGAAAATGAAGCTGCCATGCAATCCGATTCCCAACTTTCCTCTAATTTAACATCAGATCTGCTGCCATTTCTTCGACATAGTTTTTCGGTCTTTAAAAACTGCTCCGAAATTGTGAATGAGCTTATCAAAGTCGTGTCGACCGTGGAGAATACGACAAATAATCAGAACCATCAGCCCTCAATTACTGATCTTGCATACCTGCTGAACGATCCTGTTTTAAATTCTATTCTTCCGCCCTTAATGAGCTCGTTATGTCTTCTCAAAAGATCCAATCATTTTTCCAACATTTTAGCAATGCAGCTACTTCCTTGGTGTATCAAATTAGCAAAACAACTGGACCATCTCAAGTCTTGTCCTGAATTTCTGAAGGCTTTGTATTCGAATTCGGAATCGGAGAATTGTATGGATGATGAGAATATTAAAGGATTGTTTTTGTCCGTGTCAGGTGAATGGGAAATCAAAAGCTCTGCTGCAGGCAGTATTCCAGCACAGCAGTATCGATTAAAAGTCCAACAAGACTCAAAAAATCAAATTCGTGGGGAAAGCAGTGGGAGTATATCAGCGGTATCGCTACGAGGATTTGTATGCGGATCGAAAATACGATTTTTAGAAACCTGGAAACAAGGTGGCAACTGCTTAATGGATGGCCGTCTTCGTGCGGATGGCAAAGCTTTTTTTGGAACATACGAAGATACGAAAAGTCACACTATAGGCTCTATTAGTGGAAAGAAACTTGAAGATGATTTAGGGCAACAAGCAGCGCCACTTGTGGACAAAACATCACCAATGTCATGCATCAATCGATTAGTAATTCTAGAAACCGTTGCCTGTCTTTTGGCTGGTAAATTGAGTGGAAGCTTAATTATTGGTGACCATACTGGTATGCTTCTGGAATGCGTCATGCCATACATCAACAATAATGGTAATTCAAACAATAATGGTAATTCAATGGGTAATTCCTCCACGAATAATGATGAAGATGATGATGATGCAATGGCGACAGATAGTAATAATACTGGTGTAGATAATGATGCAGATGAATCCAATCCGAATGCAACAAATGAAGCAAATCTGGAAGAGTATAATCAATGGATGAATTCTCCTCTTTTCAATGGTGGATTGCCCATAAAAATGGTCCAAAGTCATTTACAATTAGTAATTCAGCAAGTTTCTGAGGTAACTAAACAAAGCTATTCTGAGCAAACTGTGAGTGGTGCGTCAGCAGATGTGGAGTGGTTGGATGCGGTACTACCAACTTGTTATCAGCAGCGACAGAACAATGGTCTTCCTACGACAACCAGCGGTGATTATAAAGTCTTTTTTTCTGATTTGATTGCATCGCGCAGTGATGCAAAACTAGTTGATGATTGGATTCTTCGGCATGTTGGTGTTTCTCCATTTATTCGAGTTGGGGGAGATGTTATGAAAGTAGCTCGGAAATCAATTCTTGCGACGATGATTTGGCATAGTGGTTGTACACAAGAAGTAATGAATGCTGTGGCATCCATTAAAAAATTGGACTTATCATCATGTGACAATAGTAATGTGCGGCCTCATGAGAGACTCCTGTTAATCTGGCGATCTGCTCAGCGTGTCATTGAGTGGGCTATACGTGCAAAAATGTCATTCAGCTCAACGTATAGTATCATGGCGAGTTCATTGGTGCAAAAATCGAATTTTTTGTTAGAATTAGAAATCAGTCCCCACGTAAAGGAGATGGCAACATTTTATCGATTTTCTCCACTGAATTCATCAGATAGCAATGGGAATAGTGATGCAACACCCAAAGTACCGAATCAGTGGGAAGATTATGCCAAAAGAAGCCATTCAGAAGTATTGTTGCAAATTTCGCGGTTCCTTGAAGCATCAATCAGAATTTCGAAATTTCGGGCCATCATGCTATCGAATTGCTGTAAAGGATTTCTTCGTATTATTGGACTACAGTCCGTTCGTTACTTGCTTAGTGGAAATAGTAGCAATGCAACTCGATCGCAAAAATCGAAAACATCATCGTCTGCTACAAAAAAACGCTTGAGTGGAATCAATCTTCCGTGCGCGATTAGTGCCACCCTACAATCCTTATCTCCAGCATTGAGAGGTCAGTCACTAGATATGGAGCCTTCTCGGCAAATATTTTTTTCAAAATCAAGATCGTCCGTAGGAGAGAAAACAGCACTACAGCTGGAAAATTCCTATTATCTAGGTGGTTTAGGTGGATGTGGAAAATTCTTGCAGCACGACCTACGAGATTCATTTGAAAGTTTATATGGCTTATTAGCCTCTTGTCTTTCAAAGTCAGTATGGGCATCTAATACGGACATGCAGCTAACCTTGCTGAATGCATGGGGCATCATAATTCGTGCTGATGACCATTCTTTTCTATCTCGTGTTCGTATTTTCCGCATTTTACAAACTATATTAGATGAAGCGCGGGGCAGTGATAATGCTGCGCATTATCCTAGTAACGTTAAAGAAGAAGACGTGGAGACATCACAGCTCATAAAAATACGGCCACAAAAGCAACTTGTTCAAGCAGCTTTAAAAGTTGTTCATTTACTAGCTGCACAAGTCGCTCATACGGGTGAAGATGTGTCGCCCAGTTTAGCTGAACAGCAATGCCAATCGTTTTCACCTAGTCCACTTTCTCGGAAACCATCGGGACCTGAAACATTAGGCAAATCTGTGTTTAATATGCTCCATACTGAATTAAGAAACGCACTAGAAGACCTTCGTGAGAAAGGACTTGTGATTCGACAGTATGATTTTGAAAGTGAAAAAATATCCTCAGCGTCATTACCACAGGATCCCACAGATTCCTCCACTCCCTCCCAGGGTCAACATGCTGCTGATGATGTGAGTGAAAAAATTAAAGAAGTTCATCAATATTGCTTCCAAATTTGCTCTTTATTATTCTCAGTCAGCGGTGCACCAACATGTCGATCATATTTATCATCTTCTCGATGGCTTCGCTTATTATTAGCTTTAGTAGATAGTGGAACGCCTGCTATCCAACGGGCGGTACTTCGTCTCTTGCGTCGCCTCCTGCCTTCGGTAAATCCAAAAAATATTCAACTCCGTCTTGAAGATCGACGGCCTTTTGCTTGCTTTGATATCGATAGTGAAGATGATGATGATATGGAATCATCATCGACAAATGTCGCACCAAGGGGGAAGGACCATCAATCTACTACTTGTATCCAGAATGGCATGCCTCTCATCTTCTTCCTTTTAGATATTATTGGATCAGCTATGCCTCATAGTGCAACTTTGTCCATGATTAAAAGCTTAACAGCAGAAATTATGGCTACCACCAATGCAGAAACGGAAAAGTCAAAAGTAGACCTCGCGATGGATGATCTCATTACTTCCGATGATGATCCTGGTAGCTTATTTGATTTGTCCTTTGATAAAATAAGCCCATTAGCTTCGGAAGTTGTGGTACTGCTACGATCATTATATAATGCACCAGAATGGCTCGAAACATTAAATGTTACTATGTCACAATCATTGCAGGGAATTTCTTTAACAACTTGGTCAGAGGATAAACACGCAATAAAGATGATGATATCGCAAGCTTCTGGATCTGATGAGGATGGTGATGGAGAGACATTACAATTATCGAAAAATTCTTCCGAGGAGATGGAGTCGTGGAAACAGTTAATGTCAATTAGGTCTACCAAAGCAAAAATATATCGACGTGCCTTTTCTGCTCTAAGCGTATTGGGAGGATACATCGAGGGTCTTCATGTTGGAGGGAATGTGAAAATTCTTCCACGCTCGGGTTCATCTATCCAAGAATTAGCTTTTCGGGGAGCTAGAGGCACATTGGTGATGTATGACTCTACAAAATCAGCTGCAGAGGTTGTTATCAATGGAATAACAACATCTCAAGAATCTGAAAATGCAAAAGACAATACCAAAACAGGGAGTGAAGGAGTAAATAATGGATCAAGACCAGTTCGAGTACCCATAGAAGATCTCTGCGCGGTATCTGAAATTGAAGCGAATGTCGGATCCATCTCATTACAAATTGGACAGCATCTCTGTACGGATCATTTCGATTTATTGCTTTGCGAATTAAATCATTCAATTAAGGAAGCGAAAGAAGAAATTTTGGATGTTAATGCCTCTTCAACTGATGATCTTGACAATAATGATAACGATGTGACAGAAGAAGGAATGGCTGTAGAAGAGGCAGATGAGGATGATGATGAGGAAAGCGAACAAGAAATTTCCACCCCTTCTAAGATATCGGCTGAAGATATTCACGAAGAAATTGTGAAAGAAGAAATGCTTAACCGATTGGTTTTATGTCTTCAAGGATTTCGCTCCACTTCCCGAATTTTGCGTGATCCAAGATTTGCCAGCATGTTAATTGGAACCGAAAAAAGTCCGGAAGATCGATTGCGAAAACTATTTGAAATCGCCGTGATTCCTACCACCACCAGCGGATTAGGTGTGATTTCTTATCTTGAAGAAAGTTGGTTATATTTATGGTCCCGCTGGTACAATTTGCAACGAACTAAAATACAAATGTTGATTAAAAATACGAATGAAGATTGTGAAGCTCAACAGGCGAAAACAGATGCTGCAGCAGTAAAAGAGAAAAATGACCTTGGCCCGCCTTCCGCAAATTGTCAACAAATGATGGAAATGGGATTCCCACGAGAATGGTGCGAGATCGCTCTTTCTAGATGTGGACCAAATCTCGAAGCAGCGATTAATTTCTGCTTCGAGCACAGTGGGGATATGGAACGTCTTCTAGCTCAGCAGAAAGCTCACGCTGAATCCGGTACTGCTGCATCATCATCATCGAAAGGAAATTCCGACAGAAGTGCTCGCCATCGCGCAGCAGAAGCTTTAGTCAGTCCTCTGTTGGATCAATTATTGGAAATGGGGTTTCCATTGAAATGGTGTAAAAAAGCATTACGTGTGAATCAAAATAACGTTGATGCAGCTTTGACATGGATTTTATCGAACGGAGAAATGCTCGAAGCAGAAGATCGACGCGAAGAAGAAGAGGCTGAGAAGAAAAAAAGTGAAGGAAAAGAAAATGATGGCGATCATGATGGAATGGATGATGGTGATAATTGCCGAATCGTTACTCCAAACCCATTAGTTTCGGTATCTGGACATGCTTCCATTAGAGATGATTTATGCGTTGAAGGAATATCTGGGGGGGGATTTGCAAGTGTTGGAGCACGACAATGCCTTGTATCATCTGGAAAGTGGTATTATGAAGCAACATTACACACAAATGGATGTATTCAAATTGGATGGGCTGATGTGGCCTTTTTTGGATCTTCTGACAGAGGAGATGGAGTAGGAGATGGGCCACATTCCTGGTCTTATGATGGTTGGAGGCAACAAAAATGGCACGGATTATCGTCTCCATATGGAAGTCCATGGAAAGTCGGGGATGTTATTGGCTGCGCTGCAGACGCTGATTCAGGAACATTAATCTTTACCCTCAATGGAAAAATGATTACTGCCTCGATGGGTATTGCATTTGAAGGAATTCGATTCTCAGGGGGATTATACCCATGCGCTAGCTTCAATCGAAGAGAACGATTGCAATTTAATTTGGGAGGAAAACCCTTTAAATTTGATCCTCCTAATGCCTTTTTCAAGCCTATTTTATCGTCTATATGGACTGTAAAAGATAGTACTTCGTCCAATGTCGATAGAAAAAAGGAGATAGAAAATGGAACATTCGAAGACAGTTTAGAAGAAAATGTAGAAGAGTCATATCAATGGGAATCTCGGTATTTTGGTACAAGAGAAGCTGCCTCTAGTACACAAGCATCTTCATTATCATCATCGTCCTTAGTGCGTTCCTCCGCAACTGCTGCTTTAAATCAACGAATGGGTATTTCGCTAAGTAGAAGCGAAAATTCTCGAGGAAATTCGACAGATCATCCCGAGATTGTTTCCGATAATAATGTGTATAAGGAATTAGTGGAAACTACACGTTCCTTAGCTATCTTGCATGCTCGACGAACTTTATTGGCTTTGCTTTCAAGATGGCCAGAAGAAAGTGTTGGAAAGTTCCATTTAAATTGGCTGCTGGACAACGAAAGCAAAAAAAGTGAACAAGGAGCGCAATTATTTGTTCAGTTTATAAAATTAGCCGGAAGTTTAAGCGGGCAATTATCAGGAGCACCTAACTTGTTTGCTTCATACGATTCTCCATTTATGGATAGCGCCATCACACAGCTCCTGGATGGTGGAGCTTCAGGTCGCCACGCTTTATTTTTATTGAAGCCCATGGTTGGAAAAGCGATATCATTTCCTCTACAGCTCGATACAAACGCATTATTGTCGGCGATAATCCAATGTATTGAAGCTCAAATTCTAACTGCATCATATCGTAAATACTCAACGGTAGCTTGGGATGGATCTGATGCAGCAGTTATTTCCGGGTTAATCCAACTGCGGTTAGGCGAAGAACATTCGTCCTCAAATATTGACAGCATTGGCAGTAATGAAAGTAAGGCAGATGCTTCATCTCTTTCATGGAATGATGTGGATGCTTTAGAACATCCTAATTTGGCGTTGGCAGAGTGGTTAACTTTATTGACAACAGAAGCTTTGACGACTCCAGCACTCACAGCAAATGATGGTAAAAACTCAACATGTGATATTCATTTATCTCTCTTCAAATCTTGGTCGAGGTGCCTTCATTCAGCATCTGTATGCTTAAAAGAAAAGGGGGCATTGATGTTAAGTTTGATCGTTCATCATGCCTTACCATATGAATTTGATTTATTTTCATCGTCCGAATTAACGACCTCTTCCTCATCGATTGACAAGAAAAGGGATCCACAGCTAGTTGCATTAATTGAATCTTTTGTTCAATTTATTCCTATTAAGCGACTCATTCGACTCACAGAAGACAGATTACATGCTGAAAAACAATATTACCCTGTCGCGTCTCGGTATTTACAAAGTCTGGTTGAACTAGTATCAACGATGTATTTAGCGCATATGTATATTGGAAAAGAGGCATTATTTTATGAACATCCTGATGTTATTCATGATCGAGCACGATCTCGAAAGCAAATTCAAGTATTCCTTGCAGAAAAGAATTTGGAAGAAGTAACACTCGCTCGAGAACAAAGAGCAGTCCGTTTACTAAAAGAAAAAGAGGAGGCAAAAGTGAAAGCGGCCAAATTAGAAGAGACCAAACAGAAAGTACTTGAAGAGAATAAAGAGACGGAAGAAGATGTAGTTAATAGTGCCGATCAAGATGATCAAAGTAGTGTTGATAGTAGCATCATCCCTCAATCCACTTCGGAAAGTACAAGAAGTTATGGTATTGACATGATGGAAGTCGAACAAGGAATCAGCGATCGTAGCAGTATTGTAAATGACGATCATCGAGAAACATCCATTCCTGCTTCTGCTGACGAAGAGGACAACGGTGGTTCGAATAATTCTCATAATGAGATTGGTCGAGCTGCTGCAGCGGCCATAGTTGCTGACTTTAACATGGAACACGAAGACATGGATGCCCACACTATATCTACCTTGACAAGTATGGCAATGGCTTCCTCTCCTATGTTAATCGGTGGCCGTCGAATTACAGCTGCAGACATTTTACTATCTCGTGGAAATATTGCAAGTAAAGTGGCACTTTTATCTTCCGCAGCCTCTGCTTCATCAAAAAGAAGTAGTGCAGATGAAGCAGCAACCAAAGCGCAAGAAGCTAAACGTGCAGCGGATATAGCAGACGGAAATTTTGTCTATCCCGAAGCGGAGTGTCCTTTCGACACGAGTCAATTAACACCCGCAGAAATTCAGACGATGGAATCCGCGGCGCTGGGTATTATGAGTTGTGCCAATGCAGAAGAGGAAATGTATTGGCGCCATGGTCATACCCCCAATATTTTGTCCGATGTACCAGGAGCAGCGCTTTGGAGTGGAATGGCACATCAACATCCTGTTTCTCTTCATGAAAATGATGACCATAACGAGCTATCTGTGCCGCCACAAGAATCATTAGACATTCCTGAACTAAAAGTGGGATGTAAAGTTATTCGAGGACCTGATTGGAAATGGCGCGATCAAGATGGTGGAGAGGGAAGTATTGGGTCCATTGAAAGTGTAAGTCCATGGAGTGGTATAGATGGTGAAGGAATGTCCGTAAGATGGCCAAACGACTCGTTGTATACGTATCGATGGGGGGCAGATGGAAAATATGATTTAATTCATGTCCAAGTGAAAGAAGCAGATGTAGACATGAATGAAGATGAACATGATCGCAGCGTAACTGCGACAGCTTCCACTGATAGTATTGACGATACAGTGGAAGGTGCTTCTACACAACCGAAAGGATCGGCGGGTGAAAAAATCATAACCAAATATCCATTACCCCGAAAGACGACGAAAGGACGTGATGCAACATCATTTGGAAATGAATTAAAATTAGGTGTGTTGGTTCATTTGTATGAAAAAGAGAAATTGTCCGATCACGTCGTTCGATTGGGAGGATTGATCGAATATCCCGATTACCATGGTGCCACGGCTCGTATTGTGGGCGAAAAAAATTTGAAAGATGGAACGATGTGGTTTCAAGAATTGATCCTCGTGCGTGGATTTTTTAGTATAGGTTGGTCACTTCGATTTGGAAACGAACGTTGGCAGCCCGGTACGAAGTATCATTTATCACCCACGACTTCTGAAAATCAGGATGGTCCTCTAAATTCAGCGCAAGAGATGACTGGATCATTTCACTATACCGTGGTTGTCCACGGGGTAGCTCAAAAAGTAAATGGAAGTATCACGATCACGACCAAACAATTATTTGCCATGGATCTGGTCCAGCATCATCCGTCGCTCACAATTTCAAATGATGGATTAACGGTCACATGTGGCGGAGGCGAATCTCGGAATCTTGCGCTAGGCACGGTCGGATTTACCTCTGGCATTCATTATTGGGAAGTCAAGATTGACCAGGCGGAATTCGGAAGTGTTTTCATTGGCGTGTGTGAGAAAAATACGCTCTCGCTGCCGAATTCGCCCCATGTCTTAAGTTCCAACAATAATCATGGTTCTTCGAATAATAATCATAGCACCAGCAGCACTCCTGCGTCTCGACTCAATCGATGGCACGGATGGGGTTTTGTGAATTTCCGAGCGACGTATCATAATTCAACGGAACGTATTTACGGTGATCACTTTAATGCCGGGGACACCATTGGCGTTCGACTCGATATGGATGAAGGTAAGATTGCCTTTTTTATGGACGGTATTAAATATGGAGAACACATTGTGGGTGACTTGGGCGTGGCCTTTGATTCGATTCACGGAGCCTTCACCGGTGCCGCGCCGTCGTCCAAAACGCTCTTTCCCTGCATCGGCATGCGTAAATCCGGAGACCGAGTCACGTTGAGTAACAAGTGGGTCTCCAAACCCTTGTGTGCTCATGCGTATGTGCTTCAAGAAGCCGTGGAAGTATCGACGCTCATTCGAGCCTGGTCATTTGCATGTCGTAGGGGGGCTTCATCTCAAAACGCCAAAGACTCTGAAAATGTATCTCTGAGCACGTCGGTACTGGCCGAATCCTGGCACGAGTGGAAACGCTGGAACACTGGACGCTGGCGACAATATCCCGTTCGACCCAAGGGCGTGACGGTGGATTTCGATACCTCGTTTAGATCCTGTGCGGCCGTGAGTGCAGCGGCGGGACTCGCGGCACCGTACCTCACGGGAGACCGCGTTCGTATCACTACGTCGGGTGGACGAGAACTCGACCAGCCTGAAGAGGCTCTGGTCTTGGGTGTCTATCGTCACGCGCTGTGGTATCGTACCGAAACCCAGGGGAATGAAGGCGCGGAGGAAGGACGTGTTTGGGCCTGGTATTGGACGAAGGAAGAGCTCATGGGACTCATTTTGATTCGACGCAATGGGAAAGACATGACGCTTTTGGAACATTCGGCCACGGATGCCGTTAGTCCACTCATGCACGTAGATCAACCTCATTCTTCTTTGACTGAAAAAGAACGCCAGGCTCAAGACTCGCGATTGGATTTTATCACTCTTGCGACGGTCATAAATGAAGAAGATGCACACTGGACATATGCACGTGATATGCACGTGATTGCGGGAATGAATGCCTTGGGTCAGGCCTTGGGCGTCGATGCCCATCACATTCCCTTTTCCAAAATCCAGTCTGCCTCTGAATCTTCTTCTAGTCTCTTTACCGATCCAACACTTGCTCGAGTCTCGGGCTCTGAACTGCGTGCACGATGTGCCGTATTGCGTGTCGTGAATGCCAAAATCTCTCGAAATCTCTTTCTCTTGCGACTCGATGAACCATATCATCATTGCGTTTCGGCAGAAGGCGATGATGATTCATCCTCCATCATGCCCGAGGATCATATTCACTTTTGTTCGCCAAGTCAAGACCCGAAACCACCCCACGACGACCGACAACAACCCGATCTCACCGGCCCCGCGCTGTGTGCCACGCGTCGACTGTTATTCACGAGCACGAAGGTCAGATTTTGGGACGACCTCGTCAAGGCCACGACGACGACCACGCCATTGCCGAGTGACGAATATGAAGATCCGCGAGAAATTCGCAGCATCCGGATCAATCGTATTCAGGCTCAACCGTCGAAACTGCTGGCACTCGCGGCACCTGGTGATCGACTTCGCCGAAGTGTGTTTGGTCAACTGTATCGGGAAATGCGCACGTGGACCCCGTCACAGTTTCGTCGGGCGTATTGTGGCAAAGGCCACGGAGGTCAACGTCGCGCGTTCAAGGTCAAGTTTCTCGGCGAAGGCGTGAATGACTATGGCGGCCCATATCGTGCCGTGTTTGAACAAGTCGTGGACGAACTGTTGATGGACGAACAACTCGTAGCGTCGTGTCCTGGACATGCTGTTTCCACCACCTCGTCCCTTGGACTCTTGCCACTGCTGATTCCGACACCCAATCGTCGATCGAACACCGGATCGAATCAAGACAAGTACTTGCTCAATCCCGGCTGTGGCTCGAGCATGATGCCGTCGAACGCCGGTCAACATCACGGTCCCATGGCCCTAGAGCTGTATCGATTTCTCGGTAAGCTCATTGGCACGGCCACGAGACACGGACTCGTGATGGGATTTGATTTTCCAAGTGTCGTGTGGTCGCCCCTTGCCCAAGAATCCATCACGTGTCCACGTCAGGACTTGGCCAACGTCGACGTTGCCACGTGTCGTTTGTTGGACCACGTCGTGACAACATTCGACGCCACGAGTGAAAAAGGTACGTCCGAAGCATCATCGATCCGACGACAGGATGACCTGAAATCCCTCAACCGCTCAACCCCTCAACCCCGCACTAACACACACACTCTAGATGATTTTTGTCCCGAGCTTGTATTTACGACCCACTTGAGTGACGGATCCGAAGTCGAGTTGAAACCTCGCGGAAGTCAGACGCACGTTCGGACCTTGGAGCAAAAGGTCGAGTACGTCGACCTCGTGACTCGGCGTCGACTGTGTGAATCTCGAGCGCAACTCGGTGCCCTACGGCAAGGTCTGGCCTCGGTCTTGCCCATGGATCTCGGTGCGCTCTTTACCTCGCGAGAGCTAGAGCAACTCATTTGTGGCTCACGAACCGTCG
>JACKZZ010009659.1_pt1 | contig 22340 bp, 43 predicted proteins | sample 8027871 | NCBI WGS metagenome assembly JACKZZ01 (sample SAMN15724774, study PRJNA655200) | protist metagenome | isolation source: fluorescence activated cell sorting (FACS) single amplified genomes of... | place: USA: West Boothbay Harbor, Gulf of Maine | collected 2000-07-19 | reverse complement strand
AAACCCAAAAGCGGGATATCGAGCATATCATTTTATTGTAGATGCAGAGGGTGTTCCTACGGAGGTGCAGCTCAAGACTAATCGGCAAAAAGCGTTAAATCAAATAAGCCACGAGCCTTACAAAAAAGAAAAGCTAAATGCAGAAAGATTAAATGAACTTTCACTTTTAGCCATGAGGGCAGATATGGCCGAAGAAACAGCCCTAAGTGAATTTGAAATGCTTATGAAATACCCAAAAGCTGTTGAAAAGCAATTGACCTTAGGTTAAAATAATTTATTAAATTTATCTTTGCAAATAAAAATCTTGAAACGATGTCAAAAGTAAACGAGACACTAAGTGAACTAGGGATTGATGAAACAACCCTTCCTGCGGGACTTGGAATGAAAAAAAGAAAGTACGACCGCATGATTTCTGAGCTGAAAACAGCTAAGGAAGATGTGGGAGACGATGAAGTTGCTCAGGCAAGAATTGTCTATCTCGAAGATGAAGTCTTTGAGTATGGCGAGGATTTAATTGCGGGTCTTCATGTTTTAGCTGACAAAAGAGCTGAAAAGGAGGAGAAAGAACGCGCAAAAGAAGAAAGAAGATTAGCTCGAGAAGCGAAGCGTAAGGAAGCTGAACAAAAAACAGTTGAAAACGATGCGGTTGAGTCAAAAGATGAAGATGCGCAAGCTGAAAAAACGGAATCTTCGAGCGACGCAAGCGCAGAAGAAGTTGATGCCGAGTCTAAACAAGATGAAGCTGAAACAACGGATGAAGCGGAGCCTGCAACTAGCGAAGAAGAAATGGCTAACGCTACAGGGTCAGAAGAGGAAAAATCATCAGGGATAGGCTTAGGAACTATTCTTATTGGGGGTTTAGTCTTAGTAACGACTTTTGGAGCATACAATTATTTTAAACGTAGATAACACTGATGGCAGAGAAAACACTTGGCACCATTTTAAGACCATATCGATGGTACATTTTAGGGGGTATATTTTTTCTCTTTATCCGTGCTGCAAGAAAAACCGAATACCGCAAAAAATGGGGTTATGCAGAATATACAAATACAAGATTATTCGCTATGAATAATGGTGTTGACTTTGATAAGCTGACCGAAGATGAGAAGTGGGATTGGTATGATAGATACATGGAATTAAAAAAAGGAAATAATGAATAAAACTTTAAGATACTCTCTTATTGGTGCAAGTGTAGCTGCTGTTGCTCTTGTTGGTTACAGGTTCTTCAAGCGTCAAAAACTAATGAAAGAGCTCGGATTAAATACACCTAAGCCTCCAAAAGGTGGTGGAAGCACTTCTTCAGGCTCTAAGGACGAGTTTCCACTCAAGGTTGGTTCGAGAGGACCAAACGTGAAAAAACTTCAAGAATACTTGAATAAAAGCTCGTCAGCAGGTCTAGCTACGGATGGAATATTTGGGTCAAAAACTTTGGCTGCTTGGGTATTGGAACAACAACCCTTCAGCTCGTTTAAGCAAATGTATCCTGAGGCAGTTGAGGGACAGGTAAGTGAAAAGTATTTTAATAAATATATAAAGTAAAATGCAGCAAAAAAAAGCAATTTTGATTGGAGGCGGTGTTGCCGCAGGAGCGGTACTGATTTACCTATTAACAAGACGCAGAGCAGTTGCAGCACCTCCTCAAGGAGAATTTACTCCTGCTCCAACAGCTCAAGATGACCCTACTAAATTTCCATGGGCAGAACTTGGAAACGAGTTTTTAAATTTATGGAAAAACAGAAAAAGCAATACATCAAATACCTCGGCACCAACCGAAGCAGCGGTATCTCAGCCTTCGTTTTTGAAGCGGGGTTCTAAGGGTAGCAAAGTTGTTGCTCTACAAAAATGGTTGAATCAATCTTCAGGTGCAGGTTTGGTAACTGATGGAGATTTTGGACCATCTACTGAAGCGGCAGTTAAAAGAGAGCAGGACCCGTTTAGCGTATTTGAAGGAATGTACCCAAATTCAATTTATGGACAAGTCAGTAAGACTTTCTATGATTTGTTTATTAAGTCTTTCGAATAAACACGCTTATAATTCTGACTCATAAATGGCTTACAGGATAAAAAACTATACGAAACAACAAGCTAAAAAGTTTGGAGTGCAAGTTCGACCTAGTAAGGTAAAGGGGAAGAAAATAGACGTTATTAAAGACGGCAAGAAAATAGCAAGTGTTGGAGCGCTAGGCTATAACGACTATCCAACTTTTATGGAAAAAGAGCGGATGGGATTAGTGCCAAAAGGACACGCAAAATCAAGAAGAAAAGCATACAAGACGAGACACGACAAGGATAGAAAAGTCCGCAACTCAAACGGGTGGTGGGCAGATAAATTATTATGGTAAAAAAATAAAAATGGCAGGTTTCTCAGATGACAATGTTATGATGCAGCAATATTACGGCTCCTTTCCAACCACAAGTAAGGAAACCGCTGTGTCTCGTAAAGTAGGTATTAGAAAAGTAAATATTACTCCCGTTTCAAATGCGTCAGGTCCTTCGGGCGAAACACCTCGTGAGATGACCAAGGAGGAGTTACATGAATTTGCAGCTACGCGAGGAGCAGGCGCTCCCCTCCGTTTAGCGAGCGATTATATGGCTAGAGAGGCAACTCCTAAGTCAAAACCCACCTCAAGTAAAACGCTCATGTATGTAGCAGCATATGCTTTGGCAGCAGGTGTTGCATTCTTGGCCTATAAAAAATTCAAAGGGTAATGGCAGCGGGGCAGGGTTATGACCCAAACAAAAAAAGTAATTGGACAGCCTTAGCAGTAGTGTTAGGAGCAATGTCTTTAGGAATCTATTATATTTTGAAGCGATAATATGGCGAACGAACAACAACAATCAGAGCAAAGACGTGAGCGATTTAAAGAAAATCTGCACATGACTTTTTTATCTATAGCTATTTTATCATTTACCATTGGTATAGTAGTTAACTACTACACGCTTAAAAGACTAAACTCTAAGGGCTAATGAAGCTGATATCTCCCACGCAATCATTTAGAATAACATCGGGTTTTGGACCTCGCAATATCGGTGGTGGTGCGAGTAGAAATCACCGAGGGGTTGATATTGGAGTGCGCTCAGGAACGATAACTAGAGCACCTAAATCAGGAATTGTTAAGACGGCTACTTTTGCAAATAATAGCTGTGGGGGAACTATAGTAATTGAGCACGGGCCCGTTGCTGCCATTGGGGGAAGCATGACCACATCATACTGTCATATGAAAGAAATTTTCGTAAAAGTTGGGCAGTATGTGAACAAGGGTCAGGAGATAGGATTGACGGGTGGAGCAAGTAATGACAAGGGGCGTGGAAATTCTTTGGGTCCACATCTGCATTTTGGCGTAAAGAAAGATGGAGTATTTGTAGACCCTGAAAAATATTACAAAGGAGGAATTTTACGAGAGTCTTTGGCTATTCAGGGAGCTCAACTCGCTGTAATAGCATTAGCTGCGGGTTCAGTCGTTTACATTATTCAAAAAATAATCAAGTAGCTATGAAAATATTCGGTCAGGTATTAGACGGAAATTCAGGAGAGCCTTTAGTAGGAGTTACCCTGAAGACAACACCTATAGAAGGTGCAAAACCCGTTGCAAACGTAATAACAAAAAGAGACGGGTCCTTTGAGTTAGAAGACCCCAACCTAATGGACGACAACAAGGTGGAGTTTATACTTAATGGATATGTTGATGTTGCATTTCCTGCGAATGAGCTAACTCAAGGAAATCCAATTTACCTATATGAAGTTACTGCCGTAGAAGGTCAGCCTTTAGAAGGTGAACTTGAAATTCCAAAAACCACACCACTAAAAACCGACCTAAAAAGCAATAGTAAAATCCCATTATTGGTGATTGCGGCATCAGCGGCATTATTGTTTTTTATGTTCAGAAAGAAAAAATAAAATGGAAGAAGGAACAATGGAAAATCACTCGCCTCAGGCAGAAGCAGCGCCACAGGCTCCTCAAGCAGCGGAAGCGACAGCACAGCCTGAAATGGCGGAGGCGGGAATGGCTGTAGCCGAAGACCCTAAAGTAAAATATATGTCATTGGCTATTATGGGAATAGCAGCCGCATCGGTTATATATTCGATTTATTGGTATAGAAAGCAGTTGATAGCTATGGAGCAAAAGTCTAATGGCGGCTCTAAAACACAACAAGAAATTGAGGAAATCAAATTAAACCTAATGAGTTTAATGGGAGATAAATACCAAAGAATGTAATGGACAACTTGAATCAAGTAACTTATGGCAATCCAACATACGAGACAAAAATTTTGTTGGAAAAGCATTGTTTAGTAAGCGATTTGTTTGCTGAACTAACCAAAGACACCTACCCTGAAAACGACAGCGAAGCAACTAAAGAAGAGCTGAACGAAATTGTTCGTTCCCTAGCCGATTTGGATAAAATGAATCCAACGCTCTTACGTCGTTACATCAACTACGATAGGGCTATGATTGCCTATATAAAAACCATGCTGAAGGCAGAGGGTATAGAAGAAGACAAACTAATTCAAGAAATAGCGGGTGATATAGGTCCTTTAATCATGAAGCTGAAATATCATTTTCAAAGACCAAGACCCTATCAATTAGCAAACTATTATAAGTTGAAGCTGTTTCCAATGCGAAGCACATCAGCACTCAGCCCTGCATACCCTAGCGGGCACACAATTCAGAGCGTTGTTATTTTAACAATTATCGGAAACAAACACCCGAATATCTATCAATATTGCTCAAGGCTTTGGGAAGATATAGCGAATAGCAGGGTTGCTTTAGGGGTGCACTATCAAAGCGATAATGACTTTGGATTTTATGTTGCTCAACAAATTCTGAAGCACCCAAAGTTTGCTGAGAAGTACGGAATTTAGTCTTTCGCAAAAGTTATTTCTAATTTTTGTTTTAGAAAATAATTTGAAGTAATTTCTTTTGCTATTTTTGTTAAACACAAGATGCTATGATTACACCTAAAAGTATAAATCAACTATTTAATGCTGTAGGCAATGCTGTCAGCCGTGTTGGTGTGCACGGTGCTATATCTGCTTTAGAAAACTATGAGCTCAGAGGCGCTGATTACACATCGGAGTTTGATTTTGTAATGGACCTTGTGTCTGAAGAATTTGATATCTCAAAGAAAGACCTGATTTACGGAAATTCAAAAAAAGGAGGTTTGCGCACTTCAGCTCTTGAGTGCTCGGCATATATTCTTAGCGAACATGTGAAAATTGACCGAAAAATCATTTCAGATTACCTCAATAAACACATAAGTATTATCTCGAGATACATTACCGCTGCAAAAAAAATACGACCCAAATCATCCATTTGAAAAAGACAAATACAACAAGTTTAAATCAGTGGAGGCTAGAATACTTGAAGAACTAAGTAAAAAACAAACACTCATCAATTAAAAAAAATGGCAAAGAAACAACCTAGTGAGGCTCAAGACCCCGTTGAATTTTTAGAAGACGCTATCATTGAAGAAACGATACCGCAAGGCGATAATACTACTGATTATAATCCATTAGGCGAATCGGTAAAAGAAAGAAGCTATACTAAGCCAAATATTGATGGTGCAAACCTAGGGGCAGATATTGACGAACCTGTTTTTGCCCCACCTTCATTTGAGGATATGCAAGAGCCAACAGGATTTGAGGCGGCTGAAGAACAGCCTTTCGCAAACCCTGCAATGAATGACCTTGACGATAAGGACAAGAAGTATGCTACCGAACAAATGGTAGATACGGTTTTGGATGGATATGAAAAAATCACGGGTCTAGCCAATAACCTAGTTCAGATTAAAGACCGCAAAATACAGGAAATGGTTTCCAAGGGTGAGATAGACCCTAGAACTAGGATTCCTATTGATGCGTCAGGAAATTCAATAACTATAAGCGAGTTTGTTCAAGATTATAACGAGCAAACTGCAGAGGCTATTCAAACAACACCTGAATTTAAGAAAAAGGTAAAGCCTGCAATGGTTCGTGTGTTTGAAAAGCGTGGTATAGGAATGACCGATGAGCAATTCCTTATGTATATGTTTGGTACCGATATGGTACAAAAGGGCGCTGTTGTTTTTTCATTACGAAACAACATGCAGAACATGATGAACATGATGAAAGAGATGAGTCAGCAAAAGATGTCTACTCAAGCTCCGCCACCACCAACCCCTAGGCCTGTTGAGAAAGAACCTGTAAAGCAAGAAGTAAAACCCGAACCTGTAGAATTTATCGAACCTGAAGAAGAGGTTATTGGATTCGAAGATGAGGGACCTGTTTTCGATGGCGCTCCTGAATTCGGGGACCCTGCAATTTTATCCGAACTTGAGAGATTAAGCGAAGAGGGTAATGCGCAGCCTCAGCCTGAAAAACCAAAGCGTAAACGAGGCAGACCTCGTAAAACCGATAAGTAAATAAAAATTTTGAATTATGCGTGAGCCGAAACTTGGAGTAGCCGTAGGTAGAAAGGGTGTGGGTAAAACCTACACTACGAATCAAATGCTTGCACAATACGTTCAGGGTTTTGGTGGTGCCAAGCCAAGAAAAGCCTTGATTTTAGATGTAAACGATGAGTTTGAAGATTTGCGGGCCATACGCTTATCTGATACAATGAAGTTTTCGGTACATCCTAAGATTGAGGCTAGGCGAATTCGTCCATTTGGAAACGACGGAAAGCGTTGGACTATAAAAGAAATTCAAGAGGCACTATTTTATGTATTAGATAACTTTAGAGGTGGGTTATTACTAATCGAGGACATTAATAGATACATATCGGATTACTTACCAAATGATTTAGTTGGAGCAATTTGTACCAACCGACATACCGATACTGATATAATAATGCACTTTCAATCCGTTGGACGGGTTACAACAAAAATTTGGCAAAACATCAATTGGGTAAGATTTCATAAAAACACCGATAGTGTAGACAGGCACAAGCAAAAGTTTGAAGATAAATATGAGCTTTTGAAAATCATCGAGCTCATGGTCAATAAGCAATACTACGATGGAAACAAGCGTTTCTATGTTTATGCTGATATCGACGACGAAAAAATTAGAGGTAATTACACTCCTGAAATGATGAATGTAGCAATAGATGAATTTATTTCTTCGCAATACCGAAAAATTATTCAGCCTATGCTGCAAGAAAGAACTATGGAAGGCGGTAAGAAATATACTCCCGCAGAGGCCGTTCAGGCCACTAAAAGCAGAATCATTCAGAATTACTGCTAACTAATTGCAACAAACTTAGTTGCACTTAAAGTTTATTGCCTAAAACAATTTTCCCGTAAACTATTCTTAATTTCGTAAGCGGTAGTCTGAACTACCATGGATTTAATGTTTTAGTTTAATTTTTAATCATTCTGCAATGAATTATAAGGCAATCTTAGGTCAAGTAGCTGTAGTTGTAGTAGGTGTATTAGTAGCAGGTCAAGTTCAACAAATGTTGGACCGCGCTCGCACTTCAGCTCCTTCTGCCGAGTAACTTAGTTTTTAATTTTTTAATATTCAACGAAAATGTCAAACATTCGTCAATATTTAGCTGAAGCACAAAACGCAGCACACGAGTCTTTCTCGAGCGCTGATGGCTTCATGGATGACGTTTCTTTCACAGGAGACGAATTCTTCAACGCAAACGGAGTAGGTGCCCCTGCGGCTCCAACTTCTCAACCTTACATTATCACTGTCACTTCAACAAGTGGTGCTGCTGTATCTGATTTCGAGGTATTGGGTTCTTACGAGAACATCAACAACTCGGGTTTCACGGCAGGTGGTAACTTGGTTATCGGTTCAATCACCATCTCTTCAGGTATTTCTAACATTACCTACCGCGAGATGTTGTATCAATTTATGCAAAACCCATTCAGCGTGGGTCTAACGTACATTCAATCTGCTACTTCTAACCAAGTATTAGAGACATTGACGTTGAACACTCGTGATGCGAATGGTAACAGCGCAAGCAAGGCGTTAGTACCAACTATCGACCCTTATCAGCAGCAGTCTGATATCGTTGCTATGAAGTACCCTTACCGCATTGACGGCTTTACGAAGATTACTCTTCGTCAAGTATTGGCTAATGCAACGGTGAAACTTTACTTCTACCCAAGCGACAATATCAACATTGCTCGTGGTTTAGCAGGTCGTGCGGTTTCTCGCCAATATGGCAACCCAGGTGTTGTTCGTACTCAGAGTGTAGCCCTACGCGGGTAATCAATCTGATTCAACAATATCACAGGTAGTCTGCGATTAGTTAAGGGGGTTGAGTGGAGTAATCTATTCAGCCCCTTTTTATTAAAAAAAATAAGGTATGACCATATACGAATACATAGCAGTAAACAACCCGACTCAAGCCGAACGACTGATTCGTAGGTTTGGGTATGAGTCTTTACGAGGTTCTGACCTTGGCGATAATTTACGCGAGGTTGTTGCTCAAGAAGGCGAAGAGGCTTTACGAGCGGTTTTGGAATTGCATCCTGACCGAGACATTCTTGTCGAAGTTTTTGCAGCCAAAGAAGAAAAGGAATCTTGTGGTTGTTCCAAAGGAAAATGCAGTTGCAAACCAAAGCAGGAATACATGAATGCCGATGGTTGGGCTAGCGCTGCCGCTCAAGAGCGTACAGCAGCTCAGGTTTCTGCATCACAAACAAATACATTTTTAATGGCGGCAGCCTTAATACTTGCAGTAGCAATCATTGTTAAGAAATAACTATGGAAAGTTTAGAAAAATTTGGTAGAGCTTGGGGTACAGCAGTACAGGCTCATCCTGAAGAAATAAAAGCGCTTTTGAAGCGTAATGGTGTTTTCACACCTGATAATGCTGATTTACCCACTCTAACAAAAATGTCTTTAACCGCACTAGGTACAAGCGAGGCCTTCCGTAATGACGCTGCACAATGGTCACAGGGGAAAGTAAAACAATTTTCAAATTCAAATGGAACGGGCGACCCTGTTTTAGATACAACAAGCGTTGGTTCTACCGACTCTACGGGCTCTAATATCCCAACCGAAGCTATCTTTAATTTAATCGGTCGTTCAATTTCCGCATGGGGACAAACTAGAGCTGCTCGATATAATGCTGAAGCAGCAGCCGCATATGCTCAAGCACAACAAGACCAAAATCAAAACACAGGAATGCCCACTCCTCCTCAGCAAGCAGGTTTTAGTTTTGGAAAACCCGCTTTATATGTGTTATTAGTAGGTGTAGTAGGATATACTATTTACTATTTTGTGAAGAAAAAGTGATGAGAAATCCTGAAGATGCAAATACACCTATTGGTCCTAAAACCAATGAATCCGTGAAAGATTCTATGGGCGGCGGATTTGTTCAGAGTCACGAAAATAGATACAATTCGTGACTCTGAAGATAAAAGGATTATTATTAATTGCGGTTGTGGTTTTTGTTACAACCAAGCTATTGAAATAAAAAATTATGGCTCAACCACAAAACGGCGGCGACTATCTTGAAGAAGTTAAGGCTATTCGTGATGGAGATGTAAGAAGTAAGATGCATACTAACATTAAAAACAATGTTACGGGTGCAACAATTGGAGTAGTAGCAGGAGCTATGTACGGAGCCTATAGAAAGCATAATATTTTTCTTACGGCTTTTGTTGGTTTGTTATTAGGAGGTGTAACCTCTTACTTAGTAATGGGCAATGAATAAAAAATTAATCATTGGGGGAATACTTGGAGTAGCGCTAATCTATCTTGTCATGCGTAAGCGTAAGCAGGAAAAAGACTTAGCGGACCCTGAGAAACAAGACGTTCTTGAAGAGGCCGATGGACCTATGTGGTACGAGGATGGAATGGTTCAGAAGATTTTTGTCTTCCTCAATGAAGAAATGAAAAAAAGAGGATTTGGAGCTGTTGAAATACGAGCACAAACCTACACAAGTAACGGCTCTGATATACAAGAAATTAGTGCCGACGCATTTAGAGATGCAAATAAAATTATGGCTGAAAAGCTGCTAGAATCTAAATCATATGTCAACAACGCTGAGATGAAGAATTCCTATCGTTTGTGGTTGATGCGCAACGCTCGAATGGACAAGCCAAGAGAGTATCGTTTGGAAGATTTAGGGGCGGCACCAATGCCAAACTACACGGATATGGTTTTCAATAGACCGAAACCTCAGTCTGCGTCTTATAAAATAAAAGAAGGTATATAATGGAACAAGAAACTCCAAAAACAGCCAATCAATTGTATCGTGAAAGCGGAACAACGCTTTCTTTTAAAGAATGGATTGAAAGAGAAAAGGCAAAGGGCACGGAAATGATGAACAAGGATATTGCTGATGCAATAGCAAGACTTGATGGGTCATCGGATAGTGAAAAAAGACAGGTTCCAACGACTTGGTATGGCTTAAACAAAAACGTCTTTGTTTTTGGAGCTGTCGTGGTTGGCGCAGCAATAGTGTATACAATTTATAAAAAGAGAAAAAAATGAAAAGACGTAATCTAATAATTTTAGCAGCTTTAGCAGGTGTTGGCGTTTACATAGCCGTTAGAAGACGTAAAGGAGAATCTGCTCAAGCCGTAGTTTCAGAAGTGGCTTCAAATGACACTGCAAGTACACCCGCCAATTCTAAAAAAGGTAAATCAGGGATAGTAGATGCTATATTCAAGGGTAATTATTATGTGAATGAAGTGTTTAACCCTACAAGCGTAAGCAGCACTTTTAAGAATCGTGTTTATACCAAAGTTGAAGACCTATATGGGGTTAAAACGAGTTCGTACCCTAACTCAAAACTTAACACATTGTATCGTCGATTGTATGATAAGCTAAATGCCAAGCGTGTAAGGCCAAGCACAGCCTCCTTGGGTCAAATCGGTTCTGCTCTAAGAGAGCTAGCTCAGGAAGGCTTTGATTTCAGCACCGCATTAAGGTCACCCGCAAATCCAAATAGAGGTCCGCAGCGTGGTTCAGGTGATGCTAGAGATATGATGTTTAGCGGTTTTGTAAGCTAAGAGAATCATAGAAATTTTTGCTGTAGATACAATTTATAGAAAGAGAAAAAAATGAAAGTTAACACTAAAATTATATTAGGAGTAGCCGCAGTTGCAGGTGCTTATTGGCTTTGGAAGAAGAAAAACTCCAAACCTCATCCCTCTACATTTCGTAATGGCGAAGAATGTGTTGCAAATGGATATTTTTGGGGCGGGACAGGTATTGTAGCTGCTTGTTTCCAAAATCAGGAGGAAGCGTACATGTAATAGAAAGAGATAAAATGAAATATAGAGTAAATACAAGATTTGAGCAGATGAGTTTGGCGATAGACATGGTTTCTAATCGTCCTACTAAAGTGCACATAAAAGTGTATGACGAGGACGCTCCTAAGCGTGTATTTACTGATAGATATAAGACTATCAACGGAAACGAAAAGTTTCTTATAAGAATGCCATTATCTCCAAAAAACGCTGTGATTGAAGTCATGGATGAAGGCGAGAAAGCAACAGGCAGACCATCTGAAACATTCAGAGTGACGAAGCTCGATAAGGTGCCCTTACAAAAACGAACGGATAAAATGGATATACGAAACATGTCCGTTGCATCCTTTGTGGATTTTGCACAGCGATTTAGTTTTAATGCATCTTACTTAGAGACGGGTAAGAAATATCGTAGTCAGGATGGTAGATTCTTGATAGAATATGTTCAGGAAATCATAGGTAACAACGGCAGAAAGCTAAATACCCCCGCTCGTATTTCTAAACAAACGGGAAGAATACAAGTATCTAAGGCAAAGTTTGAGAGGTATACTATTCCAATGCGAATGGCTATCCTTCTCCATGAGTTTTCTCACTATTATCTTAATGATAACATAGACAATGAGAGCGAAGCAGATATCAACTCTTTACTGATTTATTTAAGCCTAGGATATCCTAGAATTGAAGCATATCAAGCGTTCTTAGAGGTATTTAAGAACAGCCCAAGTGCTCAAAACAAGCAGCGTTATGAGTTGATAAACAACTACATACGCAATTTTGAAAAACAAAAAATGGTGATTTACTAATGGCAAAGTCAACAAATTTTAACGCAGTAAGTAAGAAAGCAGGCAGTGCTTTAGCAGGTACGGGCAATTTTATAAAAGGCAATTGGCAACCACTTTTATATTTAGGAGGTGCTGTAGTAGCTATAATTTTAGTTCGAAGAGTTGTTAAAGCATTTGACTTTGGTTTTGATGAAGCCGAAGAAGACCGTGAAGATGCCAAAGAACAACAAGCAGGTGGAAAAAATTTTACTCTTGCGGGTAATCCAACGGACGGCTCAACAGCTAAAATTTCTATAGGTCAGGCAAACACTATCGCGCAACAGCAGTTTAATGCAATGAACGAAATAGGTACTAATGAAACAACTCTTGTTGTGTCTTTAAAGCCGCTTAATGGAGCGGACCTTAGATTGGTGTACTTGGAATTTGGGACTGTTTATTATAATGGCTTTGGATGGATTGGAAAATTCGGTACACGAAGAGATTTGTTTGGATGGTACGATGCTGAATTAGGAAACAATTCTGAATATCGTGCACAATTAAGAGAAATTTGGGCGAAAAGCGGTATACCAATCACGTTTTAACTATTTTAAAAACAGGAAATAATGGCATATACATTAGAAGGTAATACTTACAAAACGTCAACTCGAGCTAAAAGAATCGAGGAAGAAGCTCTTAACTTCATGAATAAAGCGATTGGTGACGCTATCAAAGTAAAGGATTGTGTAAAACTTGAACAACTTCGCTATTTCTTTAAAAACAAAAAAGCTGCTTATGCTGCGGAAGCGGTTAAAGGAGGTTTTAATGAGAAAAGAGCAAATAGCAAGTATGCAGAAGCTGCAAGTGCTGCTTTAGCTCGAGTCGAAGTTGCATTTATTCAAAGTTCTTGTGCTCAACAAATAGAGGGGATGGATGCAGAAACACTATCAAGAAGACAGCAAGAGGCTTTTGAGCAAGTTGACGCAAACTTAGGCTCTGACTTAGCCCTGAAAGAGTATTTAATCTACGGCCTCGGAGCCGCAGCGGTATTATTTGGTACATTTTTCATAATATTAAAAAGACGTAAAAAATGAATTTAAATCGTGAATTAGGGTTAAAAAGCCCAAGTCGCTACTCAAACATGACGGATAATATGCCGATGGACCCTATTGAACCTGAGTTTCAAGACGCAGCAATTGATATAGAAAATATTGTTGACGAGGGTGCGGCCAAATTAGGAAGCGTTGCTGAAGATGCGATTGAAAAAGGAAAAGAGATTGGTGGTTTAGTTTTAGGAGAGGCCAAAAGCGCAGCAAATGCATTAACCCGCAGTTCTCAAAGATTAGATAGCAATGAAAGAGTTTTTAGCTTTATTCCAAACAGCCTTTTAGTATACGGAGGCTTGGCTTTAGCTATTTACTACTTCACAAAAAAGTAGAATTATGAACCCGATAGTTATAGCAGGAGGAATTATAGCACTCCTCTTATTAAATAGAAAGTCAAAGGCACAAACTCAGATGCCTCAGTCAAGCGGACCTATTCCAAGTCCTGCGAATCCATCGGGATTAGATAAGACTATGGGTCCTTTAACTACAAGTGACCCAATAACAAGCCCTTCAAATCCTGCGGGATTAGATGTGCCGAGTGAGTCTATATCGAGCCCTGCGAACCCTGATGTTTTAGCAAAAGATGTGGAGCCCTCAGGCGAATATGAGGTGGTAAGCGATGGGAATTGGACTCCAAGCCCTGCAAACCCAAAAGGATTACAAGAAGAGTTAATGCTTGACACATCTAAGCCTGTTTCAAGCCCCGCTAATCCGAAGGGACTTATAGATATCCTTATATCGAACGAAGAAAGCAAAAGCGGCTCTTCATCAAGTGACCCAATTGCAAGTCCTGCGAATCCTAAAGGTTTGGATACCCCTACAGGACCCACTACTAATAGCGACCCTCAAACAGGATTGAGTCTTGAAGGTGCAAATACATCGGGTAAGACAACAACAAATACGGCAGATGGCGGTAGTATGACAATAGGGTTTAACAAAAACTATCCGCTACTTAATAGAAAAGACTCAAACGCCTTTGAAAGTCTTGCTAAATCTTATGGAATCGGTGATGATATTGTTGTAGATGGTTATAGATTAGGGCTTGGTTCTTACAACGTCTTTAGAGATTGGCTATTAGAAAAAACAGGTTTCACTAAGGCTCAAGCGGGTTGGAGGAAACTCGGTTCGGCACCATATAGAGCAAGAGTATATTTACTTGCAAAGCAAAAGGGTATTCCTCTTAATGAAGAAACTATAAAAGAGTTCATTAAACTCAGAGATAAAAGGGTTGCTGAATATAAACTATCAAAGCAAAAATCAAAGGAAAGAGCGGCAAGGCCTAAATCAAAAGTTTTTGCAGGAAAAGTCCTTGACGAGAACGGGAATTATGTAACCCCGAAAGGTCAACAAGATTGTCCTGATGGATACAAGTACATTTCGAATGCGGGTTGGTCAGGATGTGTTAGCCCTGAGCGCTATGAACAATGGGCGATACAAATGGCATATGCCATGAACGATATTCCTGTAAGATTAACCTCTTGGACGGGAACTCAAAATGGAGTGGAAGTTAGGAATAGCAGAAAGTTTAGCAAGACGATTGATTATCCTGAGAACATTTTTAAGAAAAATATATCGAGTTATGGGCTTTCTTACACGGATTCCTTAAAAGGTCTTACAAATTCTTTCGAATTCAAGAATAATTTTTGGGGCACGAAAGATGGAAAGTATGTTATCTTATATGGTAAGGTAAGGGTTAAAATGAACGACGGCAAAATTCAAAAGTTTTATGTCGTTTACCCTGTAACTAAGGAAGAGTTTGATAAATGGAAAGAAGCGGCTTATTACATCGAACTTTCCAAAAAGAAGAAATAAAAGAATAGCATGAAACTCAAAACAGGGCTTTTTGTATTAGGCGGCGGTCTAGGATTATATGCGATATATCGTTATGCGGTGCGTCAAGGCGCTTTAGCGATGAATTGGGACTACAAGATTAAATATCTAGCCCCGAGCTCCGTAGACGCAAATAAAATAGTTTTTGAGGGTGTTATGGACATTATAAACCCTTCAAATTTTGCTATTATGGTGAATTCGTATTCACTTGATTTCAGCTACAAGGGAACTTACATTGCTAATGCAAGCTCTAATCAATCTTTTGTGGTTGAGCCTGATACTACCTTTCCCGCACCATTGAGATTAGAAGTTCAAAAATCCGCACTGAAAGGAGCGGCCACATCTTTATTAGAAGAGGTCGTAAAGCAGACTCCTATTCGTTTTGGAATTCAGGGTACGGCAAACATCAATTTTGGCGGTCTAACAAGAAATATCAAATTAGATATTCCTGATTATACTTATTCATCAGATATAGCAGCGGAATACAATGTCGAAAAACCTTTGCGGGATGTGAAGGGTTGGCTATGTAAGAATCTATATATTTGTGTTTAAGGACAAATTAAGAAACTTATGATTTTTGAGAAGACAAGAGACATTATGCTCAAAGGCATTAATAAGTATGCGAAGTTGTTTGGCGCACAAACCAATCAAATTCAAATTAAGATTAATGCTTTTGAAGACGGGAATTTGACATATACAATTTGTCAAGAGTGGCAACCGAAAGAGGAAATCACTTTTTTGCAGATAATGGACCGAAAGATAGACCTGTTAGGCTATGAGATGTTAAGCAGTCCATTCATGCACAAGAGTTTAGTGAAATTCTCAAAGGACCATGAAAGTGAGTTGGAAAATGTAAGTGCTTTTTTAAGTAAGTATAAAGAGTCAGTGGCCCTTTCGGTATTTGTAAATACGGATTGTGTTCGTTCGCTCACTTTAGAAAGACACTTTGCAGAAATGGGAATGTAATGGCAGTAAAAAAGACTTCGGTTCAAGTGAGCCACGAGGACATAGATTGGATTAAGCATAAGATTTCAGAGATGGACATCTCGCTTACTCGAATTCAGCAATGTGTAATCGGTGATGCTCAATATGGTCAAATTGGCTTGGTTAAACAGGTTGAAGAACATCAGGAATACATAGACAAGGACAAGGCCTACAAATCAAAAATTGCAGGAGGTTTACTTGTTGTAGGAACGATTTGGACCTTTGTTTTGAAGTTTTGGGATAAAATATTTCAGGTATAGATTATGGAAACAACGCAAAAAAATGCCGACAAAGAGTTGGTAAAATTCATTTACTATAAGCCGCAAAGCATGATGCGGTTTCTTAGTAGAAACGGCGTTGTTCTAAATGCTAAACCAACTCGTCGAGAAATCCTATACAAGACATTTGAAAAGCTAGACGATAAAAAATTCGTTAACAGCTTGAATCAAATGCTGAACGCAGAGCGGGACGAAAACAACTCAAATGTGGTGCCGCTCATTGTTATTGCGGCTATTTCAGGTGTAAGTTTAGTTGCTACAGGTGTAGACCAATATCGAAAAAGAAGAACAGCGACAAGAATTGGAGAAGCTAATGTGTATGCAAATGAGCTTGCGTCTTATGAGCAGAGCAGAAGCATAAAGGCCGCTGAGATGGACGAGCAAATTGCCGAGTCCGTTGATGACTATCAACAAACATTATTACAGCAAAGCACAAAGCGTCAAAAGAACGCAATCTATATAGTTGGAGCTGTTGGCGCAGTTTTACTCGTTGTATTATTCACTAAAAACCTTTGGAGCAATGGCGGTTAATCCATCAACAGCGTCACAAGTAGCAGGAACAGCCGCTAAAGGAGCTAAAACCGCAAATTTTGTGGTAATGGTTGCTGAAGCAGGTGGTAAACTTGCCTTAGGTGCGTACAACAATAATCAACTTAGAAAACTTGAAGAAACTCTTAATCTTATGACTCTTGCTCAACAAGAGGAGTTTGCTCAAGAGATGGCAAGAACGAATGAGTCTACAGCGCAGTTACGTCTGATGCTCGACACATATCAAAAAGCTAAAGAATTAGAACTAAACCAAGGCAGTAATCGTATTAGAAATTTTGCATTAGTCATGATAGGATTAGGCATTGTTTCAATAGGTATTATTCTTGCAATAAGAAAAAAATAGTATGACTTCAGAGGTAAAAAATATTTTAGTTGTTTCAGGTGTGTGTGTTCTTATGCTTTACCTGTTCCGTAAGCCCGCTTTAAAGCTAGCGAAGGACCAAGTTGAAGATAGCCCATATGGGGCACCTGCGGAGGCATCTATGTCCGATGCTGAAAAACAAGATAATGCGGCAGTTGCTCTAAATGCAATGGCTGCTGCAATCAACGCAGGAGAAAGTAAGTCTGAACTTAATAAGTTGAACACCATTTTATACAACGAAAAAGGAGTTAAAGTTTTACCTTCAAAATCAGGTGGATTGAAAGTAGTTGACCGCAGTGGCCGTGTAATCCTAGAAAGATGATAAATGGCAGGCACATACTCCCCTACGATAACAACATTTCCTAATGCGCTTTTAACAGCAGATAGCCTTGGGGACACTTCTTACGACGAGATTGTATCAAGTCTAAAAGCGAATGTGTATGTGTGTAATAGTGCCGACATTCAAGCGAGCACCACATCGCAGCTTAATGAGTTGATTTACGTCAATGAATATGATTCAAATGGCGACCTAATCAATCATGTTATAACGCCCGATACCGACCCTTATCAATTTCAAAAAAGTCTTAAATTAGAATTTGAAGGCGAGGGCTTAATTTTAGACGGAAGAACATCACTTGGTGTTGATTTATTAGCCAATTCTAGCACTCAGATTGATTTTAATAGTGGACAATTCGACCCTTCGGATACCGAAGAAATAATTCAGGCAGAAGATTCGGGCTCCATTGATAAACTTAAAAAGGAGTCCATAGACACACTTCTTACCGAAAAGGCCCTGAAAAATACAGCGAAAACATTTGATTATGATTTGCTTAACCGAAGTGGCCTTGTTGATAATGCTTATACTAAATTAGAGAACGGGCAGTCTATATCATTAGACAACCTATTTGAAGGATTTGTAGACGAAATATGATAAAGGATATTAATACTTACGAGTTGAATGGTTTGCAAATAAATGAATGTGCAAAATGTACAGCATATCATTTAGTTTATGATGACGATGGTTTAATCCACTATCTCGCTGAACAAGAGATTACAATTTCCACGTCTCAAAACTTATTTGTTGCAACTACTCAGAGCGAAGTTGCTGATAAAATTGATTCAAATCTTTTATATTTCGACAGCCGCAGTGAAATCTCAGATGACTGCTTAAAAGAATTTTTCAATTAGTATGGGAGAAACTAGCGGAATATCGATAAGGCTTGCAAATAATTACTCTCGACCTGTAAGGGTGGAGGTTTTAGGAAACAACGCAAGTAATATGAGCCAAATTGGAGCAGACACCTCTTATGAGTGGGACCTCTCTTCAGAAACATTTGGTGGAGTAGACACAATTGCTATCGAGGTCAGAAAGACAGGCGAAGTAGCGTATGAAACATTGTTTACGGCACTTACAGACTTGTCTATAGGCGGCTGTGCAAAGACATTATCAACCCTAAACATTGGATATTTCGAGGCGCAAGGGAATATCATTTATGCCCTAAACAAGGACCTTGAATATGGTGAAATCGAACTTCGACTCGGAACATACAATCCAACCAACACCCTTGAGGCTGCGTACAATTTTGCTGTGCCCGTTGGAAGCGTCCTGCGCAATGAAACCTATCCTACTCAAAGCCTATTTAACACGAGTTTCTCGGGCGCTGTAGATAATGCGGTAAATAATACTAATGCACTTTCTTGGATTCAAACCTATGGAATAAGAACATTGTTTTTACTCAATGGTATTGCAACTAATGATGGTGGCGCTAGCGTAGTTTTAACAACTTTATCACCTAAAAGCGCATCATTACAGCCGATTTTTGTCGATAGCAATGGTCTTGTGACTCAGGGATACTCCTACACGCCATCAGGGGGCGCTACAGGCGGTTGTATAGTGTTTCCGACGGGTAACGCCACCGAGGTAACTGCGATTACTTTAACGGGCATGAATACGGATATCCTGTATTACGATAATCAGGTTTGGCCAAATTTAACGACCATAGTATACAATTCAAATGCGGGAGATTTAACTTCAGCAGGAGGGATGTTGGACCAATTGACGGGGTTAAACACATTTAATTATTACAATAATGGGGTTCGCACGATTTCTTCAGGTTTTACAACTCCTGAAATAAACGCAGTAAATCTTGGCACACTAAACCTCGACGGACCCGCTGTTATTCCCGCCTCAACATTTACTACAAATACTGATTTTAATCTCGGCACGTCTTCCGTTAATAATTTGGTTGTAGAGAGCTACAACAATGCATATAACAACTTTAGTCTAGCAGTTACAAACAATGAAGTACAGCACTTGTATCAGTTTAATGATAATATGGTCGTGGGTTCTGCGTTTAATACCAAATATGAAAACAAACAAGATACGTTTGCTACAGGTCAATTGATAATCACAAACGGTTCAGGTTTGACTTTTGATGACTTGGTGACTCCAATAAAATGTAATGGTTGGTTCAGGGTTAGAATGAATCTAAGCGGGCTTACCGATTTTCCTCCTATCGCAGAGCTCAATCAACTTGAGAATACAGGAACAGCCTTTGCTATAAATCTGCTTTTAAATTCAAATGCTCTTCCTGTCAGCGTGGTAAACCAAGTTTTGATAGATTTAGACTCAATAACCACGGGCTATACAGGTTATTCAGGAACGATAAACCTTTCGGGTCAAACACCTTCGGCACCCCCATCAGGAGCAGGCGCTACGGCTAAAACTAATTTGATAGGTAAAGGATTCACTCTAATTACGGACTAACTACCACAGGCCTCACAATCTTCAGGATTATTAAAATCGCAAGTCGGTTGTTCTGCGTTTGATAATGAGTCAATAAAGGATTGAAAGTCGTCCATTTTGTAGTTTTAATTAAACATTAGGGAAAAAAAGGGGGCCTCTTTCGAAACCCCCCCCGTTTTTGTTTTAGTGTAAATCCAAGTCAAAAAGCGTAAAGGTGCAGACCTCACTTCCGACAATGCTAAGATATATATTTCCCTTGCTTTTTACGCACGAGTAGATAGTATTAAGCGCAAATTGAAATTCGCAAATACTTTAACCCCTAGATGTTATTTTATCAAATTCTTCTTGTAGCATCCACCCGTCCCGTGAATGTTTTGAGCCAACCCAAATGTACGCTTGACCATTACGGACTCGCTTAGAGATACCCGTTATTGGCATCTCGATTCGAACATCACATAACCTCTCATACGGAATTTCGTTTCCAATTCGAGCGCCAAATTCCTCTAACATGGCATCAGCTACATCCTTCGATTCAGCTTCCATTATGATTGGCTTATCTACACCTTCAAAAAAATAATTGTAAAACTTGATTTTGTTATCATCTTGCATCTCACTGAATTTCAGAAATAGCCTTGTACAGGTCTATTTTCATTTCTTGAATTATGCCTGATTCACGGCCTAAAGAGCTGTGTCTCAAAACAAATAGGTCTACCATTCTATAAAGGCTGTCCTTGTGCCAACTGAAATTTTTGTCACTTTTTATTGTTGCGAATAAACTTTTGTACTCATTCAATATGCTCGCCATAACTTAGTAAATTAGTAGTACCCAAGTATCTTGTGTCTCAATTTGGGTAAGTTTCTTGATTTGGGGAGGGTTTCGGCTCTCCCCTTTCTTTTTATGCTTTTAGATTTAGCAAAGCCTCGCTTACGATTATCAAAGCCGTTCCGTAAATAGGAAGGTGTTCTTCCGCCCTTAGGTTACTTAGGAACATATTGGCAGAATGATTCATCATAGCATATTTGTCTAAATCAGCGTTTTTATCATATACCAAAACATTTCTGCCATCGGGCAGTTCCCGTATGGCCATGTCTAATTCTTCCGCATGAATAAAATGATGGATATCCGACCAATTTATCAACATGCGCTCCTCGACCTCGCCGTGGTCGTAAAAAACTATGGAGTTTCCTGCAAACATTATTAGCCAAAATAAACATATCAAAGCTACTTTTTTCGTTTTGCCCTAACTTTAAATGCAAAAGCCTCTCCTACATTCTTAGCCTGACAATATACCTGCAAGAGTGTATATATTCTTCTTGCCTCTTTCCTGCTTCTAGTTTGAACCCTTCCGCTAAAAAACCAATCAATTTTTTTGGGATTAGTGCTTTTTACAACACCGAACTTCCACATATTTCCTGTGTTTATACGGGCTGACGGGTCTTGTGGCACTAAAACACAAAAAGGCTGTCCTGCCTCTATAAACCTAGTGAGCTCATATTTTTGAGAGAGCTCATGTTTAGAGAAAGGTATCGTAGGAATATCCTTGATTTCTTTCATAAACTTGAATTTTAATTACTCAGCTAATATACAAATAATTATTTATAAAAATAAAAAAAGGGGAGTGCAAGACTCCCCCCTACCCTAATTTGTTATGGCTATCAAATCACGGGTGTTATTCTTCGAGTATTTTATAGCTGATACCCTTGCTCTTGAAAAAGTCATTCATTTTCTTCCGATTATCTTCAGAGTCACGAAAATAGATACAATCAGTCTTCCATGCGTCAAAATCTTCACCTAAAATTATGGACGCATCGTGCATCATTTCAAAACAAGTAAATCTTATCAACGTGTATAGTTTGGCTAAATCTTCTTTCTTGTCTTGGGTTATTAAAAACTCATTTGAGTATTTACCTGACTCGAATTTTTTAAAGGCCTTTTTTCTGCCAAGGGTACTAAGGGCAGCAAGTCTAACCGCTTTACAATCTTTACCTAATCCCTTCTCATATGTTTTTTCGGAGATTATTCCGAGATTAAACGCAATTCTCCAATACGCATGATTGATATCAAAACCAATGACTTTGCCTAAATGCTCATCATAATCCTCATTGTAGTGTGCGGTTGGATATTCTTGGGGAAGAAAGATATTGTCATGGGCTTCCAAAAATTGATTTGCATCTCTTTTGACTATGTTGAAGAGAAACAATTTCTTGATTGGAAAACGAGTGCTTGTGCTGTAAACATAGCAGGTTTGGTCAATGATTACCTCACAGCAATCAGTGCCTTCCCTCAATAAAAAGTTCTTCTTTCCTTTAGTCAAAGTATTCAAAGCCCGCTTGTGGCTACCCTTTATATGTCGCTTTTCTCTGAAGAAACTCATAATATTTCGCCTCCCTCTTCAAATTTAGAAATCAACTTTGCACGTTCTTTCTTGTATTCTGCCTTAGTAAAAATACCATCGTCAAAATCTTTACGCAAAAGCTCTAGTGCCTTAACAAGTTGTTTTTCTCGCTCGGCATCTTGTTTTTTCGGCGCAGAT
>JACKZZ010020810.1_pt1 | contig 22365 bp, 12 predicted proteins | sample 8027871 | NCBI WGS metagenome assembly JACKZZ01 (sample SAMN15724774, study PRJNA655200) | protist metagenome | isolation source: fluorescence activated cell sorting (FACS) single amplified genomes of... | place: USA: West Boothbay Harbor, Gulf of Maine | collected 2000-07-19 | reverse complement strand
AATCGTTTGCCAAACATAATGGCTCTTCCTCCAGTTTCAAATATCATCACCAGAAAAACCACTACGGTAAATTCTATAGGCATTGTGCATAAAAACACATTTCGTAAATTATAATATTGAATCCAATTTTCAACAAATTCATACAAATATAACTTCCATAGATAATATTTGCCGTTTATACCGATATTACTTCTGTATATATCCCTCAATTGTATAGCAAGACTGGTACTTCCTCTGTTATTTAAATGTTTTGAGCCATGATGCAATTTGAGTGTAGCTATGGCAATGTACTTCCAACGTGTAAAAATCCACAATGCTAATAAAGTAAATATTATTGCCATGACAAGAAATATCCAAACAAATGGTCTACCTATTTTTGCAAAAGGGCTAAAGGAACTGCGAGTATATAGAATCAACACCATCCATTGAAATCCTGCAATTACAATAATCAAAAGTAGCAAAACAAAACCACGCACACCGAAAACATTACAAAATTTTAGTTGACTTTTAATTTCATCTACAATTGCTTCATGTGACATGACTTTCCTTTTGCTTCTTTTGTTCTTTTTCACTGAAGCACGTCGTTCTGATTGATAAGCTTCTTTCATTTTATTTGCTGTATTGAGATGCGTTTTGCCACTACTGGATCTATTGTCACTTCGAGCATGTGTTACCTCATTGTTTAAATTAACAATTTCGACGTTTACAGATGATACTACATCACCTGCGTTATTTTTCATTTTGGGTAATTAATTTTGTAAACCCTCTGCATCCACTAAAGTATCGTATATTTTACTCCGTTAACACTGTGCAAGTATATGATATAATACGTTCTATCAAGCATGTGTCAATATATATATATATATATATCGAAGTTTCCATTTTATATAAGAGGTTACATGTCACAATGTATAATTAATAATAATATAAAAATATAATAACACTAATAATAATAAGAAGAAGAATTAATATTTATAACATAAATAATATCTACAAGTTTATATTGTAATATTACCTAATTATTAGCATGGGAATAGGATTGAAAATCAGGCCAAAAGCTCTTAGTATAATATAATAAAACACTATATAAAAATAACACTAATAACAATCCGAATATACAAGTATATGTATATAGTGCATAATAAAAATAGGTATATCATACTTTCCATCTAGCTCTATATATATATACCTTGAGCCTTGAGCCGAAGAAGCTAGAGAAGCTATATATGTAAGTTAATGTAGAACCTTATCTTAGCAACACTTTAATAAAGGTACAAGTATTGGTGTACTGGCGTTCCAATTGTGGGGACTAGTAGACAATAGACGACGACTAGCCTGCGCAGTCCCCAGCATCAAAATGGCACTCTTTTGAATTGCATGATTCATCACAAAAGTTATTTTTATGATTTCTCAAGTAGCAATATTTGCTGCATAAAGGAGCGCAAATATTTCCAATCTTAGCGTCCATGTTTCTGCACAACGCGGCGTTGTTGTGAAGGTAAATTTCTATGTTATTTTCTTTGATCCATTCCATGACTTCAATAGGAACTGACGAAATATTATTATTTATGTACTCGGTCGTTATATGTGTGTTCGTGGTATATAAGGCAGAATATTATGTAGGTTACAGTATATACAGGTGCTATTATAATCTCGATTAACGATAGAGTCATTCATTTGATCAGTGTGATTGGTACATGTACGATTTCGGGAGTTACCTTGAATATGAGCAAAACAATAATAAAACAATTTATAAACTTCTATAAAAAAAAAAAATAATAATAAAAAGTTTTGTATATAGTTGTGTCATAGTAAACTGTTGTCACTTTTTCTATTTTAGTTAAGGTGTCTAAAATACACTTTTACAGAAAACAGTGAATAATTCACTAATATTACGATTTTATCAAAAAACATAGTACGAGTCTAAGACTATAAAATATTGACATCTCATAGTTATAACAATCAAAAAGATGTATAAAACGTCAATTAAACACACTTTTTTTACTTTTAAAACAAGGTAATTTGTACTAAATAGTTTACAATATAAACACAACCACATTTTGTATTATTTTATATCCAGTAATACGTTATAAAAAGTACCAGATTGTTTTTGGTTTTGTTTCATATAATTTATAAAGTTCTTTTCCTATCAAAGTATACATGTATTTTATACTAATAATTGATTCACGTCGAGCGAGGACATAAAATGAGCTTTTTATCTATTTTTATAAATTAGTGACATTATACTTAAAAAAAGGGGATAATCATGTGTTGCTCTTGTCCAAAAACATATCGCAAAATAGACGAAAATGTACCAAAGTAAATTGTTGAAGGTAATCACAATACATTACCATATACACAGCACTTACAATACATATTTATAAATCTAACCAGTTTTTACTTTCAAGAGACTTTTCCTATATATATTAAGGTACCTAAAACGTAATTTTCTATAAAACAGTGAATAATGCAGCGATGCTACGATTTTATAGAGAATAATAGTACGATTCTAACAATACAAAATATCGATATCTTATAGGCAAAAACATCAAATAGATGTATAAAACGTCGTCGAAACACATTTTTTGTGCTTTCATTATATAGTTTAGTGTACTGCTTACAATATAATGTAACTACAACGATATTTTACTAATAGTAATAGATTATAAAAAGTACAACATTGTTTGTGGTATTGTTTCACACAATTTATCACTTCCTTTTCCTATCAAAGTATACATATATTTTATAGTAATAATGGATTTACTCGATTCGGGACACAAAAACGAGCTTTTTATCTGTTTTTATAAATTTGTGATATTTTACTTAAATATCTATGGTACGCTTCGAAATACGACGAATCATAGAATTGTCGTATTTTTTGTTATATAGGTATATCTTCACTTATTAGTATACATGCTTGAATATCTGTTTAATGCTACCTCGATGCTAAATAATATCTAAAAACTCCAGTTTCAACAAATAGTAAAACATCCGTAAATCGTGTCCATCGAGATCCCCAATTTGTCGAAAATACACACATACAAAGTAATCGTTAAAAATTGTCAAACATATTTTTATGCCCTATAAACTTGTAGATACAATGTTTGTATATATTTCTTACACCAAAAAATTGTAACTGCGTTTTAACCCACAATTACACCAAAATTCAGTAAATTTTCTAAAATTATGAAAAAAATGGTGGTAAAACGAGTAGTCTATTAAGGTTATGCAATACTATTGCAATGCTATATGTCGATTTTGATGTCGTTGGTATGATGTTAGTCAACTACTTTGCTGCATAGCAACTTCGAGTTGTTTACCTTGAAGTATTGGTTTTGATACATAAAAATAATGTTGATACATTTTTTTAATTTTTTATGTATGGAAACTGATAGAAATTTTATGATGAAGAAAAAGCAAAATTTCGCCCATTCAAATGAAGTTAAAATTCCTAAAACAAAATAAAGAAAGTGAATTCACCAAAACTCAAAATGATGCTGTAAATGTTAGTAACAACGATAAAAATGCAGTATTTTGTTATATTATCGTTCATTGCATATACATAAAGTACTTTGAAAGTTATTTTGTACTGTCGATCAAATATATATGGTTTTTAAACATGTTTTCACACGTTACTCATTCACATGTTTCAAAATCTCGCAAAATAAGTGTTTAGCAGGCAAATACGCTTGGAAACCCCGATTAACATGAAATGGTAAAAATATGAAAAAATGAAATAAATGTCTAGTTAATGCGGGGAACATTGTATAACTTGGTACATATCTTATTTTAAATACAAAAAACATGCACAGCTTTGGAGGTACAGAATAAATTTCCCAAACATTGTTTTTAAACACTTTTGGCTCTTCAACAAGGGTAAAATGACGTATTTTACAAAAATACCATAACACAGCATTGCCATGTAAACCCCCCTCGTTATACTGGAACTCCATACTCTCCTTTGCATCGTACAATACACTCACAAAAACACCAGATCGACACTTTCCCATCACATAAGAAGCTGCAACCGACATTTTTATGTTATTTCCTAACCACAGAAACGTGTCCCCATCGTTCTCGCGACTTCACACATGCATTAACCCGAGATATACCACAATTTGTAAATTTCAAGATGGTGTTGCAATTAGGGTTACAAAAAACTTGGTTCATTGAATGTGTTTGAAAATAGTTTGACTATATGTCTAAATGACTTTTGTATATGCTGTTTCATGCGCATATTACACGAGATAGAAGAGGATGAACAAGCTGTGGAAGACTTATTACAAACAACTTTATTAAATGAAAAAAAGACCGAACATAATGATGGACAAGATAATTTCTTGCATGTTATGCGTGCTGCAACAGAAAAGATAAAAACGATTTCGTCATAGTTGCAGCCGCTTATCTTGCACACGAAGTGGAAGCCTCGTGTTACGCAGCAAATACAACTTCCTTTACTTGGTGTAGTGGTTATGAGAAAGTTGGATATAACTGTTCAAAAGATGGTATTAATTGCGCTTCAGATAAGGCAATTGGGCAGTATTATTTTTGTGCCCTTCATTATGCGGATGCAATCTTACATGCAGCAAGTGGGCAGTGTTGTGGTTCGTACCCATATAAACGACCGAAAGTGAAAGGTGGATGGGATGCATTATTAATTCGCGATGAAGATGAATTTCCAGATGATATAAAGGAAGTGCGGTCGAAGTTTTGGTGGTGGGTACGTGAAGAGTTTGGTTTGGCAAAGGAAATCGGTGATATTGATGAATACAGGGATTTTACTGAAGATGAAAAGGAAGCGTTTAATACAGCATTTAAACCTTTGTGGAATGGGGGTAAATGCAAAGTACGCTTTTACCATGATGGACGGCGTTTTTACCACAAAAAGCAATTTTGGTTGCAAACGTGGGACACTAAAGAGGAAAAATTTTATTGGACTAGTGAATCGACTGGAAAAAAAACGTATTTGAATCCACAACCAACAGCAGGGGAATTAATTGCACGAAATGCAAGATCTCAAAAAGAAAAGGCAAAGGAAAATTTAAAACGTGGTGCTTTGTGGGCAAAAGAAAATGCGAAATGGGCTGCTAGGGAAGGATTAAAAAACGGGAAAATATTGGCAAATAAGGCATATCATAAATATCAACAGCGAGGTATGGATAAAGCAGAACAAGATTTATATAGAATGGGTTTTGATCGTGATATTGTGCTTCGAACGGCAGAGATGGCTGGTACAGAAGATTTTGAAGCGGCAGTACAACAAGCACATTATTATCAGGTATTAAAAGATCAAAATTTAGAAGAACGACGGGCATATTTGGAAAAACATCCACCCATTTCTGTTCGATTTAGCCGAGCCGTTGTCGCAGGTTACAGCACAATACGCGCATGGATGAAAGGAACTCCACAAATGACAGAGGAAGAACGGCGGAAACAAGCAATTGAAATGATGCGTTTGGCAATGTACGGACAAACAGGTGGACCAGGTGAAGATTCTGAAGTTGAAACATCGGATGAAGAAAAATACATGGTGCAATGGTAAAATAAAGTGTAGGGATATCGGCAGAAAAGCGTTGAAAAAAGTAATATTTGCTTCACTTTGCGTCAACGCGCGCACGTATGATATCTCTGCGAGTTATTGAACTGTACAATTATTGCAAAACTTAATGATCTTTTACTCAATATCATATAAATACGAGGGTACTTTATATGAGCTTAATACGCGTAATAAATGTTCTAGAGACGAATAAAATATAAAGATCTTACAGCATCTACATGTGTTAACACGGCATGCAGAGACATACAAACAGCGATTATCAAGACGTGCGCCTATAATAATCGTAGCGCATGAAAATTAGCATTTGGGCAAGAATACGATAAATTGTACCCGGGTTCAATTTACTATCCTCCCTCATACAATGCAATTTTTACCAAAAATCACCGATGTACCTCCTTCGGTACTTCCTTCTTGAGGATGTATTGATACTCACAGTAAGATCGATTCAAGGAACATAGTTGTATTGTATTCTAGGGAGAGGTAAGAATTATCATGGAGTATATTAAAAAATTAAAATACGCGCGCATAAATATTTTATTACTTAAAAATATTTTATATAAAAGTTATTTAAAAAAAACATTTTGGTGCATTTTAGTAAAAATGCATTTTCCCTTTTCTCATATATATTCTTTTTTCTTTGCACTTTCTTTGCTTTACAATATACACAGTGTACTTTAAAAAGTACCCCTCTCACGTATTTCACGCATTTTGTCTCCCTCGCAACTGATTAAATGACTTCACCCGTTTCCACGGTCTTATAGTCGATTCTTCTTTGGCAACTTCAACTGTGATATCTGATTCTAAATCTTTTTCCTCTTGAACATCTTGTTCTATCGGATGATCATAAGCGCTTGTGAATTTCGTATTTTGACTTTTAAAACCAAATGCACCCTTAACCTTTTTTGCAACTTTTTTAATAAAACATACTATTTTTCCAACGAGACCTTTGCCGCACTTTTTCTTCTTACCGTTGCCATCAGAACCAGAACCTGCACCAGAACCTGCACCAGACCCTGCACCAGACCCTGCACCAGCCCCTGCACCAGAACCTGCACCAGCACCTGCACCAGAACCTGCACCAGAACCTGCACCAGAACCTTTACCGCCATCATCCCCCCCACCCTTTGCGGCATCGGCAGCAGCAGCAGCAGCATCTTCCATTTTCTTTTTCGCATCTGGTGCAACGTCTTTCATTTTTTTTACAACTTTCTTGATGAAGCACATTAACTTCCCTAACAATCCTTTGCCACATTTTTTTTTCTTCTTTGGAGGTGGCGACTCTTTTCCTGGCTCATCTGGTATCTTCGGTATTGGAATGCCGCAAGGAAGTGTTAAATTAAGCGGGTTAGGTACCTCTAACGCTGGTCTGCCTAATTTACCAGTTATATCGCCAAGCGGAACTGTAGGACGTGGCAATGGGGGGCAGTCTAGATCCAAACCTGCTTTTTTATTGATTTTTTCCAATGCTTTCCCATCATCACCAACTTTTATCGCTTCGGGTTTAAAAATAGATGGTAGTTTTGGACTTTTATTTTTATCCTCCATGTTGCTTTTATCTTTCGCATCAACATCTTGCTTAGAGTCTGGTGTTTCTTCTTGCTCTTTTTTTTCATCTTCTTCATCTTCATCTTTAGGTGGCTTTGGTGGCGGTACTGGAGGTATTGGCAATTTTTTCTTGTCTCTACCAATTTTCTCTTTTAATTTTTCCGTAAGTTCCTTAACCTTACTATCTGGTTCCGCGGGCTTCTCGAGCATTTCCTTGATTTTCGCCTTTCCTAATATCTCATTAGCATGTACTTTGGTTTTATGTTTTTTAATCATTTGTATACTATCCATATGTGGATTTACCGGCGCTAACGCTTGCTCCATTGATTTGGGTGAGTTTGGTGCTTTATCTGACGATGGTGGTGGTCTTAAGTCATTTGCTATAATTGGATTTTTATTATCACCTTGTGTAAGACCATTTTCTATTTCCTTTTCTTTTTTTTGTAAATTATCTTTGAATGCCTTCAAAATATTAGAACCAACATCAGAACCAATTTTTGAATTTAGCAAGTCACCTTGACCAACATTTTTTAAAACAGCATCTTTCATTGCATCATTTTTTACTTCATCATTTATTAAAGATTTTATTTGTTTTTTCTCCGTTTCAGACATTTTCTCTGGTAATGTTTGCCGTAATATGCTATCCATCACTTTTGAACTATTATCTACATTAGCAATACTATTTTTTGCAGCAGTGCTGCTGTTGAAGGAACTATTGTTTGCATTTGTTTTTACATCATCTTCGCTTTTTTGTATTTCTTGTTTAATTGATTCGGTCGCTTCGCTATTTTTTAAACCAAGGCTAGTAGAATCGCATTCCGGGCACGAGTTTGTTTTATTGCTTTCAACAATATTACCTTTATCATCTATGTAACCATTTTTATTTTTATCTGAGTTTGGCGTTGGGATAGGATCGCCTTCTTTAAGTGTGACATAGTGACGATGTGTCCAATCCTCTCCAGGCAAACGATAATATCCTCTTGCATCTATTGTTGATGTACTAGTATCACACTGCGGTGGTATACAATCGCCTTTGTATGGAGGAAAAAATGGCGAATCTCTTACTTGGTTATAATCTCGTTTACCCCACTTACTATTCATATTTATTTTATTATTTAATTTTATTGTATTGGACAAGACTATATTGTTAGTAGATACGTAAAACAATACTGCAAACATTAATGTTGCACATGTTGTTCTCATATTGTATGTGCGTACGTGTCTGTGATTCTGTGCAAACAGAGACTTTGTATGTATCGTTTTCCCCAGTTTCTATGTATGTTCATAAGTTGTGTGATCTACTCAAACTGCTGATCTAACGAACCAACAACACATTAAGTTTGGAGGTGTATTATAGTGAGTAGTTGTTAAAGTGCTGCCCCTTCTTTTTTTTTTAATTTTTATATTTTTTGTTGTGTCAAGTACAATCCAATAAGGATCAATGCTCCTTCGTGCACGGTGCGGAAGGTGAAATAGCAGCTACGTAGCACCAGCTAAACTTATGTTGTAATCGTGTGTTAAATCGTCTCGTAAGTAATTTTAATTGTAAGCACGTATATGTATATGTTTAATTCGTAAACTAGTATACAAATATATGGAATTTTACATACTAATTAATACATGCGTAGTGACCAAACTGATGAACATAATTAAATATAGTAACAATTATAAATATTTTAACACAATACAACATAGTGTGTGTGAATTAATACGGATATTTATAGTTTACAATGTAGCATTATACCAATTATTGGAAGAAATTGATCTAAATGTAGCCATTTCAATTGTACTCGTACTTCTATGTAGTAGTCTTCTACAGTACCAGTGCCTATTGAGTACTGTGCTTAGTAATCGTGTGTTAAATATAAAGTTAATGTTAAATGTTAAGTGATTTCCCATTTTCTATATAGTAGTCTTCTACAGTACCAGTGCCTATTGATTACTGTACTTAGATTTCCCATTTTCTATACAGTAGTCTTCTACAGTGCCGGTGCCTATTGATTACTGTACTTAGTAGATTTCCCATTTTCTATATGGTAGTCTTCTACAGTGCCGGTGCCTATGGATTACTGTACTTCCAGTCGATATGCAGCCCAACTCTATTTAGTACCAGTCAATACTCACTGGTGAACAAAGAAAAAAAAAAGGCGCTACTTCGTATTTGAATAATTTTTTACGTTCAATACCACAAAAATCAATGCTACGTAGTTGCAAATACCGTAGTACAACACGTAAGATTATCTTCTATTGTTTTGTCATTTTAATAATAAATAACAAACAACAATGAAAATAATATATAATAATAATTTTTTTAATTATTAAAATACACCGATAAAATAATACACAATAATACGGTATATCTATAATAATTAAAAATGGACTAAAACATTACATGTACGTGGACGACATCTGTTGTGACACTGCCAACACATTCAATGGAGATTGTAAAGAGAAGTGAGACACAATTAAACAAAATTTTTATTAAACGATACCGGAGAAAGGATTACTCTAACTGCATTGTCATATAATAAATATGGGACGTAAAGGAAAAGCACAAAAACATACGGCAAAAGAAATCAGTGGAAAACATAAAGCTGCAAAAGAAGCTAGAGGTGCTGCTGGTGGTGGTGGAAAAGGTGCACAGAGCAGAAAAAATGCTGGTGGAAAAATTGCTGTCAAATGCGAGGTTTGTTTGAGCATGCAACCAAACTTCAAAAGTATGACTGCTCATTTCGAAAGTAAACATCCTAAAGCAGATTGGAAAACTGTAGGCCCACAATATGAAGCTAAATTTAATGCTGGTCGTAGTGCAGTGAAAAAGCAGCAATTTGATAGCAAACAAAAAAAAAATAATAAGGGAGGAAAGAAAAAGTAAGCGATATGTACATCTATAAGGACATTGGTTGCCATTCTTTAGGTTAAAGTAGCATGTTTTTGCCTCGGGGTAATATGAATACATGAATGTATATATATACCTGCATAGATAGTTTGTATAAAAATAATTTCTATGCTCTTTTAATGTCGTCCCCAGTTATTCTCTCCTCGTTTTTTACCATATATATAAATACTGCCTGTGTAATTTAGAGTACCACCAAAGGCTACGGCAGTGATAAATACTCTTTCAGCTGGTGCTGCAGGGTGCGGAAACGCTAATTTCTGGACAAACTGCCCGTGAATCTAGAAGCCGATCATATTTCAATTGCCCGGCTGGTAAATATTGAGATAATAAAAGGACACAGTCTTTGTTCTGTTGCATGTGTAGAGTATGTAAAAGTGGGACCTATTGCTTCAGTAAGTACCATGTTTATTATGGCATTATGGCCGATGTCCGATGACGTATTGTAATTAGAGCAAATGTGCCTATAATGATGAGATCAAGATAATTTCAAATTATAATAGTGTGTTGTTATATGCATGTGTAATTAAAGTAGCCCACCATAGCCAGTAATAATAAAAAATAAAAATTATTATTATTTATTATTACTATACAGTTTGTAATAGTTATTGATTTCCGTAATTAATTAAGGGAACTTTTTTTCCTAAATTGGCCAGTGTGCTATTGGATCCTTTGCTTATAATTATAATTTTTATTACTTTAATTTGAAATTATTATTAAATTACACTTTATACTTAAATTACTAATGTTGATGATGATTGATGAGATGAAGAACGGAATATAGGCGGATGTTATCCCAAATTAGACTGTGCTGCATGTAAGTTGGAATGTTCTTCTGAAATAAGAACATATGGCACACATTCTTTATACGCCGGAAACATGCAACCTTGTTTAATATTTGCTTGGATTATTATTGTTATTGTTTCATTTTTTTCGATATACCAACTGTACAATTATAACAGGAACAAAACAATATCGAATATATTTGTAAAACAAAATAATAACATAGTACCGATCAGTCATCACGTCGAAACAAATTTTTGCAACATCGAGCGCAGAACGGATGTATCACTGTCCACAGAAGAGTTTCGAGATACATATGCAGGCAAGAAGCCGGTGGTAATTGTGCATACGTTAAGAAAAAATAGAAATGAACGGTTTCAACGTCTTACTACATTTGATAATATTTTGGAAACGTATGGAGACTTGAAAATTATTTTGTCAACTGCAAATTCATATACAAAAATTAAACGAACTGCGAGTGTCAAAGAGTATTTATACAAATATTTGAAAACAACTACGTTGGACAGCAACGCCACCGATGTGTTCTATTGGTTTGGTGATAACTACAAGGTCTTAAGAAAATTAACAGATCAATTTCGCATCAATAATTATGCTGGTGCAAAATACAATACCCCAAGTTTTGGTGTCGGCGGTAAACTAAGTGGCGTGCCGTTTCATTTTCATGGTGGTGGATTTTCAGAAGTTATACATGGTAGGAAAAGATGGTGGTTATATAAAAAAAAGTTACCATTTAATGGGAACGAAACTCAGTTACAGTGGCTGCATTCATTCTATCCAAAAGTTGTACAAGATTTGAGATCAAACAACAATAACAACCTTCCATCATCGCCGTCTCCTTCGTCTACCACACCATCAATGGAGGATGAGGGGTTATTAGAATGTACCATTAAATTTGGGGAGGCATTGTATTTTCCATCGCATTGGTATCATGCAACATTAAATCTAAACAAATACACTGCGTTCGTATCAACATTTACAGATGGCGAAGATAAAATGTCCTATGGGGATGTAAATTATGGTGGGGAAGACTTGTAAATTAAATTATATCATTATTTATATCATACCCAATGGGGGATCAGACTCTATGACTTGTATGTTGCTGTATATCATACGAGTGTAGGCATGTAAAAAAAATACCAAAAAATGTAAAAACATATATGAGGAGAGTACTTTTCATAAATTCTTCTTTCCGTTTAACACGGCGCGTATTGTTGCAAAAAACATGTGTACACTTCTTCTTTCGCTTGAAGCTCCGGATAATAGACTCGCTGTGAAAATGGCAGGTAGGCAAGTTTAGTGTATATTCTACAAAGAATTTGAATTTTTTTTGTACCTAAAAAAATTGTTGTCCGTGGGATCTTCTCAAACATATGATCACTGACAAGTATACTTTTTATCAAAAATGGCATTTTTTCATTTAGGATTTCGATAGATTCGAGATTTTCAATAGTAATACTATTCAACACACAAATATATATACATAATAATTCAATAACAACCGGCGTGTTCAATAATCTACGGAATTTTAATATTATCAAAATTTATAAATATTTGTTTTTTGGCATTTTGGTTCATATAAGTAAAAAGTGGTGGTAGACTATACCACACATCTATAATAATTTCGAAATAACAACATAGAACAATTTTCAAGAAAGACCACGTCATCGTCTCGGCGTCGCTGCGAATCCGGGTATTTTTTACTAAATTTCACTTATATATTAACATAGTGTATAGTGTTAATAGTAGTGGTGTAAAAAAAAAAATTTTTTATTTTTTTTTATTATTAATAATACCACCACACACAGTACTGATAAACAACGGTTAGACAGAATTCCAGATGTTAGAGCAACAGAACATTGGCGATATATTGTTTACCAAAGGCTTTAATAAATATTATACTGGAAGTGACACTACTAATGGAAATGTCAAGCTTCTCAAGTAACGGCAAACCAGATGTACAAGATTTTCCAGAAGAAAATTCTGGTAATAATAATAGTTATGTTGACGTAGATGTTCTTCCTGATGACTTCGAGCCATCTTTTGCTAGAAAAGCATTAATATTCACAACATATGCATGTGTTATATTTGCTATATCGTCACCATTAACTAGTTATCCTGCGATGCAGAAAGATATTCCTGGTTTTGACCAAAGCTCCTCTTTTTTTGTTATGGGTGTCGCAACAGCAGGTACCGGATTTGGAAAGATCTTACCAGGGTACTTAGTTGCTCGTTTCGGTGCGCGACGCACGTATCTAATATTAATATTGACTTTAGGACTTCTCTGTGGCGCATTATCTATTTGTAACAGCGTTGGAACAATTGCTGTGGTACAATTCTTCATTGAGTTTAGTGCTGGCTCTGCGTGGCCTTCGCATAATGAAATTGTTAGAGGACACTTTGGAGCAACGATGCTAGGGAAAGGAATACAAACAATATCATTATCATCTCGAAGTAGTGATATGCTTGGTAAAGCTATGTATGGTGGGATTTTATATGCAGAAGTCTCGTGGAGATGGGTGGCGCGCCTTGCAGCAGCGCTTTGTGTCATTGGTGCGTTCCTTTCACTGTTTCATAAAGATTCGCATTATAAAAGGGATGTCCGACGAGAAGCATCATTACGAGAGATATTTAATCGTACGGTGGACATATTATGCAGAAGAAGATATTGGAAAGCTGTGGGTGTATATATGCTGCTTACACTGTTGAAAAAAAGTGGGCAATTAATACCCGTTTATTTTCTTAATACTTCGAACCCGTCCTTGGTAAATGCAGGTGTAGCATCATGGCTTGGAATAATTTTTCAATGCGGTTTACTTCTAGGAATTGTTGGGGGTGGATATTGGTATAACTTAATTTCTAATGGTAAAAAGCGTGGTCTTGTATTAACACTTTTGTTAATGAGCACTGGTGCTGGTGCTATGCTGTGTATCTTTGGTGTTCATGTAACAAGTAGTCTGTCAATGTTAATATTTCGAGGAGCATTGGTTGTGGTATTTGCAACTGGTATTGGTTTGGCATATTATATTCCCATTGGAATTTTTGTCGTACAAATTGGTAAAGAAGATACTGCAACTGTATCTGCCCTCATGGATTTCGTTGGATATGCATTCGGTAGCATATTTTTTGTTGCTGTTTTAACACCAATGGTCCAATACTTAGGCTGGTTTTGGGTTTGGTTTTTTTATGCTGGAGTATCGTTACTTAGTGCGATTCTAGAAAATAGTTTCTTAAATATGTTGTATGGTACAAATTGGGAAACTGTAAAACCTGATTATATTTTTGGATCAAGAGAATTAAACGACGGAACGGAAGATTATAAATCGCTTTTGGAACATTCTGATCAAGATGTCTAAGTGTGTGTATGTAAGCAATTTTAATAGATAGAGAATTAAAATAATTTATGATTTTATATAAGTAACACGTAAGCAATTTTATATATTTTTTAAAAAAATCATAATATGATATTAACATAACTTAATATATATATCAATGAGTAAGAATTAAAATTATACGAGCTCTCGTATATATATATATATAATACTCATTAATTATGAGCGTATTTATATATGTGTACACACATATATACTTTCGTGATTGTCCGAGCTTTTTTTTATAAAACATACAAAAAAATATTATCACTTTACAAAATAATATCGAAGCACTCCAGTAACAGATTCTTTATCTTCATGCGTTTCAACTGCATAATTACAATTATCAGCAGAACATCTCCATAAAGTATTACTTTGAGCATCCAGCTCCATCTTACTCTGACAATCTCGACACGTACAAAAGTCGCATTGACCAGATTCATTAATACTCCCTTTACATTTAATTCCACCCCTAAATGTATTCTTACATTCATAGAACACCAATCTACGATCGTATACTATATCACAATGATTGTTTTTACATAACCAAATACCTTGTGTTTTTCTTAATTTTTCGCTGATTCTATTGTTTTGATAAGGTTCCATATGTAGAGATTCAACTAAAACACCACCACATTTACAAGTACAACGTTCGCAAAACCAACGACACTCTTCATCGTTATATTTTTCGTATCCATTACATCGCAATTGACGACATCTTTTTTGTACAGAAATATGCTTTTTCAGCAAGCCTGTTTTAGCTCTTGACGATGTCCTTTCTGTTCCTAATTTTTTCAATAAAGTAGATTTTGTGACAATATCACATTCAAGTTCAAACGTTACTTCCCCAATAGTTTTTTCTGAAACATTGCCAATATCTGTATCACCCCATTGATTAACGTCGAATCGAAAATTTACAGCGTCATACTGTGTAAGTGCCCAGTCTTTATGCTTTTGTTCTCTTATTTGCATACAACAACTATAGTTGTTGATTGTTGATGATTGGAAATGGTCCATTGCTCCATAATTTATCTTAAATTCTACCATGGGAAAATATTTATAATAAATGTTTTCCCGGTGATTAAAGTTCTTAGTTTTATCTGTATATGTATCCTGCGGTTTCCGACATATTAAAACAAATCTGAGTGGTGCGCCATAATTAAAAATAAATGCATCAGAGTCATTTAATTTATGATAGCAATCATCGCATACATCGTTATTTTTTGCCGTACAATCGCCTAATTTTGTAATGTCGTACATATCAAGTGTGATTTCAATTTTATCCTCATCTTCTATTACTTTGCCTGAACTATCCTCGTATGTAAAGTTTTTAATTTGAATACCAGGGTTCTTATTTGAGTTACTTAATGATTTGTTAGTTGAAGTGCTACCAAGGCATAAATCAAATTGTGTTTCAGGTTCATGTTGCCATGTACCATTTACAAGTTTTCGAGCAACAAAAAAGGGGGTATTGGGACTGTCATCCTTAGGGTTAGGGCGTCTTAAAATAAAATTACCACTATTCCAATAACGTTCATAATCAGTAACCCACAAATCTTTTTGATGAACGCTGGAGCCCTCCTTTTTAAACATCGTAAGAGGTGGTGGCTTGACTTCTTCAAGCCAATTTTTTGGTAAAATTAATTTTAGACGCCTAGTAACAAAACAATTATTTGTGTGGCGATATGATCGACGAAAGTTTCTACCATTCATATTCTTTTCACCAACCAACGCTTTTATCAATGCATCTGAAAGTGGTTTTGGTTCTGGTAAATTTTCAGCTACTTGATTTTTATTGCAGCACACAGTACTTTTTGCCGCACTTTGAAGCAGTTCCATGACGTCATTATTATTGTTATTACTCGATTCTCCTGTATTATTATCAGCATTACCATTATTCACCAGTACTGGTGTGTTTCCACCATCATCAAAGTTCACAAGTATAGGAGTATTATGATCTGCATTACCGGTATTCACCAGTATTGGTGTGTTTCCACCACCACCATCATAGTTCACAAGTATAGGAGTATTATTACCTGCATTTCCATTATTCACCAGTACTGGTGTAATTCCACCATCATCATAAGTCATAAGTATAGGAGTATTATAATCTGCATTTTCATTATTCATCGATACTGGTGTATTTCCACCATTATCATAGTTCACAAGTATAGGAGTAGTATGATCTGCATTACCAGTATTCACCAGTATTGGCGTGTTTCCACCACCACCATCATAGTTCACAAGTATAGGAGTATTATGATCTGCATTACCATTATTCACCAGTATTGGCGTGTTTCCACCACCACCATCGTCCACGAGTATAGGAGTGGGCGTATCATCTTCAACATCGTCCTCGCTAGTATCTTTTTCGTCGCTATCTGTGGCACTCATCATCATCATTCTGGGCTTTTTCTTTTTCTTTTTCTTCTTCTTCTTTTTAGTGCGTGGTTTTTTAACATTTGTATCATTTTCTGTAAAGTCAGCATTACTAAGAGTTCTTTTGTTTATTGCATTTACATTAGTGCTTGATGTTGTACGTGAAACGTTGGTAATTGCAGATAATTTTGCTTTTAAAGCCTTTCTCATGTCAGGTATTATACTGTCTTGAATTCTTTCCAACAAACCAAAGTTACCATCAGGCATAAGATGAGGCAAAATTTTATATACAACATCCATTCGTTGTTTTAAGGAATTGAATACTTTATTTGCTTCTTCAAATTTATCCTCTTTAAACAACTTTTGAATATTCACTACTCGTTGTTTCATTGGCGTACTAACAAAGTTACTTATATTTTTGCCTACAAAATAGTCATTAAAAGAACAGGTACGACAACGGGAGAAATGTGGGAATTTTTCAGTGCCTAAACCTTGACTAAAATGCGGAAGATCCTTTCGCTCCCTTTCTTTAATTATTTCATCTAGAATATCAACACATACATCACCAATTTCATTCGACCAAGTGTTGTTCTTCCTCCGTACACAACAGTCGTGCCAGAATTTATCGATCATAGCTAGTATTTCACTGCCGTTTAAATTATATAGATATGTGTTTAAAAGATTTAACTCACCTTTTATAAACGTATTAGTATATTTTATTTTATCTATCGATGTATGTATATATATTATATTATATATGTGTTAGATAGATCCAACAAAAGTTTTTAAATTTCAATTATGGGTAAGAGAACTATATATATATATAGGATTAACTAACCATATTTCAATCGCTCTACACATTTGTCAAGGACTTTTTTCATCATTTCTGTTAAAGTTCTGTTCCCATCATGTGAGCGGTCGTATTGAGATGGGTCTGTGCTCGACGTTGAATACATTTTGTTGCTATCAGATAATACTGCTAGATGGCTACACCAAATTTGTTTTTTCAATATTATACCAAACTCATACGAGGTGCTAGTCGCAATGAAACGTTCGTGACGATAGAATTGTTTTTATTAGCCCAGACGGTATCTCTTTAACAACACAGTATCTATTATTATGAAATACCACCTAGTGGTAAACGTCGTATGTATCTTAGTATATTATTATTATAATTAATTATATAAGTGTATTTTATTATTAATATTATTATTATAATCATAATAAAAATGTATATAATATAATAATAATTCATTATATCTTTGATTGATATGAAATTTAATAATAATAGACTAATTTAATTGTTTACCTATATAATATTATTATAAATACAGGTGGTAATTTAAATTGCTACAGTAAGAAGAGAGAAATTTTTAATATAATATAATTATATATAATTAATAATAATGCAAAAAAAAATGTAGAATAATTTTTCAAGTCGCGCATTAAATTTTTTAATATTGAAATAAAAAATTATTATTTCAATATATTATATTAATACTGTAAATTAATATAAAAAAATATGTTTTTTTTTAGTTAGAGGAATTTATTATTATTATTATTTATTTCATTTATTTTATACGTATTATTATTGAAATTATTAATATATGCAATTTTTAAAAGTCGCGCCGCACTCTATTATTTTTTTAATTTTATTTTTTTATTATATGTGCTAGAAGCTGCAGACGCACCCTACGCAATAAAGGATTATGTTGGGATGACAGACCAATCATTTTTTTTAACGTGGCGTGTAAAGTTTATGAGATTATAACAAATGAAATTTTTTGATGCATTTGCACATTCATGTGAAAATATATGCATTTTCAGCAGAAACGGGGGAAATAACACCCATATACAACGAGAAATTCAAAATTTAAAATAAAAACATTAAAATAAGTTAAATAGACCAAGTTTAGTGTATCTTAGATGTGTGTGAAATTTATATACTCATATCTCATCTAGAATTTTTTTTATTCAAAATCATTTCCTGTCAATTTATGCCCGAGACCACCATATTTAGTGTGTAAGTTGGATTAGTTTTGTAGTTGGTGTTTTGCCAATGATGTTAATAATTCCTATGCCTTTAATATCTTGATAATATATTGCTTGAGAAAAACAAGCAGTGTTGTCGTATCTATTCCATATTCCACGTTCATTGAAATTATTAATGTCATCAACAGGATGACATAAAATGTAGCAGGTTGAACTGTGTTGTTTAACGATAATAATGTAGCTTTTGTTGTCTTTCTTATTTTTAACAATGTGCGGGGCAGGGCTTAATGGAAAGCGATTAACGCCGTCACTATGTAATGTGGGTGGGCTTTTTATTGTGAGGGGAGCACTACTATTTACTCGTATGGTTATTGAGCCATCATTATCCTGCACAATATATTTTCCTAACGTATAGCTGGGAGGCTTTTTAGGTGGTAGAAACTTAAGGAGTTCTTCGGCAGTAGGATTGACTTTATTGAGAGACTGTGAGAGAGATCCGTAGTCCTCAACAAACAATTGATTGTGCATATTGGTCGAACAGGTACGTTCCTTATTTGTAGAGTCTTGAATCGGCCGACTGCAAAAGTTTTGCTTGATCGATGCGCCGTTAGCTGACCTCGACGGGAACTTTTTCGGTCGTTCCGTTTGCATACTGAGTGTGAGTGTGCGTACGAGAAATAAGATAAAATTTTTGAAAAAATCAACAACAAACGAATTTAGCAGCAGTAGTGTGTTATATAGTATAGTGTTAATTGAAATAATTATTATATTATATTATACCTGTATAATATAATATAATATAATATAATAATACCTTGTCAATGAGAGGGAAATAAGTCCCTCAAAAAGGGCGCGTTGGTTGGGTTAGAATTAGGGTTAGAGGATATTTCATAAAAAATATAATAATACACCAGTGTTAAACACAACAACAACAAAAACAACAACAACAAATTCAACAATAATAATAATAATATAAATTTAAAAATATAATAAAAAAAAATTTATTATGCATTAATAAAATAATAATAAAATAATAATCTTTTTTCAATTATATAATTGTCGAAGGCATTACCACCGGGATTCGCTACATAAGAAAACTTTGAGGTTCGATGAATTTATTCTTTCCGTTTGTCGAATTGCATTGCCGGCAATATGAGTAGTCCCATATTCACCCGAATAGCTGCATATTTTACCACGTTGTATTTTTATTATATTGTCATTGTGCCGTATGTATTTGAACCGTATGAGTTTTCAACTGAAATAAATGCTTTAATACAGTTAAAGAAACCATATCCGAAATCATATCGTAAGCCCCGTATTGCCTCCTTTATGGCAGCAAAACATGCTATCGTTGTCCCAGTGTGGTCGGATAGTTTTGTCCTTCCTTCTTTAGTATTGTTTAGAAGTCTGCGCTTGTATGGAACACATTTAGATTTGATTGTTCTAGTACCAACAACAAGTGACACTACGGATGTTAAGAATAATTACTTTGACAACACGACCCCGTTGCTATCATCACAAAATTTAAAAGCATTTGAAACATTAGACGTAAAAATCAAAAAAATTGACCCAATTGAAATCAATAGAGAAAGATTAAAATCAAACAATCAAAATTGGTCGAAGCAATTTCTTAAATTGTATGCCTGGACGTTAATTGACTACGAAAAAATAGTATTGCTAGATGCAGATACACTTGCGGTAACAAATATAGATGACATTTTTGAATCATGTCCAGGCGATCGTGTTTGTGGGACAAAAAATCCCGGTCGAATACCAACAAGTCGATTGCAAGGTAAAATTGGTATGTCTAGGTATATTAATGGCGGTTTTATTTTATTAAAACCTGACATGAGGCTATTTGACGATATGGTTAATTCGATAGAAAAATCAAATACATGTTGTCGTTGGGCATTTGAACAAGACTTCTTTAATTGGTATTTTTGGGGATACAATAGTAAGGATGGCGATGATGATCATGTTAATAAAGAAATCACCGTTTTAAAAAGTGGACACTATAATACATATCCCGCATCCCATTTGATACATTTTGTCAAAGGCAAACCATGGTATTGGTGGGCATACCCTATTCCTGTGATTGGTGCGCCTATTGGACATGTATGGGCCGCAGCAGAAGGTGTATCTTCGATACAATGGGTCTACATACGTGGTACAATGCCACAAGGGTTTTTGGGAGGTTATGGAACTCAACCATTTTTACTGCTGACTCTGTATCCAATAATAGTCGTGTTTTACATTATGCATTGCGTACCTGTTACTGCAATAACTAGTATTAAGAGCAATAAAACCAAAGACGTCGTGCATCATGATTGGCGTGTTAAAAATAGTTTTATACAAGATCAAAGAACAAAACAATTAGGCACTAGTAATCGAGCTAGCACGAGTAGTAGCACCAGGACAGAATATTTCAAATATTTTTGTATTTGTAATTTCATCGTATGGTTTTTAATTTTTGTATGTGTTGGACGCGACTGCTTTATAAATTTAACGATAGTACCAAATAGGTTGCAACCGCATTTAGCATGGAGCTTCATTGCGTTATTATCTAGTTGTACTTCGTATTTTGTGTTACACTTATTGACAATATATTTTAGTCATGATGAGCCTGATATGTACTATGTTGTAAGAATAATAAGTTCAAGATTCTATAGTTTTGCATACCTTTTTGGCATCTTTTTGTCCATTCTGATTGGCATATCAGTAATAATTGTGTTAAGATTTTTCGTTTATAACATTAATTCCTTTCTAGTATGGGTGTTGTTTATAAGTTGGTATATTTTTGTCGGGAATTTACTGTTTCATATTCTCGTGAATTTACAAAAATTTCAAAACGGCGTGAATAATGATGATGAATCTTCTTCATTGCCAAAATATGCGTAGAATAAAGTTCGTACAAGTGTATAATATAACTACAGCAGTTAATTCGAGAAATTAACTACATATCAAAACGATACCATCTTGTGTCATATCATATACAAGGTGGATCAACAACAACAATGCACTTCTTAGTTTTGCGCGTGTGAGTGTTTATTTTTATATAAAAAAATTATATAAAAAAATAAATAATATAATATAATAAAAAAATACTTTTTTTTTTTAAATAGCACCAACAGTAATCTTATTTCCTATACCGGTATAGTAGTAGCAGCAGCAGTAACAGTCGTTGTTGAGGACTGGGTATTGTTACTTTCATTACTACTTTCATTGCTAATACTTTTCAATAGAACTTTTATCAGTATTTTTAAGATCATCTCAATTCCTTGCCATCTGGATGGTAATCCTTACCCATGCGCCAAACAACATAAGTTCCTACTGCAACATCTGACATACGTGTTACTTCTTTTAATTTTCCACTTATGAATGTTCTATTAAACAATTCTGGTGTGATAAAGCTTGGTTTTCCATTTGCATTTGATGAGCATTTTCCCGCTAATCCAACCACATTTTTGATAATCGTACCTTTGAATGTTGCATCCGTTAAAGTTGCACCTGATAAGTCTGCGCCTGATAAATCAAGACCATTCAAGTTGAACCCACTCATATTGAGCTTAGTTAAGATGGCACCACATAGATTATTTTTTGTTGCAGAATCTAATCCAACCACATTTTTGATAATCGTACCTTTGAATGTTGCATCCGTTAAAGTTGCACCTGATAAGTCTGCGCCTGATAAATCAAGACCATTCAAGTTGAACCCACTCATATTGAGCTTAGTTAAGATGGCACCACATAGATTATTTTTTGTTGCAGAATCTAATCCAACCACATTTTTCATAATCGTACCTTTGAATGTTGCATCCGTTAAA